>Ga0182024_10022575_pt1 | contig 11335 bp, 8 predicted proteins | sample P32metaG_FD_120480 | JGI IMG/M metagenome (GOLD analysis project Ga0182024, IMG submission 120480) | Permafrost microbial communities from Stordalen Mire, Sweden - P3-2 metaG (Illumina Assembly) | ecosystem: Environmental > Terrestrial > Soil > Wetlands > Permafrost | place: Sweden: Stordalen... | reverse complement strand
TCTTCTTCGCCGGGAAAAAGCTCCGCAATGCGCTCCAGTCTTTCCACTGCTTTGCTCTGCAACGAATACTGCAAGAAAATCTCCACCTGCACCACCAGATCTTCCAGCGCCTGTTGCGCGCGCACTTCCTCGGGCATCGCACCGGAGTTTTCCGATGGCTCGCGTCCCGCGCCGGTAAAGCCTTCGGTGCGCGTGGATACTGTCGCTGCCTTCGCCGCGCGCGCCAGAATATTCTGCAGGAAACCTGGATCGGCTTTGCCTTCCAATTTTGCGATGCGCTCGTGATTCCGGTAGTCATATGGATCAATATCCACCAGCCGGTCGAGCGATTCGCAGGCTTCTTTCAGCTGGCCCGCGCCCAGATACAGATCAAAGAGCTTCACCAGCGAATCGAAATATTTCGTCTCGCGGTTCAGCTCTTCGTACAGCTTGGCCACCACTTCGGCCAGCGGCAGTGACTGCGGATAGCTCGTCGCCAGCCGGTCCAGGCTGGCCGATAGCTCCACTTCCCTGCGCAGCGAGCGCATGGTTTCTTTCGTTTGCACCAGCAGCGCCGCTGCTTTGGGATCCTGCCCTGCGCGGATGTACGCGGCAGCCAATTCGAATAATTTTACGAAGCCTTCCGGCTTTTGCGCGTAGTAAGACTGGAACACGTCCCGCGCGGCGTCCAGGTGCCCGTAGCGCAGCAGCGCTTCGCCATATAGCGCCTGAAAAGCAGCATCGCGCTCGGTCGCAGCGAAGGGCTCGAGCAACATCACCGCGCCTTCGGCGTCGCCCTTCCGCAGCTTTGCTTCCGCAAATAGCAGCGCGCCAACCCGGTCCTGCGGTGCCAGCAACTGCGCCCGCCCGAAATATTCCAGCGCCTCGTCCAGCGCACCCACAGACAGGGTCAATTGCCCCGCCCGCACGTAACTGCGCGCCGCCATGTCCGCGTGGCGCAGCTTCTCCGCCATTTCACCCAGGACGATATGCCGCTGCGGATTTTCCGGATCCAGCACCGCCATGCTTTCGTAGCATGCCAGCGCTTCGATGCTGCGTTGTTCCTTGGCGAAAAGTTCCGCGGCATTTCCGAATTGTTCGATGGCTTCCGAGGCGCGGTTCTGTTTCTGCAGCAGAGTTGCAAAACGCATCAAACGGTCGGCGGGCTGCGGAAACGTGCGCAGAAAACGAATGAATACCGCGGAAGCCTTGGCGCCATCCCCGGTTTCGACCAGGCGGTCGAACTGAATGCCGTAGTATTCGGCGGCTAGCTCCGGCTCGTTCAGGCGCGTATAAATGTCCGCCAGCGCCTGCAGCGCTTCCTGATGCGCGGGAGCCTCTTCGAGCACCGCCTGGTACTCGCTGACGGCTTCGCGAAGCTTGTTCTTCTCCAGGCTCTTTCGCGCCCGGTCGAGATGTTTGTTAATGTCCTGTGCCATGGGAAACGGCGCGTTCCTCGGGTGTTGCGGGCTTGCTGGGGAAGTCCGCCTGCGAGCTCTGCCGCGACATCGTCACGGGGCCCGATTTTTTCGCGCGGGTCGAACATCCACTATATACCGGACGCCAAGCCGGCCTCAAAACGAATTCAGCCCGGCGTGCTCAGAAGCACCACAAAAGACAGCGATTTGGAGCGGACCGATCGAGGGTTCACCAGATGAGTATATCCGGTCGGGGAGCCGCCCTAGGGACCGCCGTATTCTTACGCCCGCGCGCCCGCGCGCGCCTGGCTGGGCAATTCCTTCACCTTCTCGCGCATGGATTTCAGCGACAGCCCGCTGCGCACCAGGCCCACAAATCCCAGAAAAATAAACGGAATCGTCAGCGCCAGGAACGCGAAAAACGAAAAACTTGTCGCCGTTGTCTTTTCCACCTGAAACACGCTCAATCCCAACACGCAGAAAAATTGATACGATCCGACGTTGGCGGGCGCGTTCGGCAACGACACGCCCAGATTGATTATCAGCAGCACCACGATCGCCGCCAGAAACGGCAGCTGCAATCCGTAGGCCTTCATCATCGCCCACAGCCCCAGCACCTGGCAGGCCGGCATCAGCAGCGATGCGAACACCGCCGCATAAAAACTGGGCGCCGTGCTCATGGCGTGCAATCCCAGCAGCGCGCGCATCAATTTTCCAGGCAGACGCCGCTGTCCCGTGTAGCAATCCGGATCCTGCGAAAGTTTTACTTCCAGGTAATAAATGATCATCACCACGATCCCCAGCAATACCAGGGTGATGACTCCCAGCGTATCGGCTACCTTGCGGAATCGCTGCGGCAAATCCACCAGCAGCGAAACCACCGCCAGCGACGCCGTCGCAATCACTAAATCCACCAGCCGCTCGACGCCCACCGAACCCAGCACTCGCCCAAGCCTGATTTCCTCGGCATCCGATACGATGTAGCTGCGCAGCAATTCGCCCGGCCGCAGCGGAAACACCAGATTGGCGAACAGCCCCGCATACACTGCCCGGATTGTGTGCGTCAGCTTCACTTTCCCGAACGGGCTGAGCAGCCATTTCCAGCGCAGCGCCTGCACTCCGTAGCTCAGTACGTCGAACCCCATGCCGATCGCCACCCACTTCCAATCCACGCGAGACAGCTCGCGCACCGCTTGCATGAAATGAAAATCGTGCAGCACCCAAATCAGGCAGGCGGTCGCCAGCGTATAGCCGAGAATCCTCAGCACTCTCGACTTTTTTTGTACGACGACGATCTGAGCCGTGGTGTTCAATGAGCAGCTTCCGCCGCGCGTATGTAGATCTTGAAGTGTGGTTGCATCCGCAGATTCAACCGCAAGTCTCCCATCCCGGCACTTCTTCGGCCGCCTGTTGACTCAAATGGCAAGATCCCGCAACCACTAAACCGGCTACAGCCTACGATATCAGCTTTCCACAGGCAATCCGAGACTACCGGCTAAGGTGCTAGGACATCACCGGCCCGCCGACCCCGGTCAGGGCAGCCGCCGACCCTGGCGCGCGCCTTTAACTTTCAACTTTGAACTGTCAACTTTCAACTCTAGGCCTCGCGCTGAACTCCCAATTTCCGCTTTCCAATTTCGATTTTCCGTCTTTATGTGGCAAACTCGATAGTTTGAAGGGCGCAACGCCCGCGCGCAGAGCGTGCAGCACGCTCGCCGGCGCCGCGCATTCGCACAGAGAGACATGGATCCCCAGTACATCCGCAATTTCTGCATCATCGCGCACATTGACCACGGCAAATCCACGCTGGCCGATCGCCTGCTGGAACTTACTGGCGCGCTCACCCAGCGCGAGATGCATTCGCAGGTGCTCGACTCGATGGACCTGGAGCGCGAACGCGGCATCACCATCAAAGCCAAAAGCATTCGCCTGCATTACACCGCGCGCGACGGCCACGAATATCGCCTGAACCTGATTGACACGCCCGGCCACGTGGATTTTTCCTACGAAGTTTCCCGCGCGCTTTCCGCCTGCGAAGGCGCCCTTCTCGTTGTGGACGCGAGCCAGGGCGTCGAAGCGCAGACAGTCGCGAACGCCTTCCTCGCCTCGCGCCACAATCTCACCATCATTCCGGTAATCAATAAAATTGACTTGCCCGCTGCGCGCATTGATTACGCCAAGGAACAAATCGAAAATGTCCTGGCGATTCCCGCCGACGAAGCTCTGCCCATCAGCGCAAAAAGCGGCCTCGGCGTTGAAGAAGTTCTCGAAGCCATCGTGCGCCTCGTCCCGGCGCCGCAAGGCTCCTCCGAAGCTCCTTTGCGCGCCCTGATATTCGATTCCTGGTTCGATTCCTACCGTGGCGCCGTCGTGCTCGTCCGCGTGATGGAAGGCAGCCTCACGCCGCACATGAAAATTCGCCTCACTTCCAGCAACGAAGTGTACGAAGTGGAAAATCTCGGCGTGCTCACGCCTAAACCCGTCGTGTTGCAGGAACTCGCCGCCGGAGATGTGGGTTTCATCATCGCCAATATCAAACGCGTCGCCGATGCGCGCGTGGGTGACACTGTCGTCGAAGACGGCCATCCCGCGCCGCCACTGCCGGGTTTCGAAGCCATCAAGCCCATGGTCTTCGCCGGACTTTTTCCGGTGAACGCCAGCGATTACGAAATGCTGCGCGACGCCCTGGGGAAATTGCAGCTCAACGATGCGGCTTTTTTCTACGAGCCGGAAAATTCCGTGGCCCTGGGCTTCGGCTTTCGCTGCGGCTTCCTCGGCTTACTGCACATGGAAATCGTCCAAGAGCGCCTCGAGCGCGAATTCAATATCGGCCTGATCACCACCGCGCCCAGCGTGCAATACCGCATCACCACCACCGCGAACGAAGTGATGGAAGTGGATAACCCCACCAAATTTCCGCCGCCCGCTTCGATTCAGAAAATCGAAGAGCCCATGCTCACCTCCATGATCATCACTTCCGAAGAATCCGTCGGCGGTGTCCTGCAACTGTGCGAAGAAAAGCGCGGCACGCAGAAGAAATTCGAGTATCTTTCGCCCACGCGCATCATGCTCACTTACGAAATGCCGCTGAATGAAATCGTTCTCGACTTTTACGATCGGCTGAAAAGCGTTTCGCGCGGCTACGCTTCGCTCGATTATCATTTGTCCGGCTATCACGAATCGGACCTGGTGAAACTCGACGTGCTGGTCGGCGGCGAGCCGGTGGACGCGCTCACCGTCATCTGCCATCGCGACCAATCCTATGAACGCGGCCGCGACCTGGTCAGCCGCCTGCGCAAACTCATTCCGCGCCAAATGTTCGAAATCGCCATACAGGCCGCCATCGGCAGCCGCGTCATCGCCCGCGAAACGATTAGCCCCATCCGCAAAAACGTAATCGCCAAATGCTACGGCGGCGACATCTCGCGCAAACGCAAACTCCTCGAAAAGCAAAAAGAAGGCAAAAAACGCATGAAACGGGTAGGCCGCGTGGACATCCCTCAGGAAGCCTTCCTGGCAGTCCTGAAAGTTTCCGGCGGCGCCGACGACGAGGAATAAGAAATGAGCTACAAATTCTTGTGTTCGTTCGTGCTTGGATTTTCTCTATTCGTCGTGACGGCAGGTCGCGGCTTTGCTCAATCCGCTCCGGAACAACCGACAGGTTCCGAGAAACTCGAAGCACGAAAGTGGCTCAACGACGGTGTTGAGGCGTACAAAAGAGCCCGTACGGGCGAGGCCATTGAAGATTTCAAGAAGGCAACGGAGCTCGACCCTTCGCTAACTAACGCCCAGCTGTATCTCGCGACCGCCTATGCCACCCAATACATACCCGGCGCTCCGTCACCGCAAAATGTTCGCTATGGTGAACTGGCGCTTGAGGGATACAAGGAGCTGCTCGAAAAGGATCCTAACAATCTTTTAGCGATGGATGGCGCCGGATCCATTCTTTACAGCATGGCGGGTGTACCCTTCAGCGCCGAGAAGATGGAAGAGTCGAAGCCTTATCACCAAAAACACATCCAAATTGCTCCGAACGATCCCGAACCGTACTACTGGATTGGAGTGATCGACTGGTCGATCGCATATAAATCGAACAGAGTCCTGCGCGATGAGTGGCTAAAGAAGACCTCGCGGAGGCTTGAGCCAAGCGACGCCATGCCCGAAGAAATTCGCGAGGAATTCGCAGCCAAGTACGGCGATATCGTGCAGGAAGGGATCCAATACCTAACGAACGCCATAACACTGCGGGCTGATTATGACGACGCAATGGCCTACTTAAACTTGCTGTATCGCCAGAAAGCGGACATGGAACGTAACGCCTCCTCCCGTGAGGCTGACTTGAAAGAGGCGGATGATTTAGTTGCTCAGTGCAAGGCCATCAAAGCAAAAAAGATGAAGCAATTTGATACGCATCAGTAACAGCATCGCTACGAGTTCTTCTTCGTGCGCACCGTAGCCCCAACCTCACCCCGCGCCAGCCGCACCGAAATTTCCTCGCCGAGTTCCACCTGATCCGGCGAACGCAGCACTTTCCCCGATGCAACGTACGCAATCGCGTAACCGCGCTCCAGTATTCGCAGCGGACTGCGCTCATCGAGCGTCAGCGCGGCGGCTTGAAGCGCTCGCCGTTTCGCAATCATCAAGCGGTCAATTCGGACCTGCAGATCGGCTGAATCTCGTTCCAATCGCCGCCGCAAACGTCCTACACGCGCGCGCAAATCGAGCGCCGCGAACCGCACTTGCGCCGTGGCAAACCCGCGCCGCTTGCGCGCTACGACACGCTCCAGCGCAGCCCGCAACAATCCCCGCTGATTTTCGATCCGCCGCGCCAGCACTGTCGCTCGTCCGCGCAGATCGAATGACGCAATGTGCGCGTTCGCTTCCGTCAGCCGCTGCCGCGCCATCGCCAGCCGCAGCCGCAATCCGATCGCCAGCGAATTCGCCATCTCATCCAGCTGCTGCCGCCGGTTGCGCAACACCAGTTCCAGCTGGCGGAATCCGCGATGCGTCTGCAAATCCCGCACGCGATGCCGCCACTGCGAAAGCCGGTAGCGCATGTGGTGCGCAATCTGCCGCTGATATTCGGCGATGTGCCGCTCGAATTCCTCGCGCGATTTCACCACGATTTCCGCCGCCGCCGAAGGAGTCGGCGCGCGCAAATCCGCCACAAAGTCCGCAATCGTGAAATCCGTTTCGTGCCCCACGCCAGTAATCACCGGAATTGCCGACGCGAAAATCGCCCGCGCCAGAATTTCCTCGTTGAAAGCCCACAAATCCTCCAGCGAACCGCCGCCGCGCGTCAGTATCAGCACGTCCGCCGTTTTCGCCTGATTGAAATAGCGCAGCGCTTCCACGATTTCCGCCGCCGCTCCCGCGCCCTGCACTTTCACCGGATACAAGCTCACCTGCGCGTTGCGAAATCTGCGTTTCAGCACGCGCAGAATGTCACGAATGGCCGCGCCGGTCGGCGACGTCACCACCCCGATGCAGCGCGGCAGCACCGGCAGCGGCTTCTTGCGCGCCGCGGCGAACAATCCTTCCTGTTCCAGTTTTTTCTTCAGCTGCTCGAACGCCAGTTGCAGCGCGCCCAATCCCACCGGCTCAATCAGTGTCACGTAAATCTGATATTCGCCGCGCGCGTCGTACACACTCAAAGCGCCGCGCACGGTGATGTGCAGCCCATCCTCCGGTTTGAATTTCATTCCGCGCATTTGATCGCGGAAACACACGCAGCGAATCTGCGACTTCGCATCCTTCAGCGTGAAATAGCAATGCCCGGACTGCGCCATGTGGCAATTCGATACTTCGCCTTCCACCCACACTTCCGGCAGAGCCGCTTCCAGCAATTCGCGGATGCGCGCCGTCAGCTCGCTGACCTTCCACGTCCGCCGCTCCGGCATCAAATTGAAAAGCGAGGTCTGGCTCATGGCTCTATCTGCGGAAATGATTCACAACCCACATCAGCAAGCTCAAAACCACACTGAGCAGAATGCAAGTCACCACCGGAAAATAAAAACTTCCATTCCGCCCCTGATAAACAATGTCGCCCGGCAAACGCCCCAGCCGAAACGGCAGCTTCGCTCCGAATGCTAGCAGCGCGCCCACGCCTGCCAGCACAATTCCCAGCACGATCAATAGCTTCCCGGTTTCGCGTAATGCGTCCATGGCAGCGCGCTCAGCGCTCCATTCTAACCCCAACCAACCGACCAGATGCGATTTGGCAGCGGCGCACTTCAGTGCGCCATTAGCACACGACGGCGACCTTCGACAATTGCACGCACCTTTATTATAGTTATGTCATCCAATTGGGGCACGCACCGCGCAGGCGGTGAGAAACCGCGACAAACATGGAATCCCGGCGCCGGAGCGCCTCACGTGTTCGCAACTGTCATTTCATATTGAACGATTCCACTAGAGAAGAAACCAGAGGAGAAATCCCGATGAGAAAAGCAATCTTGCTGCTCTGCGCCGCCGTTTGCTTCGCGCCTGCCGTTTTCGCGCAAACGCTCTCACAGGCCGATCGCGACAAAGGCATCAAATATCTGGAACAAACCCGCGACGCCATCGTGGCGAACACCAAGAACCTCACCCCGGCCCAGTGGAATTTCAAAGCCGCGCCGGACAAATGGTCCGTGGCCCTGACGCTCGAACACATCGCGCTGGCCGAAGACTTCCTCTTCAAACTGGTCACGGACAACGTGATGAAGGCCCCGGCCGGCCCGCCGGATCGCGATACCGCTAAAATAGATGCGATGGTCCTCGCCATGGTTCCGGACCGTAGCACCAAGAGGCAGGCCCCTCCGGAACTCGTCCCCACCGGACGCTGGACTCCCGCCGAAACGCTCGATCACTTCCTGCAAAGCCGCGCGCGCACCATCGAATTCCTGCGCACCACCCCCGATCTGCGCCAGCACGTCATGGATAGCCAAACCCCGCTCGGAGCGCTGGATGCCTACGAGTGGCTGCTGTTCATCGCTGCGCACAGCGACCGCCACACCAAACAAATCCTGGAAGTGGAAGCCTCACCCGACTTTCCGAAGAATTAAAATTGCGGTAGGCAGATGCGGAAATCGAGTGCCGACTTCTCTCGTTCAGGGTAGGGGCGCTGCTTGCTGCGCCCCAGCTTGCCACAATTTCAGCACCGAGACCGGCTCCCAAGCGGGCCGCGTCTGGTTTTTCGTAGCGCCGGCTCGTCCTGACAGCCTGTCAGCGGCAGGGTGGAAGGGCGTCCCGTCGGCTCTTTGCAGTTGAATTTGTGAATCGCGGCACAGCGCGATTCATCCTGAGATCCCGCTGTGCGGGATCGAAGGGTCGCGGCCGCTTCGTCCCGTGTCTTTCGGGACGAAGCGGGCATGCTTTCAAGGTGTCGCCCCGAGCCTCTCAGTGCGGTCGTAGGGGCGGCTCTCAGACCCGCCCCTGGCGTCGCGCCCGATCAGCTCAGACCAACTCAGCTCCAGAAAAGAAATATCCAATCTCGTACGCGGCCGTGTCCTGCGCGTCCGAGCCGTGCGTGCAATTAAACTGAATGCTCTCGCCCAGCTCCTTGCGTATGGTGCCGGCGGCGGCTTTCGCGGGATCCGTCGCGCCCATCGTCTCACGCCATTTCGCGATGCCGTTTTCCGCCTCGAGCACCATCACCACGGTCTTGCCCGAGCTCATGAATTCGGTTAACTCGCCGAAAAACGGCCGCTCGCGATGCACCGCGTAAAATCCCTCGGCCTGCTTCCTCGTCAGACGCAGCGATTTGATCGCAATGATCTTGAACTTCGCCGCGTGCACGCGACTTAAGATGTCGGCGGTAAGCCCCCGCCCCACTGCGTCCGGTTTAACGATCGCCAATGTTCTCTCGACAGCCATTCGTTTCATCCCCCAAAATTAAAATATTCCGCGAGCCGCCAGCCCACGCGCCGTGAGCTACTTCCTCTTCTTTGTTGTCCTCTTCGATTTTCCAGCGCCAGCTTTTTTCTTCGCGCCGGATTTCGATTTGGATTTACCGAGCGCAGCAGCCATCGTGTGCCCAATTTCCGCTGGACTCTGCACCGTGTGAATCCCCGCAGCTCGCATCGCCTTGTATTTCTCCGCCGCAGTCCCCTGCCCACCGCTGATGATCGCTCCGGCATGTCCCATGCGCCGTCCCGGAGGCGCAGTCTGCCCCGCGATGAATCCCACCACCGGCTTACGCACATGCTTCTTGATGTACTCCGCCGCCACTTCCTCGGCGTTGCCGCCGATTTCGCCGATCACCACGATCGCGTGGGTATCGCGATCCTCGTTGAACATCTTGATTGCGTCCAGGAAACTCGTCCCGATGATCGGATCGCCGCCAATTCCAATACAGGTGGACTGCCCGATCCCCAGATGCGTCAGCTGATCCACAGCCTCATAGGTCAAAGTTCCGCTGCGGCTCACCACGCCCACGTGTCCCCGCTTGTGAGTCGAGCCCGGCATAATTCCGATCTTGCATTTCCCCGGCGAAATAATTCCCGGACAATTCGGCCCAATCAATCGCGTCCGCGAATTTTTCAAAGCCGCTGCCACGCGCACCATGTCCAAAGTCGGCACGCCCTCGGTGATGCAAATCACCAGCGGCAAACCCGCGTCCATCGCTTCCAGAATTGCGTCCGCGGCAAATGGCGGCGGCACAAAAATTACCGACACGTTAGCCTTCGTCACCTTCACCGCTTCCGCCGCGGTATTGAACACCGGCACGCCCAAGTGCTTGGTCCCACCCTTCCCCGGCGTCACGCCCGCCACCACTTTCGTGCCGTAATCCAGCATCTGCTGCGCGTGAAAACTTCCCTCGCGCCCCGTAATTCCCTGCACGATCAGCCGCGTATTATTGTCAACCAGCACGCTCATCGTGCGCCTCCAGCAAGTTTCACCACTTTTTCAGCTCCGTCCTTCATCCCCTCTGCAACGGCAAAATTGAATCCGGAGTTCCGCAAAATTTCCTTACCTTGTTTCACGTTGGTGCCTTCCATGCGCACCACCACCGGCACCTTGAACTTTAATTCCTTCGCCGCATTCACCACGCCGCTGGCCAGCACGTCGCAACGCAAAATCCCGCCGAAGATATTCACGAACACTGCCCGCACGTTCGGATCACTCAACAAAATGCGAAACGCGTTCTTCACCTGCTCTTCCGAAGCGCCGCCGCCAACGTCCAGAAAATTCGCCGGGCTACCGCCGCTCAATTTAATAATGTCCATCGTCGCCATCGCCAAGCCCGCGCCATTCACCATGCACGCGATGTCGCCATCAAGCTTGATGTAATTCAATTTAAATTTCGAAGCTTCCACTTCCAGCGGCGTTTCCTCTTCCAAGTCACGCAACTCCTTGAATTCCGGATGGCGGTACAACGCATTGTCGTCAAAAGTTACTTTCGCATCCAGTGCTACCAGCTTGCCATCGCCCGTCACCACGCACGGATTGATTTCGATCATCGAAGCGTCCGTTTCGATGAACGCGCGATACAGCGACTGAAAGAACGGCACGGCCACGCCGACCTGCTCCGGAGTCAAACCCAATCCAAACGCCAGCTTGCGCGCCTGATACGGCTGAAACCCGGTGGCCGGATCGATCTTCTCGCGCAAAATCGCTTCCGGACGGTCCTTCGCCACTTCCTCGATTTCCATTCCGCCCGCTGCGCTGGCCATAAAAATCGGCGCGCCCAAGGCGCGATCCACCAAAATCCCCAGATAAAGTTCGCGCTTGATGTCGAGGCCCTCTTCGATCAGCAACCGCCGCACGATCCGCCCCTCTTCCCCCGTCTGCGGCGTCACCAATTTCATTCCTAAAATTTGCCCCGCCAGCGTCGCAGCTTCATCCGGAGATTTCGCCAGCTTCACGCCGCCGGCCTTCCCGCGCCCGCCCGCGTGAATTTGCGCCTTCACCACCACCACCGACGTTCCCAACCTCTGCGCCACCGCCCGCGCTTC
>Ga0182024_10022574_pt1 | contig 11336 bp, 4 predicted proteins | sample P32metaG_FD_120480 | JGI IMG/M metagenome (GOLD analysis project Ga0182024, IMG submission 120480) | Permafrost microbial communities from Stordalen Mire, Sweden - P3-2 metaG (Illumina Assembly) | ecosystem: Environmental > Terrestrial > Soil > Wetlands > Permafrost | place: Sweden: Stordalen... | reverse complement strand
GCGTGGCTCTCCGGTGCAAGGTCGGTCAACATCCCGTTCTCTGGGGTCGACGGAGAACTGCTTGGGCCGCATTGATCTCTTGAACAACGCTGTTGCGGCAACCGCGGGCACAAGAATTACCAGAGCAGGACCAGATAGTAAGACCAAGTGGTGACGAGTGTGGACTAACTTTCGTAACCATGGTTTCGGCTCCTCAATTCTGGCCTTGTCGAAAAAGGAACCAACCCGTAGGCGATTGAAGGCAGACTGCAACAGTCATTTCTCAACCGAAGATCAGAAGTCAAGCGTCAAGCCGTGCATTCCTCAGTAACAAGAGGTTCGGCACACATTACAATTGCCAAATCTCGGCAGGCGCGATATCGTGAAAAGGCTATCCAACGACCGGGCGAGTACGCCTGGTCGGCAACTGGCAAGCGGCGCTCGATGGAAAAGGACATGCCTTCGCAAGCGTTCTCTTCAAGAACTCGTGTCACCGGATAGCAGCGACTTCGTTTCCTGTCTTTGCGCTTTTACCCATAGGGCTGGCAGTCGAAGGCAGCTTATTAACGAACATTGGACCCTCGGCGAATTCCTCCCCCGACGACCAGGGACCTGGAGAACGTGAGCCAGTGGACAACGCCGAGCGACTGCTTTCGGAACTGCGTGCACTCGATATTCGCCTTTTTCTCGACGGCGATCGGCTGCGTTGCAGTGCCCCCAAAGGCCGCCTCACCAGAGATCTGGAACAGAGAATCGCTGCCCACAAGCCGGGACTGATTCGCACACTAGGTCATTCGACACCTCAAACCCTCGCGATTCGCCGACGCTCAGTCCCAGGCGTTAGTATGCCTTTGTCTTTCGCTCAGGAGCGCTTTTGGTTCCTGCAGAGCCTTGACCCGGAGAGCACGGCCTACAATATCACCGCCTCCCAGCGTGTTTTCACGGCTGTCGATGCAACTACGCTCGATTTCGCCCTCCGTGCGGTTCTGGAAAGGCATGAGATCCTTAGAACGAATTTTCCAGAACTGGACGGCTCCCCGGCTCAGGTGCTGCGGGAGGAAATATTTCCAGAACTGGCGATCTACAACGTCGGCCATCTTGGCCCGCTCGAGAGGGCGACGGCTATCGAAGGCGAAATTCAAAAGTTAGCGAAGCGCAAATTTGACTTAGCGAGTGAGCCCCTGCTGCGTATCGCTCTTATTCGAGCCGCCGAACAAGACCATTTCATCGTTCTGACAGCGCATCACATCATCTGCGATGGTTGGTCGATTGGTATTTTCTTTGCCGAACTGAAGTCTTTCTATGAGGCGTACTCGCGCGGCCGCACTGTCCGGCGGACACAACTTCCGATCCAATATGGCGATTACGCCCTTTGGGAACGTGACCGGCAAACTTCCGGAATCTTGGCGCCGCAGATCGATTACTGGAAGAGCAAGCTAAAAGGCTCGCCTCGATATCTCGAGATTCCCCTGGACCATGCACGTCCCGCGTCTTCTGCCTACGATGGAAGGCTGCACCCCTTCCAACTCGGCGCAGCAACTTCAGAATCGCTGAAAGTCCTCGCCCGGCAGGAAGGTGCTACTCCATTCATGGCGCTCCTGACAGTATTCAAGGCGTTGCTCTTCAGGTACACCAAGCAGAGCGACATTGTTGTCGGTACGCCAGTTTCGACGCGCACTCAGTCCGAGCTGGAACAGCTCATCGGCTGCTTCATTAACACTCATGTCCTCCGGACCGAGATCCCGGGAGGTGTGACAACAAGGGAGCTCCTCGCCCGGGTTCGAGCCACTGTTCTTGAATCTTTGAACAATGCCGACGTTCCTTTCGAAACATTGCTGAGCGAGCTGATTACCGAACGTGACCTGTCGCGCTCTCCGCTGTTCCAGATTGCGTTCATCCTGCAAAACACGCCAAGGTCTTCCGAATACAACGTCGTGAGTGGTGGCACCACTTTCGACATGACGCTATACATGTGGAACTCGAACGGTGCATTTGGCGGCTGTATAGAATACAACGCAAATTTGTTCAATCCCGAAACGATCGCTTGTTTTGCCGACTGCTACGAGACACTGGCATCGGAAATGGTTGGTCAACCCGACGCAGCCATCGAGCGGCTTTCGGTCCTCACCGCCGCCCAGGAAACGGAGTGGTTTGAAAAGTACAACGGCCCAGGAACCTTCTATCCTGATTTTTGTACCCACGAATGGGTGGAGCGGCAAGCGAGTGAGACGCCGGACGCCATCGCAGTGGTTTGCGGCCAAGAGCAGTTAACCTTCCAGGAACTGAGCGTGCGTTCGAATCGCTTAGCCCATCGGCTTCGGGCTCTGGGAGTTGGACCGGACAGCCTCGTCGCCCTCTGCTTGGATCGTTCCGCTAGTCTCATAGTTGCCCCCCTTGCCGTCTGGAAGGCAGGTGGCGCGTACGTTCCCCTGGACCCGGAGTACCCCAGTAACCGGCTGGCCTTTATGCTTGAGGACTCAGCCGCCGCCGTTCTCGTTACTGAAAGCCGCCTACTGGATCGTCTACCCCCAAATGTCCCTACATTGATCTGCCTGGATCGCGATCGGCAAATACTGGAGCAAGAGAGCACCCAAACACTCGTCTGTTCGGCGACCGCCGACAACCTTGCTTACGTCATCTACACCTCCGGCTCCACCGGAAAGCCCAAGGGGGTCGAGATCAGGCATCGCTCCCTGGTAAATTTCCTGGCGTCGATGCAACGCCAACCGGGTATCGGTCGATCGGATCGGCTGCTGGCCGTCACCACTTTGTCCTTCGATATCGCGGCCCTGGAACTATATCTACCTTTGGTCAGCGGTGCGCAGGTAGTGATTGCGCCACGCGCCGACGCGTTCGATGGAACTGCTCTGGCCACGCTGCTCAGCAATTCGGGAATCACCCTCATGCAAGCGACGCCAGTAACATGGCGTCTGCTGCTGGAGTCCGGCTGGCAAGGTACACCAGGACTAAAGATTCTATGCGGAGGCGAAGCCCTAACGCGAGATCTGGCCGACCAATTAGGGGCGACCGGAGCAGAAGTGTGGAACCTGTACGGTCCGACGGAAAGCACTATCTGGTCTACGCTGCAGTGCGTCACTCAAGAAAACGCGCAGGTATCCATTGGCCGTCCGATCGCCAATACGCAAGTTTACGTAATGGATGAATACGGCCGGCCGGTGCCGCCGGGAGTAACCGGAGAACTTTACATCGGGGGTGATGGGCTGGCACGGGGATACCTGAATCGTGAGGAACTGACCGCGGAACGATTTGTGAAGAGTTCTCTCCATACCGGGAAACGGCTTTATCGAACCGGTGATCTGGTTCGGAGATCGCGGGAAGGAGGGTTGGAGTACCTAGGGCGAGTAGACCACCAGGTGAAGGTTCGAGGATTTCGAATCGAGCTGGGTGAAATTGAAACGGCGATAGAGCAGCAGCCGGAGATTTCGCAGGCGGTGGTGGTGGTGCGAGAGGATAGGGCAGGCGAACAACGACTCACAGCCTATATGACGGCGAAAGATCGAGTCGTGCAGGATCGCAAAGTACTGCGCAAGACATTGCTGACTCTCTTGCCGGAATACATGATTCCGGCGGCATTCGTCCAGCTCGACGAGTTCCCTCTCACTCCTAACCGCAAGGTGGATCGTAGAGCCCTCCTTGCGCTCAAGTATCGCCCTGGTCACACAAACGATCCCGCCGTTTTCGAGAACGGCCCAGACGAGGCGGATCGTCGTGCTCTCGGCGAAGATCCGTCGCCAAGCAGCTATGTATCGCCGGAAAACCACGTCGAATTCGTAATGACCGAGATCTGGCGCGACGTGCTGGGGCTCGACAAGGTAGGTCTGCTCGACAACTTCTTCGAGTTGGGGGGCCATTCCCTCTCTGCTGCCCAACTCATCTCGCGGCTACGATCCGCGTTGGGCATGGATCTGCCTCTACGCTGCATTTTTATCAGTCCGACGATTGCAAGTCTTTCAAGCCACATCTATTACGACATCGACACGCACCGCTATCAGTACACGAGCGAGATACCCAAATGGAACTGCCTGGTACCGGCGCAGCCTAAGGGTACGCGCACTCCCCTCTTTTTCGTTGCTGGCTATCAAAACCCAGATGATACATTGTTGGTGCTGTCTCGACTGATTCCCAACCTTGGAATGGACCAGCCGGTCTTCGGATTCCGACCTCGGTGGATTGAAGGCGACGGCGCTGATTACGCCACTGTCGAGGAATTGGCTCGTGAATTCCTTACCGAGTTACGTGCCGTTCAACCGAAAGGGCCATACCTGCTGGGCGGTCATTGTGTTGGTGGTATCGCAGCTCTCGAGGTGGCACAATTGCTGCTACGAGAAGGCGAGGAAGTACGGCTGACGCTTTTTCTCGATACAGCGCGGTCGAGCCCGCTGCGCACTTTTCTTACCGATCTATATTTCATGCGCGAAAAAGCCAGCCACGTCGTAGAGGTAGTTCGCGAGATCATTCGTCCGGCCATGAGGACACGAGGCGAAATCATTCGCGACCTAGTTCGTCGCAAGTTCAAAATCTCGCCTTCCGAACAAGCCCTTGCGAAGGATCGATTCTACCACTCAAAAGTTCGCTATCGGCGCCTACTGTACAGTCACGCTCCCGAACAATATTCGGGACGCATTACGCTAATCGTGAATGAGGAGCAGGCTCGCTTCGATAAAGATCTTGGATGGACGGGCACTGCCCAGGGCGGTGTGGACGTACACGTGATATCGGGAGACCACAACACGATGCTGACCCACCACGGCAAAGAGGTCGCTCAGGTGATTCTCAAGTGCATCGGCGAAGCCCTTGCGGAACCGAGCGTGCTGGCAGATCGAACCGAGGTCAATGTAGGGTGACGACACTGGATTCATTGAGTTTTCCAACTGCCCAAGATCAGCACCGTCAGGATGCGGCAGTCATTTCCGTACGCGACGTGACGATGCGTTTCCCGATCACCAAGCGGTATCGTGAATGGCTACTCTCTCCGTTCAGCCCGCGCCGCGTATGTACCGCATTGACGCATGCGACGCTCGAAGTTCAGTCGGGTGACCGGATCGCCGTGATGGGCCCGAACGGCGCAGGAAAGACCACATTGCTCAAGCTAATAGGCGGTTTGTTGCTTCCAACGGAAGGAGAAATCGCTGTCAACGGTTTCAGCACGCTCCACGACAATGCGGCGGCTCGGAAGTCGGTAGGTTTCGTTTTCAACGAGGAGAGGAGCTTTTTCTGGCGTTTAAGCGGCGCGCAGAACCTCGAGTTTTTTGGCGCGCTGGATAACCTTTCGGGGCCACATCTTCGTGATCGCGTTCGCTATTCGATCGGCCTGGTGGGGCTCCAAGACGCGGGCGACAAACCCGTATCTGCCTATAGTTCAGGAATGAAGCAGCGCCTGGCATTGGCCCGGGTTCTGATTTCCGAACCGGATGTGCTTATTCTGGACGAACCCACCCGGGCACTCGATCCCATAGCCTGTGACGAAATGGTCGATTTGATCATGGCTGGAATTTATCAGAACTTTCGCAAGACGCTGTTGATCGCGACACACCGGTTAGAGGAGGCCATGACGTTATGCAATAAAGTCATGATCGTGGACGGTGGACGCCTGAAGGCATTCGACTCCATCGCCAATTGCACTGCAAACGGAACCACGCTCCTGCAATACTATCGGCGAAGTTTGGCCGCTGAGAGGAATCATGAGAACTCTGATTTATAAAGCGTGCGCTTTCGTCAAGCGGGATTTTTGTATTGAATCCGGCTATCAAGCCTCTTTTATCATGGGCATCGTCGAATCAATCATGCTTCTGGTGATTTTCCATTTCATCGGCGATCTGGTTGCTCCGAAGGCAACTGCCTCGTTGAGCCGGTACGGCAGTCATTATTTCCCTTTCGTCATCATTGGGGTGGCGTTCGCCCGTTACTTCGATCTTATGTTGAGGATGTTCTCGGAATCGATCCGCCTTGCTCAAGTTACCGGCTGCCTGGAAGCGATGTTAAGTAGCCAGACTGGTTGCATAACGGTTGTTTTGATGTCTTCTCTTTACAGTCTTATTTCCGGAGCCTTGCAGTTATTTCTGATCTTGCTGGGCAGCGTACTGCTGTTCGGGGTCGATCTGAGCGGTATGAATGTTCCCGCAACGCTTATGGTTTTAGTTGTTTCTATTGCGATCTTCGTAGCCTTTGGTGTTCTTTCGGCGTCCGCAATCGTCTGGCTTAAAAAAGGCGATCCGATTATGTGGGTCCTCGGCGGCTTCAGCAGCATTCTTGGAGGGGCCTATTTTCCAATCGATGTTATGCCCCACTGGATGCAGAAGATCTCCCTTCTGATTCCCATCAGGTACTCTCTCGACGCGCTGCGACTGACGATACTCAAAGGCGACTCGATCATGTCGGTAGCGAAACCTGCCGGGACGCTGCTCGCGATGGCCGTGATTCTTTTACCCGCGAGCGTTGCGATCTTCGCCGCCACAGTTCGAAATGGCAGGAAAGAAGGAACACTGATGCAGTATTAGGCTCGCCTGGGACTATCGGTCTCGAACCCACACAGGCCGCGCTTTGGCTCGCGCTGTTGGGCCGCCCCACCGGGTCAAATTTCGACTTCTTCTCGCTGCCCTGAGTCTTCTGCAGCGGGATCGCTCGACACGTTCCACATCAAGGTTTCGACGTGCTCCGAGAGGGATCGAACCGTTGGTGTTTCAAAAATCACGCGCAGCGGCAAACTTATGTTGAAAGCGTTCCTCACCCGGGACAGGATGCTCGTTGCGATGAGCGAGTGACCACCCAGGTCGAAGAAATTGTCGTCCAACCCAACCTTGCTTTGGCCGAGCGCCTCCTGCCAGATCTTCGCAATCGTTCGCTCAACCTCAGTTTCGGGCGCCTGGAATGGCGTCGCCAGGTCGGGACGGGCATAGCCGCCAGCGACACCCGCATCATTGGCCAGATCTCTTCTCAGTCCGGATGAGTCGCCGGCAGACCCGGCAGTTTGGTTCGAACCGGACAGCACGTCACGGGCAACAACCGTCACTTGGGGAAGACGCGCAGCCAATACGCGACGAAATACCTCAACACCCTCCGTCGGCCGGATCGCGGTCTGCAAAGAGGCAAGCCGCCCGGCCTGCATTTCCCGAGGCAATTGGGTGTTAACTGCCATCCCGACCTCTTGCCATGCATCCCAATTTATGGACATCATCACCGCCGGACCCTGGTGATTCGCCGCGGCCGCACAGGCGTCGAGATATGCATTCGCCGCAGTGTAATCGACTCCTCCGATCATGCCGATTATGGAGTTAACCGAAGAACAGAGGACAAAGAAATCGACTGGATCTCGCTCGGTTAGAGATCGAAGGATCTGTGTTCCCTCCACCTTTGGCGCCAGTACGCTCTCGGTCGCCGCAGTTGTTTTGATCTGGATCAACCCCCCGCCGGCAATTCCAGCCGAGTGCACGATACCTTCTATTGGCCCGAGCTGCGCGTGAATTGTGTCGATCGCCCTGCGCATCTCATCGCCGTTCGACACGTCGGCTACAAGTGGCAACACCTCGGCGCCGAGTCCTTCCAGATCTCGAAGCTCTCGGATACGCGCGCTCATGCGATCGTCCGCGGGGTGTGTATCGAGCCACAACTGCCACTCGTGCCGAGGCGGAATAGGACTGCGTGCTACCAGAGCGAGCCGCGCGCGAAACGAAGCGAGATAACGCGCCAGCGTGAGCCCGATGCCGCCCATTCCGCCGGTGATCAGGTAAACACCACCGGAGCGGATCCGATCGGTTGCCGCAGGAAGATGTACGGATTCAAAGTATTGCTCCCATCGAAAACCTCTTCGATACGCCACTCCGTGGAGAGCGGCCGCTATGGCTGGTTCCGCACAGAGAAGTGGCACCGACTTTTCGAAACCGTCTGCCACACGAAGATCGACACTACGGCATTTGATGTTGGGGTACTCGATGGGAATCGTTTTACATGGACCGAGCAGGAGCGCGAGCTCGGGATCGAGGTCTTCATCCCCGTGCACCTTGTACATTCCCGCGGAGACGATCACAAAATCCACCGATTCGCTGTAGCCGTGTTCACCAAAAGCCTGGGCAAGCCGAATCAAATTGTGAAACGATTCTCTCGCCGACTGGAGGCTCCAACAAAACAGCACCGAGCGCGGAGCCAGACGCTTGCGAATCAGATCGCCCAGAAGGTCCCGGTATTGTTCCATCGAACCAGGATCGATGATGTACGTTGTATCGCCGTCGAAGGAAAATGTGCTTCCGGCATTGACTCGTACGAATTGTTCGCTGCGTGCCGATAAAGTGCGTGTGAAAGTATCGGCAAGACCCAAGGTGTCGGCAAAGATAAGCCAGGGGCCCGGCCCTCCCCCCGGCGCCTCCACACTGGGAGAAATCGTGCGCTTCCAGGAAGGCACGTGAAACCAGTCCTCAAAGTCGAGTCTCCCGGAAGACGGGGATAGCTTGGAATCGAATGTACCCGGCAACCCGGGCTCCACGAAATACCGGCTCCGTTCAAACGGGTAGGTCGGAAGCGAGGTTCGATGCAGGGACTCCCCCTCGTGGACGGCCTGCCAATCAATCTCCACTCCCTTGAGCCAGAGAGCGCCAAGGGTACTCAATACCATCCTCGCGGCCGGTTGCGGGTCTTTGGCGTGCGGTAAGGATGAGAAGACCTCGCCGGACGATCTGGACACTTGGCATTCGCGGGCAAGGGCGGTCAGGGCATGACCCGGTCCGACCTCAAGCAACACGCCGTCGGAGGAAACAGCCAACTCCCTGATCCCTTTGCCAAATTGCACTTTTTCACGAAGATGCCTGGCCCAATAATTCGGATCCACCGCATCTTCGGGGGTAATCCAGCCTCCAGTGATATTTGAGATGAACGGAATCATTGGGCGATGTAGGCGGATCCTGCCCAAGAAGTCCCGGAAGGGCGACATTGCAGGTTCCATCATGCTTGAGTGGAAAGCATGGGAGGTATGGAGCCGGCTGCACGCAATGGTCTTACTCTCAAGGCGTCTTTGCAAATTCGCAATCTCTTCTTCAGAACCGGAAACCGTGCAGATCGAACGGCTGTTCACGGCGGCGATGGAGATGGAGCCGCTGATCATGGTCAGCAATTCCTCCTCGCCGAGACCTACGGATAGCATGTTCCCGCGTGGCATACTCTGCATAAGCTGACCGCGGAAAGCAACCACCCGAAGGGCGTCCTCCAGGGTAAACACTCCGGCAAGACAGGCCGCGACAAATTCTCCCAGGCTATGACCGATCATGCCTCCGGGTGTAACGCCGAAATGCATCCACATACGTGCCAAGGCAAATTCCAGGGCGAACAATGCGGGCTGCGCGATCCTGGTCTCGTTCAATTCCGCGGCAGGTCGCGATCCGTACAACAGATCCCGCAAGTCCAGGCCGAGTTCCTTGTGCAGCAGATCCGCACAGAGATCGAGATTGTGGCGGAACGTGGGCTGAAAGGCATACAGATCGCGCCCCATTCCCTGGTATTGAGCCCCTTGTCCAGTAAACATGAAGGCTACAGGACGGTTCACCGAGTTCTGAACGCCTCCGGCAAACTCTTTCGGCAAAGGCTCCTGAAAAGCATCTCTTAGTTGTGCAAGGCTCGAGCAGACCAGCGCGCGCCGATGGGGAAAATGTTTTCTTCCCACCTGCAGCGTGTAGCATACATCGGCGAGACAAGCATCGGACTGTGATTCCAAATGGGATGCCAGGCGGCGGACGGCTGCATTGAGCGCGGACGCCGTGATGGCCGACACGACCAGCAATTGCTGAGGCCACAGAGTCTGAGACTCGTCCTCCGGCGGCGCCTCTTCGAGAACAACGTGGGCGTTGGTTCCTCCGATACCGAACGAACTAACGGCGGCTCTGCGAGGCGTTGGCCCCTCCACCCACTTTTGCGTCGCTGTGTTGATGTGGAAGCGACTGCTCCCCCACTGCAATTGCGGGTTCGCCTGACGAAAATGGAGCGTTGGCGGAATGCTTCGGTGCTGCAGCGCGAGTAAAGCCTTGATCAGACCGGCAACTCCTGCTGCAACGTCGAGGTGGCCAATATTACTCTTGACCGCACCGATCGTACACGGAGCCTCCGACCCACCGTAGACTCTTGACAGGGCTGCAAACTCGATCGTATCGCCGAGAGGGGTCGCTGTGCCGTGCGCTTCTATGTAGCTGATGGATGCCGGATCGACTCCGGAAACGAGCACCGCTGCAGAAAGCACCTTGGCCTGTCCGTCTACGCTGGGAGCCGTGTAGCCGATCTTATCAGCGCCGTCGTTGTTGACCGCCGTACCCAAGATCACACCTCGTATCGAATCGCCATCCCGGCGGGCATCATCGAGGCGCTTGAGAACCACGATCCCCACACCTTCCCCATTGCGGATTCCGCGACCGTCGGCGTCGAATGGCCGGCAATGCCCATCCGGCGAAAAAATCATGCCCTCCTGAAAGAGATATCCGGTTTTCTGAGGGAAATGGAGAGAGACCCCTCCCGCAAGCGCCATGTCACAATCGCCCGCAAGGAGAGCCTGGCAAGCCACGTGGACCGCCACCAACGATGTGGAGCACGCGGTCTGCAACGTGATACAAGGACCGCGAAGGTCCAGCTTGTAGCCAATGCGGCTGGCCAGAAAATCCTTGTCCGAGGAGATCATCAACTGGTATAGACCTGCGTTTTCCACGAGGTCGGGACGGGAAAATAAATTCCAAACGTAGGAGTTCATGCCGGCGCCGGCATAGACCCCCACATTTTTTTGATTGCCTCCGCCATACCCGGAGTCTTCCATGGCCTCCCAGGCGCACTCCAGGAGCACCCGGTGCTGCGGGTCAATGAGCTCCGCCTCTCGTGGATTGAATCCGAAGAAGCTGGCATCGAATAGGTCGGCGCCTTCTATGATTGACCCTTTGCGAACAAATTCAGGGAGAGCAAGGAGGGCAGGTGGAACTCCGGATTTCAGCAACTCGTCGTCGGAGAAACTGGTGAGAGCTTCGTGGCTTTGCACCAGGTTGCGCCAGAACGCCCGCACATCCGGAGCATCCGGAAAACGGCCCGCCATTCCGATGATCGCAATGGCCGGACTAGATGTTGCTCGCATCTTAATCCCCACCAACGGCAGTTGCCATCCGTGCATCCGCTGTCCCCCGGTCAATGAGTTTGGCGATCGATGCGACTGTCGAATATTGGAACAAATCAATCAGCGGAGGCTCCCAACCGAACTCTTGGCGAAGGCGCGCTTGCAATCGAACTACCAGGAGCGAATGTCCACCCAGATCGAAGAAATTCTCAGTTACACCGATGTTTGCGTTCTTGAGCAGCAGTTGCCAGATTGCCGCGACCTGCTT
>Ga0182024_10022573_pt1 | contig 11336 bp, 14 predicted proteins | sample P32metaG_FD_120480 | JGI IMG/M metagenome (GOLD analysis project Ga0182024, IMG submission 120480) | Permafrost microbial communities from Stordalen Mire, Sweden - P3-2 metaG (Illumina Assembly) | ecosystem: Environmental > Terrestrial > Soil > Wetlands > Permafrost | place: Sweden: Stordalen... | reverse complement strand
CTATCGGGTGCATAGCGGACATCGCGAGAGCCGGCCGACTCCGCTACCGCTCCTCGCCCACGCACAGCGCGACCACGATCACGTCGCGATACTGAAAGTCGACCAGCGCATCCCAAAACCCGTTCATTCGCGCCGCGCGGTCCTCGAGGTCGATGCCCGCCGGCAGCGCGACGCTCGCGGCGTCGAGGCCGGATGAGCTCATGACGCTGACATCGCCGACGTCCTCGCGCATGGGACGACGCGATTTCGGCGTCGTGCGCGATTTCCGTCGCGCCAGGTCATGGCGGGTGATGTATTCCTTGAGGCTGGTCACGATGTCTCCTTCCGATCTTCGTGTTGTGGTGAAATATTTATGGGCTGCGCGGTCCGAAGGGGAGATTGGCGGCCTCGCAGCGTTGCGGATGGCCGCCGGCCGGCCAGAACCTCTTGGATGATCCAGGAGCCCGCCGGGCCGGTTCGGCATTGTCGGATACCAGGCCGGCTGCCGGAAACCCTCCAAAATCATCCGGCGGGCTCAGGGGCCGGAACCGACCGGATGGGATTGGTCATCAGGTCTCGATCGACGGCCGATCCAACGATCGGTGAGTGCTATCGGCGATTTTTGGTATGTTTCTTTTTGATTGGCTTCTTGGACTTCTTAGCCGCGGCCCTTTTCTTGCGAACGGGTTTCGCTTTCCGCGCACGCTTGGCTCGGGTCGGTTTTAATTCGTCCTCCGCCGCCAACTCCAGCACGCCAAGCTCCGAGCCCGTCGCGGCCACGCTCACGGCGTTCGCCACGTCGTTGACCGCCTCGCCGAGCGCCGCCGTGATCGAAGCGCGTTTCCGCTTTGCCATATCCTTAGCCCCGCATGCTCACGCGAAGTATGCAATGTCGATGCTATAGTGACGACGTTACGATTTCATTTCAACGTCCGCGATGGATATGCGCAATTCGACCCCACCAATGACGCTCGGCAATATGCGCGCGAACGGCGTGCGCACGCTCGACGCATGGTGCTCGGGGCGCGGCTGCGACCACCATCGCGTGATCGACGTGGAGCGCTACGGCGACGATGTAGCGCTCGGCGGCTAGCCTTGTTTCTGTTAGACCGGCTTGGTCCAGCGGTGATCTCCTCGGCCTCCGTCTTACCCCACAAAGCCGGCAACGGCTGGCTGAGGGGCAGTTTGGATTGGAGCCCTATCTCAAGCGTAACAAGAAGTGGGTGAAGAGCGGACCTACCCGCTACACCCGAATGCCGCTCGCGAGGATTGCATCCGCGAGTTCGGCGGCAGGTCCGCGTATGGTTCTGCCGCTGCCGAGCAGAACAAACTCGACGGCGCCAAGATCGGGCAGTTCGTGACCACTCGGGATCTCAACGAGGCCGTCCGGGATCAGGCCTCCCGGGAAAATTGTGACGCCGAGTCCGGCGAGCGCCGCTGCTCGCAACCCGCTCAAGCTGCCGCTGGTGCACACAATGCGCCAGGGATGGCCGCACTGCTCAAGCGCGGCGAGAGCGATCTCGCGGCTGATACTGGGCGGTGAATAGAGTATCAGCGGCACGGGCGTGGATGGATCGAGTCGTTGCAGATCACCGGACACCCAGGCTAATCGATCGCGCCAAACAAGACGTCCGCGGTCCTCGCCAGGACGACGCTTGCCGCAGACGAGGTCAAGCTCTCCGCGCCCAAGTTTCTCGTTGAGCTCGCCGCTCATGCCAACGGTGAGCTCGAATTCGACCAGCGGATGAGTGCGGACAAACTCCCGCAGCACTTCCGACAGACGCGACGCCACGAAATCCTCCGATGCGCCGAACCGTAGCCGACCGCGCAGCTGAGAGCCCGCGAAATAGCGCTCCGCCCGTTCGTTTGCCGCCAAGATGCCTCGGGCGAACTCAATCATGGCCTCGCCGTCGGCCGTTGTTGTCACAGAATGGGTATCGCGGACGAAGAGCCGACGCCCGGCCTCTTCCTCTAGCTTGCGGATGTGCTGGCTGACCGTCGACTGGCGCAAGCCGAGACGCGCGGCGGCCTGGGTGAAACTTCGGGTCTGGGCGATCGCCAAGAAAGTCTGAAGCAGGACGGGATCCAGCATGGGGTCTTTCATCACGATACACGATTACAATAATAGGTGTATGCGGTATTCACAATGACAAACTTGTACTGATATCAGAGGGCGATCACCGCGAAATGAGGCTTCCATGATTGGGTTCCGCTCTATTTGGTCACGCATCGATGGGTTCCTCACCGCCATCTTGCTGACTGTCGCATTCGCCTCCCTCATGCCGGCGCGCGGTGATGCGGCAGTGGCCGTCGGCGGGCTAACGGATGCCGCCATTGCGCTGCTGTTTTTTATGCACGGCGCACGGCTTTCGCCCGAAGCGGCATTTCTTGGAGCGCGACAGTGGCGACTGCACACGATGGTGTTTCTAAGCACGTTCGTGCTGTTTCCGCTGCTCGGAATATCCGCGCACTTCCTAGCCCCAAGTCTCCTGCCCGCACCGCTCTGGGCCGGGCTGATCCTGCTCACCGCGCTGCCCTCGACGGTGCAGGCCTCGATTGCCTTCACGTCGGTGGCAGGCGGCAACGTGCCAGCGGCATTGTGCAGCGCCTCCGCATCGAATCTTCTGGGCGTTTTCCTAACCCCTCTAATCGCCGGTTTCCTGCTCACCAGCCACGGCGCTGACCTCTCTGCGCGCTCGTTTTTGGCCATCGTCGTGCAGCTCCTGCTGCCGTTCGCGGCGGGTCAGCTGTTGCGGCCATGGATCGGCGGACTTGTCACGCGCAATGCGCGAGTGCTCAAGAGCGTGGATTACGGGTCGATCCTGCTTATAGTCTACTCAGCCTTCAGCCACGGCGTCGTGAACGGCATCTGGCATCAGATCGATGCGATCCAGCTCGTCCGCCTCGTGCTCGTCGATGCCGTGCTGCTTGCAACCGTGATCACCATCCTGACTTTCGCGAGCCGGCGGCTCGGTTTTCCGCGTGCTGACGAAATCACCATCGTTTTCTGCGGATCGAAGAAAAGCCTCGCCAGCGGCCTGCCGATCGCAACCGTGCTGTTCGCAGGGCATGTTGGGCTCGTCATCATCCCCGTGATGGTGTTCCATCAGATTCAGCTCATGGTTTGCGCATCGCTTGCACGGCACTACGCAGCGCGCTGGAACACGGCGACGGAACACCTTGCAGGTCTTCCGGCCACACCCGTCAATGCATCGAACTGACAGACCGTTTCCGCAAGCTTGTTTCTCACGTCCAAGAGTTTTTGTGCAGTCATAATCTCCTGGCGTTCGACAGATCAGTGTACCGCCGCGAGCGTATTGCGTGGCATCTCAGCGATGATCTCGGCGACGTCGTTTGCAATTTTTGGCCCATGCAATTTAATTTCTGAAAATTCGGCTTTGGAGATTGCGCAATCCGATTTTGAACATCGGCTATTCACGCACTAAGGCGCACCAAGCGATTGCCCTCGGTCAATGACCTCAGTCGGCGCGCTCATTGAGCATGGCGCTAGCGGCGAGACATGTAAAATACGGTCACTGTAAAGAATGCGTACGCGATTGTTTCTCTAAACTCGAATTTAGGTTTCTAAACCGCATTTTAATGGTGTGCGCAAAGCGGGTGTCTATTTTACCTGTGTCGCCGAGATCACCTCTTCCACTCGACGAATGAGATCGAAACTTCGGAAGATTTAGCACCCTCTGCCACAGGAGAAGTAACATGAAAAAGCTTCTAACCACTGTTGCCCTGCTGACCGTGATCGGGACGCCGGCGTTTGCCCAGTCGTTCACTCCCGAGTTCGGCACCGCCAACATCGCCCCCGTCGTCACCAGCCAGGACGCTACGTCTGCGTTCGCGCAGGCGGTTCCAACTACGGACCGCTCCACACAAGCGCGGATCAGAGGCCAGCACAATGTTGGCGTCCTTGAAGGAGCGCCGGCGGGTGAGAATGCGTACATTTACCATGAAGATTTGGCAGCTAGCGAGGCCAATTAGTTGCCGTCATGGTCCACTAGCGAAGGCCCCGAAATGCTCTCGGGGCCTTCCTGCTTTTCCAAATCCACTCTGAATAGTGCGCACCCTCATCGTCGAGGACCACTGCTTTGCCAACGCCAGGCTGCCGGACCGACGGCAGCGGCAGAGCGAATTCCCAAAAAGAGACCTTAGATTCTAACAGTCAATTTAATGGCGGCTCTGCCATTGCAGAATTATATTTCTAGCGAAACTTGAACTGTGCTGGATTAACTCGGCATCACCGAACTAGACCGATGGGGTCGAAAGCGGAAAGGAGAGCACCGATGGTTTCACCGCGTATCACTAGCGAAAGTGCTGGCATGCGTGAGGCCTGCTCCATGTCTTCGACGCCCCGGTTCAAACCGTACGTGCGCTTTTTTGAGATTTCCGACTGATGGAAAATACTATGCTGCCGGTGCAGAATGTATATCAGAACAGGTCCAGTGCAGCGGCGGAAGCCGACGATTGGCTAGTGTTGGCCATGGAACCAGACGGTAACAAAATCGTCTTTGCGAACGTGGCATGTGGGAATCGGGCGATGGCTAGAGTGCTCCTCATCGAGGACGACAAGGAGACAGCCGACGAGATCCGTGCCGAGCTCGGCGATCGCGGTCACGAGGTCGATTGGGCGGCAAATGGAATTGAAGGGCTGGATAAGGCGCGTTCGGGCGGAGCAGACGCCATGATCGTCGATCGTATGCTGCCGGGAATGGACGGGCTGACCATCATCGAAGCCTTGCGGAACGAGGATATACGCACCCCGGTCCTGGTATTGAGTGCGCTCAGCGCGGTGGATGATCGGGTGCGCGGATTGCGCGCCGGAGGCGACGACTATCTTACTAAGCCGTTCGCAACGGTCGAGCTCATCGCCCGAATCGAGGCGTTATTGCGCCGGCCAGCAGAAAACCGCGAGATGGTGCTGCGAGTAGGACCACTTGAGCTCGATCTCATGGAGCGAACCGCCAAGCGCGGGGATCGCACCATTGATTTGCTACCGCGCGAATTCCGTCTACTCGAATACATGATGCATCGCAAGGAGCAGGTGTTAACGCGCGCCATGTTGCTGGAAGAGGTGTGGAAGTACAAATTCGTTCCTCAGACCAACCTCGTCGACGTTCATATGGGGCGACTGCGGCGCAAAGTGGACGAGCCGCATGAGCCACCGATGATTCACAACGTTCGCGGTGTGGGTTTTATCCTCCGTGCGCCTGCTTAATTTCGCCCGCACCACCACATTTCGCTGGACGCTCGCCGTCGCCGGTGCCTGCGTCCTGTGCACCTTGGTGTTGTTCGGCTTCGTCTATTGGCAGACGGCCACCTATTTCAGGTCCTCGTACGATAGGTTGCTCACTGGTGAACTGCGCCTCTTTACAAACGATTCACCGGAGATGCTGCTGACAGATATCGACGATCGACTACGCGACGATCCCCGTCGTATCAGGGTCGCGGGCCTATTCGGTGTCGACGGTCATCGTATCACGGGCAATATGGAAAGCCTGCCGCCAGGTCTTGCGCCGGATGTTCCGACCAACGTTGTGGTTGTTCGTGTCGACAACCGTGGCCGGGAGATAGACACGGTGCGGCTCGTTGCTCATCCACTGTCAAGCGGCGAAATTCTTGTGATCGGCCGGAATATTGCCGAGCTCACCGAATTTGCGGAAATTGTCGAACGAGCCCTCGCGTTGGGCCTGCTGCCAGCGTTTGCGCTTGCGGTTGTCATTGGAATGGTATTGAGCTTGCGCGCTCGTCAACGGCTCTCGGAAGTAAACAGGAGAGTCCAACGCATTGTTGCCGGCGACTTGCGCGAACGGCTGCCGACACGCGGAGGCGACGATCCGTTCGACCAATTGGCCGTCAGCGTCAACCGGATGCTGGGCGAGATTGAAGCTCTCATCCATGAAGTCGCCGGCGTAGGCGACAATATCGCGCATGACTTGCGCACGCCGCTTACTCGTGTGCGGGTACGCCTTGAGCGCGGGCGTGCGCACGCCTCAACACTGGATGAATTACGGACGGTCGTCGATCGGTCGATCACCGGTCTCGATCAATCGCTGGCCATAATCACGGCCCTGTTGCGCATTGTCGAGATCGAGCATAGCCGTCGGCTCGACGGGTTTGGTCAGGTCCCGCTCGCCCCGCTGATACGCGAAGTAGCCGATTTCTATGATCCGATTGCCGAGGATAAGGGTATCAGCCTTCGGGTCGAAGCTGTAGATGAGGCGACGGTGCTTGGCGATCGCAATCTTCTTTTCGAGGCCGTCGCCAATCTGGTCGATAACGCTGTTAAATTCACCCCCGGGGGCGGACGTGTAGAACTCGTTTTGCTTCACCGTGAAGGCGAGACCGTCATCCAGGTGAGGGATACCGGCCCCGGCATCTCCGAGAACGAACGCGAAGCAGTCACCAAGCGCTTCTATCGCTCAGACAGAAGTCGGCGCACCGAGGGGCTGGGTCTGGGATTGAGCCTGGTCGCTGCAATCATAAAATTGCATGGCTTCCGGTTTACGATTACGGCCGGCTCAGGTTGCACGGTGGAGATTGTCTGCCCGCAATCACGAGAAATATTTCTTGCTGGAATGTCTGCTTAACTGAGAGTCGTATCTGGAGCCGTGCCCGCCGGCAGCGCGACGCTCGCGGCGTCGAGGCCGGGTGAGCTCATGACGCGGACCTCGCCGGCGTCCTCGCGCATGGGAAGACGCGATCTTGACGTCGTGCTTGATTTCCGTCGCGCGAGGTCATGGCGGGTGATGTATTCCTTCAGAGTCGTCACGATTCTGTTTCCTTCGTTCCGTCGCGTTGCGATGGATTATTTATAGACGGCGCGCGCCTGAGTTGGACTGGCGGCCCCTGCGGCGTTTGGCTGCCGGCAGGCCAGAGCCTTTTAGATGATCGTGGAGAGTCCCGGGCCGATCCGCAATGGTCGGATGCCAGGACGGGCCACCGGTGCTCCTACGGGTCATCAGGAGGGCCGGGAGGCCGGAATGGACCGGCGACCGACGGGCGCTAGACCAAGGACTGCGGACAATCCTGGCCGCCATTACTGCGGGGTCCATCGGCTGCCCGATGACGCAAACAGCAACAGCTGGCGAATGATCGGCCAGATGACACTCGCAGAGGAATGTCTGGCCATAGCACTGCGCGAGCGATGCGCTCTATGATCGAATGCAAAAACAGCCTTCCGATGCGGCGATCGCCGCTGTCAATAAGGCGTCGGGGACAGGCTGCCGACAAATCGGAACCGAGGAGGAGACGGACGATGAAAAGACGGACGATGAAGAGAGCCGCGTGGTTGGTAGCTGGAATGCTGGTTGCTGGCATGGGATCGCAAGTCTCCCCGGCTGCGGCGCAGGACAGCAAATGGCGGATGGCGAAGCCGATGCTGACACCACAGGCTGAAATCACCAGCGTGGTGATTGGCAAGAAGTGGTACGTCATGGGCGGCTACGATGGCCCTAACGTGCAGGCCCGTGGTATCGTTACTGTGTACGACGCATCAACCGATACGTGGACCGAAAAGAAGAACATGCTGATCCCGGCGCACCATGCGGCCGCGGTGACGCTGAACGGCAAGATTTATGTGTTTGGTGGCTTCGTCGGGCGGCCGGGTACCAAAGTGTGGCAGCCGATTCCGAGCGCGATGCTGTACGATCCGGAAACCGACAGTTGGAAGGAGTTGGCGCCCATGCCAACCCCGCGCGGTTCGGCGCAAGCGGTAGTTGTCGGCGGCAAGATCTATGTGATCGGCGGCGCGCACGCGAATATTCCCGGCAAACCCATGACTGAGCCGCTCTGGGTCGGTGTGCCGCAAATCGTCGTCGGCACGGTGGAGGAATACGATCCGGCCACCAATACCTGGCGTTCGCGCGCGCCGATGCCGACCGGTCGCAACCATTTCCTTGCCACAGTGGTCGACGGCAAAATCTATGCGATAAACGGACGGCTCGGCACGTCATTCGTGACTATGAGCGACGTGACCGATCTGGTCGAGGAATACGATCCGGCGACTGACGCATGGACCTACAAGGGCCGATCGCCGACCCGTCGCGGCGACGTCGCCGGCGACGTCTACAACCGCAAGATCTATGTTACGGGCGGTGAATACGAGGAGCCGAGGGGCAAAGTGACCTTCTGGGCATTCGAGGCCTACGACCCGAAGACAAATTCTTGGCAGGTGCTTCCCCACATGCAGATCGCTCGGCACCGGTTTGTGGCGGGATTCGTCGATAACGAGTTCCACGTGGCCGGCGGCGCATTCCAATCCGATGGTGAGCCCGGTATCTTCTCGCAAATGGCGACCCACGAGATATTTCCCGTGGCGAAATAGCGCGGCACCCAAATGATGCTGCTCGAAATCAATCCGGATCAAGCGCCATCGGGGGCTCATGCAGAGCCCCCGATGGCAAATGGCGAGCGCTTCGGAAGCTGCCTTAGGTTTCTGCTGGCGTGGGACAGGCCCGGGTGGATGCGAGCCGCATTGACGGCGGCAGCTTTCTTTGGCGTTGTGGCTTTCATATTGGGCGCCGGCAACCGGTTCACCCAAGGTCCTTGGTTTCTATACATTCCCAAGGTGGAGTTGATCCCACCGATCGGCCGTGCTGCCTGGGAGCAGGCCTTCGTCATTCATCAGCAGAGCCCGCTGTATGCACTGCGCGGTGGCTATGACGTGGGTGGGATGGAATCTATCAATATCTTCCAGTTTCTTTACATGTGGGAGTGGGTGCGCATCGCGAGCGTTGCATTGTTCGCGGAGGCACTCCTTCTCGCCTTGATGTTTTTCTTGTGCCGCGCGGCGAAGGCCGCACGCTATCCCGATCTACTGCCTTGGGTCGGGTTGGTCGCCGCGGGCGTTGCCTATCTAGTGCTGCGCTATTTTGCCCATCATGCAGGGCTATTTGCCACCATCAATCTCGGTCAACACCGCCACGCCCTCGATGTCACGTTCGCGAGCGTCGGCCTCGCTATGCTGATCGTGAGCGCGGTCGCGCCGGGCTGGTCGCAAAATGGGTCGGCCATACCCCGTGTGGCTTGGGGATCGGCGATCGCCCTCAACATTGCTTTTGGCGCTCTGTTCGAAGCGCTGGATGCAGGGCCCCTGTGGACGACCTTTCCGGGCTACACGGATAGTCTGCTGCCATCCTCCGACCGCCTGTTCGCCTTCAATCCAGTCTGGCGCAACCTCACTGAGAATGGCTACCTCATCCAGACCTGCCATCGTGTGCTCTCGATCGGACTGTGGGCTTCGGCGTCGCTCGCGGTCGTGACTGCGGTGCTGCGAGGTCTTCCCTCGATGCGGGCCGCGGTACTATTCGGCTTGCTCACGCTGGAAGGCGCACTGGGCATCGCCACATTGCAGGCCGGTCAACCGCTCGTCCTGTCGATTGTCCACCAAGCCTGCGCCATCGCCGTGTTGGCGGCTGCGCTGGCTCCGCGCGACCTATGGGCGCGCCGCCCGCCAGCGGATATCGGACGACTATCACTGGCCTGCTACGCTGAGCACTGAATCGGACAGTTGCACTTTGCGCCACTCATCTCCACCCATGCCGCTCGGCAACATGCGCGCCAACGGCGTGCGCATGCTAGCCGTCTGGTGCTCGGGGTGCGGCTGCGGCCACCACCGCGTCATCGACGTGGAGCAATACGGCGACGACCTGCCGGTGCCGTGGTTCGGTCCGCGGATGCGCTGCGGCCACCTCGGAGCGGACGCGCGGCCGAACTGGCAGGAGCGCGCGCCGCCTAGTCTGTTCGGCGTTCGCGGGAGTTAGCGGAGTTGCGTTCGACCGCGACCAACTGCGAGCGGATAGCGTTAGTTTATGAAGGCCCCGCCGCCGCCCTACTTTCCGGTGCTTGCCACCGAGGTCGCGGCGAATTTAGTTCGCTTTGGCGCCAGAGAATTGAACAACCTTTCCCCACTTCTCGGTTTCTTCGACAATGAACTTGCCAAAATCCGCGGGCGAGCCTGGGAGTTCCGTTCCGCCGAGATCAGCAAGACGCGATTTCATCACGGGATCCGCAAGGACCGCGTTTACCTCTGTATTGAGCTTGGTGATGATCTCAGTAGGCGTGCCCTTAGGGGCGCCGATGCCGTACCACGAGCTTGCCTCGTATCCGGGGACGAAACTGGCCACAGTCGGAAGGTCCGGCATGGTCTTTGATCGTGTCAGGGTAGTCACCGCAAGCGCACGCAGTCTGCCAGCTTTGATGTAGCCAATCGAATTGGGCATCGCGTCAAACATGACTTGCAATCGACCAGCCGTCAAATCGACCAGCGCCGGCGCCGCGCCGCGGTACGGCACATGAACCATGTTAATGCCGGTCATCATTTTGAAAAGTTCTCCGGCCATATGGACCGTGGTTCCAATGCCGCCAGACCCCATATTGACTTTTCCCGGATTAGCTTTTGCATAGTCGATGAACTCGGGAATGCTATGGGCAGGAACGTCTAGATTGACCTCAACGACGTTCGGGACGCGGATGATGCCCGCGACTGGCTCGATGTCATTGATGAAATTGAAATTTAGCTTTTCGTAGAGCGTCGCGTTGATCGCATTCGACGCGTTAACAAAAAGCAACGTATAGCCATCCGCGGTCGACCGCACGACCTCTTGGGCAGCAAGATTGCTTGCCGCACCTGGGTGGTTCACGATCACAAACGGCTGGCCGAGCCGTTCCGACAGCGATTGACCAACTATACGTGCGACGATGTCGTTTGGACCGCCTGCGACATAGCCGACAATTAGACGCACCGGGCGTGTCGGGTATTCGAGTGCCGATGCAGGTCGCGGAAAGACCGGGGCGGCAGCGGCTGCGCCTGCAAGTTGTAACAATCTGCGGCGATTGACGTTCATTTGGTTGACCAACTGATATGCGAGCGTTGAGAGAGCGCGAAAAAATATCTCGTCATGCTCCGCACCTTACCTCAACTATATCATTTGGCAGGCCCGGCTTCCTAGCCGCGGGTCTCGGGATCGACCACTGCCAGGGCGTGGCGCTGCAGGGCTCTCAGCTCCGCCTCCGCCTCGGTCACCTCGGCCTCGGTCAGCACCTCCGGCTGCCGGAATATACTCGGCGGCGTCCAGTGTGCCGGACGCTGTTTAGCGACAAGCTCGCGCTTGGTCGCGGCGTGGGCGATGGCGCGCGGGAGGGCGTAGTTGTGCCCCGCCTCGTAGAGCCGGAGACCGCCCTCGCGATTCATGTGGGTGAAGTCGACCAGTGCGAACCGGCGCTCGGACATCTCACGCCTCACACGGACGGCCCTAACCTATCGTGGCGGAAATTTTGCAGCAGGACGACGCTCTGCAGGTGACGCTCGCTGTCGTCTTCGTCGTTCATTCGAGACAAGTCGAATG
>Ga0182024_10022572_pt1 | contig 11336 bp, 7 predicted proteins | sample P32metaG_FD_120480 | JGI IMG/M metagenome (GOLD analysis project Ga0182024, IMG submission 120480) | Permafrost microbial communities from Stordalen Mire, Sweden - P3-2 metaG (Illumina Assembly) | ecosystem: Environmental > Terrestrial > Soil > Wetlands > Permafrost | place: Sweden: Stordalen... | reverse complement strand
GATCCTTGGATCATAAATACGAAGGGATTGGTGAGAATCAAATGCCGCGTACGCGCTTGGCAGGTGATCAATATCTAGATTTTGTGCTTTCCGAAATCGAGAAGGCTCGCACTCGGTTGGCCTCCGTTGTTGCCGCGGCAGAAACTGCTGCCGATCGACTTGTGCTTCGTAGTGGCAGGTTACTTGTGGCGGGAGACGAAGGTTTTGGAGCGGAATCTGTGTGGCGTTCGGGCGGCATCGCGTTCTCCAAAAGATATGTATCTGATATGGAACAAGTTGCTGCCGCTACCGAAGATGACGCCTTTGAAATTCCCTATTATCGGACAGATGATTACGAGGAATATTACAAAGGCAGCCACGCCACAAACGACGACGTCGTTTTAGTAGGCTACGAGAATGAGTTAGAAGAACAGTCGCATTTAAATGATTACCTTAAGGAGCTGGTGCCTACCGGCGCGTGTGTTGTCCTATTCGGATCCGAAGAAATAACACGGGCCGCTCGACAGGAGTTCTGCTCAAAAGACAACCTGATTTCACTTTCTCACGATGTTCCCGATGGCGGCATCGTCCAGGTCTCTGGCTGGCCTGAAAGGGTTTGCTCCGGGCGAAGCTTCGTGAACAGGATGTATCTGTGGCTGTTCGAGGCAGAACTTATTGCCGCCCTAATGCGACGTGGCAAGATCCCCGGAATTCTGCTATCCGTGACCTACGAGAGTCCGCAGGTTTTCAACCTCGCGCTGATCCATGCTTACCGCTTCATTCCAGCTCTCAACGTTGTCCCAGTAAAGAAGGAGGCGCTGGGTCACACCTATCTGGATCATTTGAATGCCATGGCCGACAGCATGTTCTCTGGACAGGGGGAGCAGTTTAAACAGGCAGCGCGCTGGCTCGCGCAAACGATTGAAAGCAAGCACAAAGTCTTTGCCCTTTTGATCGGTTGGCCAAATCCGATTGGACTGCCTGGTGATCCGAATCTTTTTGACGTGACAATTGAGGCCAGTGGTGATTACCCAAGCCTACAACACATGACCGGTGATGATGTCGTGCTCTACATCGGTTATAACTGGTACCCGGCTGATTTGGCCGATATGGTTGACGAGCACGGGGCGAAGCTCATCGTATGTATGACTTTGGTAAAAGATATGCCGACACAAACAGCGCACTACCGAACTCCTCTGCTCCATGTCACTTCGTTGGAAGAACTTCCAAAGCGGCCGGACCACATGTACATCGATGTCAAATTTGCACAATACGATGCCATCCTGGAAATTCCGGGGTATCCATTCCCTGCAATTCCAACGTCTTGGATGACTAACACTCTTGCTTATTGGTACCTGGTGGCAAACACGGTGGAAATCCTAAAGGCAAAGGGACACCGTGAACGTGGTGGCGCCACGGTGAGGAAGCGTGGGGAGAGCGAGCTGCCGGCCCCAACTTAAAGAGCTCCTGTCAAGCCCAGCGGATCAGCCATTAATTGAGGAGAAAAAGATAAAAGACAAAACACTTGCGTGAACGTATCATCGAACTTGAATGTTTCCGGGTAATTCATCGTAAGGTGCAGTCATTGCTCGGGGGGCGGAGTCAAGACCGATGCCGGGTGCTTTGATACATTTGTCTGACCGGCTGGGTGGGTCGATATACCTACTCGGCGACAATGCTAACTGACGCACACTCAGAAATCCTGGACATGGTCGCCGTAGAGGGAGCACATCCGTAGAGGGAGCAAATTATGACTAGCTCGGCCAACGGTTGTATTGCCATAAACGAGGTCGGAATATGAATGTGCTTTCGGAGGCGCGGAAACTTGCCAGGCGCATACTACTTCTCCCTCGGTGGCTCTGGTACAGTCTGATCGCCATGTTAGCTTGGGGAGTCTGGGGAGTAATCTCAAAGGCGGAGGTTCATTATGTTGACCCCCTCCTGGGACAGCTCCTGTTGACAATCGGGTGGGTGCCTCTTGTGCTAGCTGTAGTGTTGTCGAAAAATCTGAAGACAGGGACGAACCTGCCGAGAGGGACAGCCTATGCAGTGTTGACGGGTTTAATCACCTGTGCTGGGAATATTGCGTTTTTTGGTGCATTAAGTAACGGCGGACCCGCTTCCACCGTCGTACCTGTCTGCGCGCTGTACCCCGTAGTTACAGTCATTTCAGCTGTCCTCTTTCTTAAAGAACGAGTGAATCGAGTACAAGTTATTGGAATCAGTATGGCCTTAGTCGCAATCTTCCTTCTTAGCGAAGGCTAGATCATCATGGAGGTGAGAAAGCCATCATCAACCTTGCACTTGTGATACCAGTATGGATGATCTATGCTCTGGCAGTTCTTGTCTTGTCGGGACTGGCTGGCGTAACTCAAAAACTTTCCACAGACTACATTTCTGCCGAATTGTCGTTTGCAGTTTGTTCGATCGCGTTTCTGCCCGTCGGCCTGTTAATCATGTGGTTGTATCCAGTGAATTGGAAGCTGTCATCGGCCGCTTGGTTGCTCGGTATTGTCGGAGGTGTGTTGAGTGGACTGGGCGGCCTCGCAAGCTTCGCCGCATATCACAGCGGAGGAAAGGCGTCGGTCGTGACTCCGATAACTGCCATGTACCCGATGGTGACGGTTGCTTTTGCTGTTCCCTTACTACACGAGCAGATCGGGATTCGCCAAGTGGCCGGTATCGTTTTGGCGCTTCTAGCTGCGCTAGCTATTTCGTATGAAGGGGAATCAAAGACCAACATAGGCACAATTCCTGTCGTTGAGTAGATAGTAAAGGGGCAAGCTACGCCAATCCGGAGTCGAGAGTATGGTTAGATGAGAGCCCGTGCGCTCCGTTTGAGCTCTCCTGGTTTCTCTTGGGATATATTCGTGAAGCACGTTTTGATCATGTGGATCGGTACCGTCGCAGCACTCTGCACAGCACATTGAATCTCTGTGTGTGTCTTCGCAGTCGACTTTTCTGCACTCCTGAGAAACGAACGGTGAGACCCGTGGTTCACAGCCTTAACTATGGTATGGTCAGTGGGGGCTATGTGCAGCCGTCTTTTTATGTAACCGCTGCGCTAAGACGGAGTTCACGATTAACACGTCGCACCCGGCGGATCATTCGGCCGGCGGCGAGAGATCACGGCCGATTCGGAGAAACTCCTCGTATCGCTGTTTGTATTCACGCTTGTAGTCCTCCACCGCGCTTTCATAACTTATCATCGATGTGCCAGACTTAATCTGGCCCCTGACATGGACATGTCGAGTGGTCGGGTCGAGAATCAACTTGCCGTCAGTCACTTGTACGCGTTTTCCGTCCGCCTCAACCGCCTGCGCTTCGTAAAACCAGGGAATCGTAATCATCAAGTGTTGCGGTGCCTGCCGGAATTGATTGGATAGCTGTACGTCCCAGCCATCCGAGTCCGATTTCAGCGTTGCGCTTATGGGTCCGAAGATCGTCGGCTCCTTGCGAATTTCGATCTGCTGGTTCGGCTGGAGCCATGCCGGAGATACTGCCGAGAACAGATATAGATCCTGCTGGTATTCTCGTACCAGCATATTTCTCATGAGCTCTATCAGAACTCCCGAAGTTGCTCCATCCGGCAGAATGTCGTCGCCGTAATAATCACGCGTGCCCATGGGATAGGTGCCAAATTCCTGCGTCGCATGGGTCGAAGTTGTGTGGAGCAACATCGCGTAAAGGTCTTTTACCGCTAACTCCTGGTCTTGCGGATCGCCTCGGACTAAACCATTTTCGGCATTGTCCAAGCTATGCCAGTAGTGCAGTAGCGGCGTAGTATCATAAACAGGCTGCTGGCCTTTAGTGGCGATCGCGATGGGCAAGACATACCCTAGAATGCCCTCTGAATATGTCTTTCGTGACTCTTTAATCGTGGCTGTAACTCTCGGGTCAAATGGCTTAAACAACGGTTCGGGATACAACGTGAGTAAGTTATCCCAGTTATTGCCTTGCAGAGTTAAATCGAGAGCGGGTGGGATATAGCCGCCAGTCTTTGCGGTCTGAATCGAAAGTTGCTTGTCGAAAGCCTTCTGCAAACGCGCATAGTCAGCTCTGAATCGCTCCGCGTCCTTATCGTTTCCCATGCCCTCTGCCATCTCAATCGCATTTCGAATGCCAGCGAGCGTCCACAAGTCTTGCCCGGTCTGGTGGGCGTTCTTGAGACCCGCATCATCCGCGACCCCGAAGACGGGCATTAGGCCAAGCGGGTCGCTCTGGGTAACCATGGTCTCCCACGCCATTGCTTGTACTACGCTCGGGTATACATGACGGAGAAAGGAAGCATCACGTGTGAGCATGTAGTGGCGGCCCCACGTCCAAAGTGTATTTCCGAACATTTCCCAGTAGCGTCTCTCCGCCGTGTCGTCCTTTCCGACAAATGCCCCCTCCGCGGTCTGCGATTTCACTGAATACAGAGCGGCGTTGGTGGCAGGATCTGTCAGGCCAAGATAGTCTAGTGCGACCAGCATGTGGCTGGTGTCGCTGCCCCCGTAGAAAGCGTGATACTGAAACTTGTTGACGTTGGGAATATAGTCGCTGCCAACCCTGTCGATAGCCAGTAGATCGAAGACCGTATTGGCTAAGAGAGTCTCTTGAACCTTTGCTTCGGGAAACACTAATGGCGAAGAGTTCTTGACAAGCCCCTGCCAGAAAGACTCCGTACGCTCCAGAGTACTTCCATAGTCCGCCTCCTCCATTTGACGCGCCTGGGCCGTATTTTCCGGCAGCGGTACAATTGGCATCTTGAATACCAGCGACTTGGTCTCTCCCGGTTTCAAATGTATCCCGTAGCTTACGACTCCCATTGGGGTCTGCTCACTTAACCGATAGGTAGGATTCACGCTCCCCTCCACCTCTCCCGTGAAGTACCGGTACGTCCTCAGGCCATTGTCTTCCAGACTCAACGACACCTGCGTGGGCTCCGGTTGACTTGGAAACGTATAAAGTATCCGGCCATCCCGGACAAACTTGCCTGGGCCAAAAGAATAATTCCAGTACGGATTGAAGTCGGATTGGCCCTTTGTGTAGCAAGAGGAAATCAAATCGAAGCGTTGTCTAAAACGGTACGCCGGCACTTTCTCTAAGCCGTTGATGGGCGGACTGAAGCGATATGCCGAACTCACATACGCAGTCCGATCGTCCTGTCCATTATTGCGCACCTGGACCTCTATGAAGTTGAGCGGTAACCCTTGTAATCCTTGCCCCAAATCCGCCGCGAAGATCCGAAAGCGATATTGCACATTCGCCCGCTCCAGGCCGTATTGAACTACAGGCTCGTAACCATGATCTAAGGTTTTAATCCGTTCATGGACGGCCTCGGGTGGATTTCCCACGAAAAACATCAGTTCGCCGAAACCGGTATAGACGTAGCCCTCCGGAGTTACTTCGCTGGCAATCGGATCATATAGCGCGCCTATAATGTCGGTTGGATGCCAGAAATACGAAAACGGCTTTCCCGCTGGATCCACGGAGGGATCCAGCATCCCTCCCCTAATCTGTGCCAGCATCGACAATGTATTCACGTCGCAGGTTGCTAACAGGCAACCGTAAATTGCAATTCGCTTCAGCATGCGATTTCCCACCGCGTTTAGCTCCTTCCGTCCGATTGACCTGCTCGCCATTACGTGGCGTGATTTCTTCCTGATTGCAGTTACTAACCCTCAGCCAGAAAAGACGATTTTATCTTGGCAGATTAAGGCCCGCTTCCGTTTTAGAGCGCCCTAACCGTGAGCCGGATGGGGCCAATCCATCGAAATGGAAGCGTATCGTCGGGTCATGAAACGTGGAAATCATTTCAATACCTTGAACAGAGTGGAATGCCCTCTCGTCGTTGGCCCGACACCTCCGAGTGAAGCGTTCCAAACGTCCTTTGAAATGCGCAGCGGGAATGTCGAATATCCGCAAATTACAGTTTTAAACACTCCGGCATTTTCGTCAGAATCGTAACGCTGCGGATCAGCGCGTCTCCTCTGTATTCGACACTCAATAGCTGGTTTGCGGGGTCCTGAGGACCTACTAAGGAGTTGCGAAAAAATGATTTTAGATAGTGAATGGGAGTCAAGGTGTAATTTCATGCGGGTAGCGTTCTGGTGGTTGGTGAGCACAGCTGTTTCATCTTCTGATGGGGATTGTTTCGCCCTTTGGGTACCTTTTCGAAATCATCAGGCGAGCGGTTACTCCCGATCCTCCGGATACTGTGGTGATGCGAATTTAGTTGACGACGGTCTCCTGGCTCTCCAGCGGGCGGGGTGCCCAATTCCAGCCGATCTGGGAAAACACGGATGATCGATCGGGTTCCATTTTGAGGCACCAGGGAGGATAGCGGCAGATCCCGGCCTTCAGTGCGTGAGGTTACAGAGTTAGTTTTGCGAGTGGTATTCCAGTTCCGCGAGCGGGCGCTATCGCCGCCCCTGAGTCGGCCAGGATAAACAGGTCCTGCTCCCCTGCGTAACTCTTCTGCGCGCGAACGCGTCACCATAAAACAACGGCATCCGCGGCAAAAGCTGCGGTTCGTGACTGGTTTCTAGCACCAAGAACGCCCGATTGCTGCTCGTGTCGTAGATGTCGTAGGGAATCGCCAAGCCCATCGCGTCACGGCGGAAGTCGTGGTCGTCGATCCGTGGTTCGGTAGCGAGTCCCTTCGTTCTAAGTCGGGCGTATTATTCGGTCGGGGCCTACGTGTGAGAGGAGATATGCCGCGTCGAGACTCACCTCAGGAAGGCGATACACGATGGAGTGCCAACGGGCGTGTATTGACCGGTGAAGGTCAGCAGGCCGGTCTTCCTATCGATGCGAAATGCGGTGATCTGGTCACTGCGCTGATTGCACGCGTATAAAAAGTTCCCACCGGGATCCAAGTCAAACTGGCTCGGATAATCGCCCTCTGTTGAGGTTTCGCCAACGTGATCGAGCTTGCCGTCTCCGCCAATCGAAAATACAGCGATGGAGTTGTGTAACCGGTTGGCAGCATAAAGAAAACCCCCATCTGACGAAACCATGATTTCCGAAGAAAAATTGCTCCCCGCAAAGCCAGATGGGAGGGTTGATACCGTCTGCTGTGAAGCAAGCGATCCGATTTCGGCATCATAGAGAAAAAATACAATTGTCGAGGCCTCCTCCTGAATTGAATACATCCAGTTGCCGTTTGGGTGAAACGCAAAGTGTCGAGGCCCATCTCCGGTAGGAAGTGAGACAAACGGAGAAGATGCCGGCGTCAACACGCCGGTATTGCGGTCGAAGTTATAGACATAGATCCTGTCTTGACCTAAGTCGGTTTGTAACACGTGCCGGCTCTTTGGGTCAGCCTGGATCATGTGTGCGTGCGGTGCGTCGTGTCCGCTTATTGCAAAGCTGCCGGGAGGCCCGTTGGTCGCATGGATACTTCCGAGCGATCCTTTATTCTGATGAATGTACGTCGCAGAACCAAGAGATCCAGTCGGCAAGATTGGGAGTACAGCGATGCTTCCGCCAAGGTAATTGGCCACGAACGCATACTTACCAGCAGCGTCGACACTCATATGTGCTGGGCCAGCGCCTTGCGAGCTTACGACGTTCACAAACCGTAGGTCGCCGTTGACCTGATTGATCGCAAACGCGCTTACTGACCCATTTTTACCGTCAAAGTCTGAAACCTCATTGGTAGCGTAGAGGTATTGCCCTGAAGGATGAAAAGAGAGCCACGACGGGCTGGCGGTTTCGGCGGCTAGTTTGATGAGCGACAGTTCCCCAGTCGCTGGGTTCATCTCGAACAGACAGATCCCCCTCCCGTTGGCTACACCATCCGCCGGTTCTGTATAGGTACCCACGTACGCAAATTGACGAATCATAGAAGCAGTCATCGTAACACGGACTTCTGTAACTTGGGGAGCCTCTGGCGCCGGCATTGCGGCAGCTTGATCAGCTACTGGTCGCTGGCGAGTTTTACAGCAAAGATTGGCGAAGACACGGGAGGACTGCTGCTGGGAAACGATGGAGGCAAAAGGGTGTCTGACAAAGCCGGATGGGAAGGCCGCGGTCAACAGTTTCGAGACCGGCGTTGGGGACGTGCCCTCTTCCGAGCCCTGACGCGGCCAAAGAACAACTAGTGCGCTGGAATCACCCATTGAGTATACAATCGAGGCTGCTGGGAGCTAAAACGGAAATTCCGGATCGAGCTCTGCCGCTATTATTCTGTTATCTTCTCTTCCCATGATGAGCCAGGTCACGCAACCGTCGCGGCGTCCCACGCAGTCTTCCGAGATTGTCGCCTCTTACGTTAGGGATGAAATCAGGTTGGACGCGGCGCGTCCGGCGGTGGAGTGGCAGCAGGCCCGTCCGATCGTTTTTTGTTCCGACTGGCAGGGCAAGAATCCCGACGAGCAACGCGAAACGCAGGTTCGCGTCTTATGGTCCTTGCAAACCCTGTGTCTGAGATTCGAATGCCGGTATCGCGAGCTGCACATGTTCGTGGACTCCGATCCCGATGGACGCCATGACCACCTTTGGGAGCGTGACGTAGCGGAAGCATTCCTGCAGCCTGATCCGGCGCGGGAACGTTACTATCGGGAGTTCGAAGTGAGTCCCAACGGGATGTGGATTGATCTCGATGTTTCTCCTGGAGAGTTTGCAGATCTGAAAAGCGGTTTGAAGAACTCCGCGGCCCTGGACGCTAAGGCGCAGCGATGGGCTGCGGAGGTGGCCATTCCCATGAGAGCACTTACCCCGGACTTTGATCCGAAGACGATTTGGCGGGCCAATTTCTATCGGATCGAAGGGACGAAAGAGCCGCGCGCTTACATGGCGTGGCAGCCAACCGGTACGGCTGAGCCAGATTTCCATGTGCCGGGGGCGTTTGGATGGCTGCGGTTTGCGGAGCCGGGTGGAAACAGCTAGTAACGTAAAATCTTCCCGGTTCTCCGTCTAGAGTTCCCGATTTGGGATGGGACCGCAAGGAAGATTCTTGGGTTGACCTGACCGGTGCCTAACAAGGCCACCACGCAGATCGTTGGACCAAATACAAACTGCTTCAGAAGTCACCGAATCGAGATAGATGACACTGGGCGTGGATGGGCGAGCTGTCGGTTGAAACACTAAGGGGCCGTGGCAGTCGAGACTTTATCGTGGATGGCGGATGCAGCGGACGGCATCTTGCCCTGCAACAGCAAGGGACGAATCACGTCCAACTCCATGCCATTTAACCCGATCACGACAACCCGGGGCTTGGGTTTAGGGCTGCTCTGATCTTGACCGAACGATGGCAGTCGAAGCAAAATAAGCGCCAGGAGAAGTTCAGGGGACCATCGCAATACCATGCAAGACGTCTTCACTTAGGTTGTTGGGATTATTTCTGCAAGCGGCTGTTGGTAACTATACTTCCATCCGTTTCCCTCTGTGTATATCACAAAGAGCAATTTGCACCGGCCGAGGTGGGCCAGTGCCGGCCCCGCGACTCCGCGTGGCGAAGAGAAAGTTGGTGCTCCGCCTGGAGACATGCAGGGCGAGGCGTGTAGGCAAGTCGAGCGCATCCAGCAAGTCAAAAGCAAAGTCACGGGGAGATCCGCTCCACGCTATAATCTTCTAAGAAAGTGGACTCAAAGAATCCACCGGGAGCAGTTTATTTGCGCGGTCTTCAGGCGGGAATTATCGGACTATGGCTTATTCTCGCCAGTCCCCTCCTGCGCGCTCAACGCCCGCTTGTCTCCGGTGGTCCGCACCCAGCCAAACGCCAGTTAACGTCTATTATTCTGATTTCGGTTGATACCCTGCGCGCCGACCGATTGAGTTGCTACTCGCCAAATGCCCGAACTCCACACATTGACAGGTTATCCCTGGGGGGCACACTATTTTCGCAGGTGAGTTCGCAGGTGCCCCTGACGCTACCGTCGCACACTTCGATGCTCACTTCTACGTATCCTTTTGTAAATGGAGTCGAAGACAATGGCGACCGTTTAGCACCGGGTTCCGTTACGCTGGCGTCGATTCTTAGATCGCGCGGCTACCGAACAGCGGCATTCGTCGGCGGCTTCGTGCTCAATCGGCGCTTTGGGCTGGATCAGGGATTCGATACCTATGACAGCACTTCGGAAATGGGTAACGTCAAGGCTAGCGATCCTGGCGACATCAAACGCCGGGGTGAAGAGGTCGCAAAGGCCGCCACCCGGTGGTTGAATGCAAATTCGAGCCAACCCTTCTTTCTCTTCCTTCACATTTACGACTTGCATACTCCCTATAACCTTTCTGCAGAAGAGAAAGCGAAGTACGGCGAAGGCTACGACGGTGAGCTACGTTACATTGACGAGGTTGTTGGACAATTCTGGGAGTTTCTCGTTGCGCGAGGCCTGGTAGACAAATCACTGATTGTGTTTACTTCAGATCACGGAGAGAGTCTTGGGGAACACGGCGAAAGCACGCACGGTTTTTTTATCTATCAGAGTACCCTGCATGTGCCCTTGATCATTCACTGGCCCAACGGTGGGGCATTATTGCCAACTCGGGTTGATTCACCTGCTAGCCTGCTCGACGTTATGCCAACAATTCTCAGCGCGGTCCGACTTCCCATTCCGGGGTCGTTACAGGGGCGCAGTTTGCTGAGGCCGGTCGAGGACGCAAGTGATGTTTACAGTGAAAGTGTGTATCCCAAAAAACATTTTGGCGCGAGTGCACTTGCGAGCTTGCGCCGCGGACATTACAAATACATTGACGCACCCAAGCCTGAATTTTTCGATTTGGCGCAAGACCCTGACGAGGCAAACAATCTTTATGCTACGAAAGGAGCCCTCGCATTAGCATATCGCGAGCGGCTAAATGGACTCCGACAGATCTACCAACCCCATCTCCAGAGAGAGCGCGAAACACTTAGCCCTGAAGCGATCGAAAGGCTCCATGCGCTCGGATACCTGACCGGAAACAGCTCCGTTAGCCCTTCCTCGCAGCGCCAGGCGGACCCAAAAGACAGAATTGTCGACTACGAAGAGTACGGTCACGCAACACAGCTCGCGACGCTCGGTCACCTACAAGAGGCGAACGTCCTGCTAGTGGGGCTTTTGAAGAAGGATCCTCACCTACAGGATGTGCGCCTGAGCCTGGGACTCAACCAGCAACGGTTGGGGAGAGACCTGGAGGCTCTGGAGCTATTTCGGGAAGTGCTCGTCGCCGACCCAATGATGGCAATTGCACACTTCGACGCGGGCCTGAGCTATTACAACTTACACAGATTCGATGAAGCCGCAGAAGAGTTGAAAGCTGCTGTGGTGCTTTCGCCGGACTATACCAAAGCGGAAGAATTGCTCGCGAACATCCTACTGCAGAAGCAAGAGTACGATCAGGCACGCGAAAAATTCAATCATATCCTGCAGACGACGCCGGACGATTAT
>Ga0182024_10022571_pt1 | contig 11336 bp, 9 predicted proteins | sample P32metaG_FD_120480 | JGI IMG/M metagenome (GOLD analysis project Ga0182024, IMG submission 120480) | Permafrost microbial communities from Stordalen Mire, Sweden - P3-2 metaG (Illumina Assembly) | ecosystem: Environmental > Terrestrial > Soil > Wetlands > Permafrost | place: Sweden: Stordalen... | reverse complement strand
CGGCCGTCCAGCATCCGTATAGCGCGAAGAACATGCCGCCGCATTACACGCCCGTCACCAACGCAGACCGGCAAGCCGCCCAGTCACACGTGGCAGCGCCGCAAAAGGCAGCGCCGCAAAAGGGGGCGCCCCAGTCGCATAAGCCTCCGCGGTAAAGCTTTAATCATGAACGCGCCATGCTTCGACTCCGAAAGATGGCGCGTTCCGAGCTTTCACTATGAGCGAGGTTGCTCACTAGCGCGGCGGTCGCGCCGGCCAGCCTTCTCGTGGCCGGAGCGAGCGGGAGCCTGTCGTTCGCAACGCCCAGCGGGTGTGCCACAATGCGACAGTCGAGGTCGACTCTTGAACGGCCGCCTTCGGGCTCTTGCGTGCTACTGCGTTATTGTGTTGGACTTGCCATGCTGGGACAAACGCCGTGCTACGTTTAACGCTAGAACACGGATTCACCCGCGATCGTCTTTTTCTTCCAGGAGCGTTATATGCTTGTGCGTCTGCCCACCGTAAACCGACTCGCGCTCGGCGTGTCTTTTCTATTTATGTTGTTAACGGCTTGCACCGGCCTCCAGCCAACAAACGCCGTAGGCCCAGTGGGTCTGCAAGGGGTCGAGCACTACCGGCCGATGATCGCGATCGACGGCGTTCGGTCGGTGCTCCCCGAGGGATTCAAATCGAATGCCCTACGGCCTCGTTGGATGAAGTTGCCCGCCAACCGGAATGAGGCAACGGGGCCGGCGCACATCGCGGTTGCGCAATTCGGCGGCTCGAGCGTTCTCTGGTTCGACCTTAACAATAAAAAGAATAAGCCTCCCATCAATTGCGAACCGGCATCGTCTACCAACGGTATCGCCGTCGATCGGGCCGGAAACCTTTGGGTACCGGATGGCCGCGCGAACACGACAACGGAGTACGCCCCGAACTGCGGCAGTGCGAAATTGACGATTACGGACTCCACCGGCGAACCAGCCGATGTCGGATTTGATGGCAGAGACCGCGTCTATATTCTGAACCTAAACAATGTGAGCGGCCCCCCCACCGTTCAATTTTATAACAGCGCGAACGGTAAGCTGCTTGGCACGCTCAGCGATCCATCCTTCAACGATCTGTTTGGCATTGGGACGGACCGACTGGGTAACGTCTTCGTCTCAAACCTTACGACCGGTAATATCGGCAGCGTCATCGAGTTTCCGCACGGAAAGATGCCCGGGGTGCAGCTCTCGGGCGTGAGCCTGGGTCTACCGGGTGCGCCGACATTCGATAGCAAAAATAACCTAATCATTACCGATTGGCTCCGGGAAACCATCGACGTGTTCTCGCCGCCGTACGCCGGGTCGCCAACCACGGCGCCGCTTATGGGATCGTCGATCTGGTGCAAGCTCAATCACCAGCAAAGCCATCTGTACTGCGGCGATGCCGACCTAGGCTCGATCGACGTCTATGCCTATCCGGGAAACGCGTATAAATATAGCTATACGGCAGGCTTATCGTCGAGTGCACTGGTTACGGGCGTTGCGCCCGCACCTCCCGCGGCGTACGGAAGGTAACGACCGGCTTAGAGCGACTCCGCCGCGAGCGCTGCGCCGACGGGCTGTTCCAATGACCCAGAGAGCGTGTTGACCGGTTCGTCGCCGCCGGCGGCGAATTCCAGCAGTGTATTGGTTTCGTGGACGACGGCGCGGTCTCTCCCGGCGCGAAGACGTTGATTCCGGCCGCCTCATTGCTGACGTAAATATTGCCGGCTGCATCGGCGGCAAGGCCCGCCTCATTTCCGACATCGTCCAGCTTCAGGTCGACTGCCTTGCTCGTGCCGCGCTCGATGCGATAAACGTGCGCCGGTGGCAGATTGGCCCTCCGGCGTCTCGTCTGCCTCCCTTCTGCGCGCGATAGCGCCCCGAACGCTTTCGTACGTCTAGCCTGCTACGGTGGTCTCGTATCTCGGCACTTACTCAAAAGGAGCGTACTCTTGAACTATCGCTTGGCCATTCTCATCATCGCCCCACTTGCGGCGGCGCTTGCGCTGCCAAGCTGCGGAGGCAGCAATCTTGCCGGCACGCCGGCTGCAAGCGGCGCGCTAGCGGCGACGCCTACCGAGGCGCATCGGGGCGCCCGTTCCTTGATGAACCCCGCAGGCCGCGCCCAGCAGCTGCTCTATATCGCGGACTCGGGCTCAGCCACGGTAAAGGTATACACCTACCCGGGCTTGTCGTACACCGGCGAGCTAACCGGCTTCGTGCAACCATTGTTCGACTGCGTCGACAACAGCGGAAACGTCTGGATTTCCGATTACGGTCCCAGCGGCGCACTTTACGAGTACGCGCACGGCGGCACGACGCCGATCAACGAGTTAACCGGTCTTTCGTATCCATACGCGTGCGCCGTCAATCGTCAAAATGGCGATCTCGCTGTTGCCATCAACGTCGAGACGGAGTCGACCAACTTGGGCGAAGTTGCCGTTTATCACAATGGATCCGGTCGACCGAGCATCCATATCGATCACACCTTTACGCTCAACTCTGGCCTGGCTTACGATAATTCCGGAAACCTCTTCGTTGACGGCTTCGCCGCGGGCGACGTATTCCATTACGCGGAATTGCCCACCGGCAGTTCTACCTTTACCGACATCACTCTGAGCGCGACGCCGTCTTCGCCCGGAGCCGTTGTGTGGGATGGACAGTACATCGACGTCGGCGATGCCTCGAACACCATTTATCAAACCCAAGGCTCGACGATAGTGCACAGTATCTCGCTCAAGCTATCAAAAGACACCCTGCGCGGCTTCTTCATGCCATCGGCCAAAAAGCTCATTGCCCCGGATGCGTACGCAAACGTCGTCGGCGTCTTTCGCTACCCGCACGGAGGCTCCGCAAAGAAGAGCATCACGAGCGGACTCAATACGCCCTGGGATGTCGTCGTTAGCAGGTAGGATGCTAAGTTGGTCTCGATCGGCCTGTCCCCGCGGCGCTGGCCTGCTTTTTCCATCGTTGAACATTTACGCCGAGTAGGAGAAGCCATAGCATCAGCGCTCCTTCTGCGAGGATGCCCAGGACCTTAATGTAGATGGACAGATGGTTCGCCAGCAGCGGCAACAGAAAAGCTAGCCAACCTAAACCGGCAAGCGTCATCAGTACACCCAGAGTTCGAGGCAAGAAGGTTGACCTTAAAATAAGGTAGCCGATCATGAGGCAATAAGGTCCAAAAAATAAAAGCGGACTGACGTGGAACGGAGCTCGATGAAAGACGCTAAGGGTGGTAATCGCGCATCCCGCGAGGCCGAAGAGCGCGGCCCATAAGGAGAGGGCCTTACTCACAGGCTTGAACATGTCATAGAAGAGCAGGACGACAGCGACATAGCACGCGGTCGCGATGAGGTTGGCGGTATCGCTATAGATGACGAGGGTACGGCCAACCAAGAACTGGGCGAATATGGCCGTCAGAAAGTAGAGCAAATAAACGGCACCGGTGACTCTAGCTCTAGGAGGCTTCGAGGCTTCTGCAATCCGTTTCGTCATCGCAGTTATGCTCCTATTCGTTTCTCCTTGAGGAGGACCGATGACTCGGTACGGCGCTAAGCCTAAGCCGGAAATCAATTCTAACAGCTATTGTACTGCCGCAAGCTCACGTTTGTTCCAGCCGAATGGTGCGCTGCCCGCGGCAGACGGGAGTTTCTGCCGGTCCGGGCAAACCATCCGGTATGACGCCGCTCGATCTTCGAACGCACCGACCGCGCGGTCCGCGCGAAACGATACTCGGCTTCTATCTCTTGCCACGCACCGTCGACAAACTCCGCGCCGAGCTACCCGGCGGACATCTTGGACCGTACCTCAACCACGATACGGGCTTCAGCGCATATCTCGTTCGGCGCCTGGGGTTGAACATGAACGAACTCCGGCAAGCTGTGGCGAGCGCGCCCGACGAGACGGCGCTTGTCAAATGGTTGGCCGCCAGAGTCGACGTAGCGTCCGCGCCGGAACACAACGCGAAGCTCGAGACGATGGTCATCGAGCGGATGAAACCTGAAGATCAGGAATTGCTGCGCCAACGTCATCCCGTGATGGAAACGCAGCCGGGCCTGTCAAAAATTCTCGATATCCTCGACGCCGACGACCGGCTCTCGTTCGGCGTCAACTAAACGCTTGATGTTTTTCCTTCGGAAGTGCGGGAGAACCGGTTCGATCTTCTCACCGTCGGCATCGACGCTCCGTACACGAAGTTCGATAAACCGGTCCTCACGCACTTGATCGTCAACCCGGGTGGCGACGTGCGAGCCCGCCCAGTGGATCTCTCAAGGATAGATCAGTACAACATCCTTCCAGTCACGTCGCTGGACATAAGGTAGAAAACGAGCAAATTGCCTGTCCCTGCAGCCTTCTCGTCGCCAAAATGGAGATACCGTCGTGGATATTGATCGCGTGGCCATCATCGACGCTAACGTTTCCGGGTCGATAAAGTATTTCAGCAAGACAGGCCGAACAAACCGCATCCTCTACTATTGTTTCGGAGGGACGCAAGTCGGCCTTGCTGTTCTCGTTCCGATCTTCGCTTTAATCCCGGACGGTGGGACCTGGGCGAAACTCGCAGCAGCCGGCGCTGGGGCCGCTACAGCGTTTGTCAAAGGCCTTGACTCGCTCTGGAGGACACACGAGACGTGGATACGCGCCAGCGGTACTGTCAGCCAGCTCTGGAACGAACGGTTTCTTTTCCGTACGACGGCCGGAAAGTATGCGAGTGCCGCCGACAAAGTTGGCCTCTATGCAGAGTCAGTCGAAGCTATTCTCGACCAGGAGGCCCAAACGTGGGTTAAGACGTCGGAGAGTTCCGAGAACAAGCAACAACAAAGCGACTGACGATGTTGGCCGCCGTAGGTTGGCCGCGGGGCGTAAGCTCAGCCTTCCCTTAACGCGTAATCTCGAAAACGGCTCCGTAGCCATTCTGCCCTCCGTTGCTCGTTGCACCGTACAGGTTGCCGGTCGCGTCGAGCGCTAGCGAGCCGCTCGGATACTGACCGTCACTGCCACCGGTGAACGAGTAGAGGATCTTTTCCTTCCACTGCCCGCTCTTGGACGTGCTCAGCTCGTAGACGATTCCGGCATTATTCGCGCCGCCGAAGACGGTCGTGCCGTAAAGATTGCCGCGCTTGTCGGCAATCACTCCGCCGTATGGCGTGTTGCCGTCACCGGGCGCGCCGAACGCGTGCAGCGCTTTCTCGGTCCACTGATGCTTCGTTCCTAGCACAAGCTCAAACGCAACCCCGCCATCGTTCGGCCCGCTCTCGATCGCCGTGCCGTAAAGTTTCCCTTTCGCCGGCATGATCATCCCCGCATACGGATCTTCGCCGCCGCCGTTATCGGTGAAGGTGTACAACACGCTATCCTTCCACGCAGCGTGCTTGCGCAGCTCGAACGCGACGCCGTCGTTATCGCCGTCGTACTTGTACGTCGTACCGTAGAGATTGCCGGTGCGGTCTGCAACGACCCCGCAGGCCGGCGCGCTGCCGTCGGTCGCTCCGTGGAAGCTGTACAGCACGCTCTCTTTCCAGCCACCGCCGGCCGGCGCGAGCGAGAAGACCGTGCCGTTTCCGCTGCTGCCGCCGTACCACGTCGTGCTGTACAGCGTGCCGTTCGCGCTTGGCAGGAGCGTCGCGTTGGGGAACTCGCCGTCGCTTCCGTCAAAAGTGTGCAAGACGGTCTCCGTCCAGCCGCTGCCCTTGCTCAGCTCATAGACGACGCCGCAGCCGATCGAGCACGTGAAGCTGCCGCCGGTGCTTCCGGTGCCGAGGATGTCGCTGCTCTTGTCGAGGATGACGCCGGCGTTCGGAAACCCGCCGTCGTTGCTATCTTGGAACGCATACAGCGGCGTCTCGCTCCAGCTGCCGCTCTCCTTAGGCGACAACTTGAAAACGACGCCGCAACCGCCGCCGACTTGACCGCCGCACGAATCGTTGCCGCCGAAGTGCGTCGTACCATACGCGTTACCGGACGCATCGAAAACGAGGCCGCCATTTGGCCCGCCACCATCCACGCCGTCGGCAAACGAGTAGAGCACCTTTTCGGTCGCGTGCACCTGCGCGAGTCTGATCGATCGCAAACCCGCCGCTGATAACGACGACGGCGAGCTGCCGGCGCCGCAACCAGCCAGCACGGCAATTAAAATGACGCCGAAGATAACTCGAGGATTCACCAGCCGAATCAACGTAATGCCGGTGACGCTGGATTAATTCGCCAGACAATGCCGCCGTTATAGTTGGCCAGCCACACCGACCCATTCCCGAAGCAAATGGCGTCGCCGCCGGGCCCATACCATTGCTTGACGACGGTGTTGGTGGCGGCATCGATGTTCGTTAGCGGGGTCCTGACGAGCGTCGCCCACGCGGAGCCCGCACCGAAGGTGATGTCGCCTCCGAAGCCGGGAATGTTCGCGCGAATCCTTGCAACGACGCGCTTCGATCGTAGGTCGACCTTGCTAATGGAGCCGTCGGCTTGACCGATCGTCCACACGGCGCCCCCGCCGGCGGTAATAAAATGCGGCTTCGATGCGATCGGAATGGTCGCAATTCGGCGACCGCTCTCGGCGTCGACGGCAGTCAGAAGATTCGCGGCGCCGCTCGTGATCCAAATCGCTCGCTCCGCATAGACCGGGTTCTGCGACCCCCTTGCAACCCGGATTTTTTGCCGCACGGATCCGGTCGCCGGGTCGATGCGCGAAAGCACGCCGTCGGCCGTCGCAAGCCACACGCTATCTGGGCTCGTCGTGATCGCGCCTTCAGAGCTTGCCGGAGTTATCGGCAACGTCGTTCTCACTCGGTTGGTCGCCGCATCGATTCGGACGAGCGAGCTTCCAGCACCCTTCGGTCCGCAGATCGGCACCCATACGCTGCCGAATCCGTATGCGATTCCCGAGCACGGTACGCCGGGTAGTTTTATTCTTGAGCTAACCCTATTGGTGGTCGCGTTCACCCGCTCCACCTCTTTGAGCGTGATGTTCGCAATCCACAGCGCGTTGGAGCCGCTCGTCATCCAGTCGGGCGCCCCGCCTATGACAATGGTCGTGCGAGGCAAGTCGGAAATGGTCGGCCGCGGCTGCATGCCACTCGCTGCGTAAGCGGTCAGGGCCGCGTAAGCGGTCAGCGCAATGAAGAATAGAGGCCGCATCGGAGGCGTTCCTTTCCGAGTCATCGCAGGTTGTAGAGCGTCGACACGGAGACGCCTTTCTTAATGCTCAGCACGCTCATCCAATATGCGCCGTCTGCAGTCTGCGCCATTTCGATCGGCAGGAGATATTTTTGCGGAAGATCGTACTCGCGCATCGATCCCGTCGGGCTGACCCTGACCAGGGCACCTTGACCGTTACGCTTGATGGCACCGATCAGCACGCCGCCCCCTTTGCCGCCGAAGACTGCGCCGGTCATGAAGGTGCCGCTCGGGAGATCGAACTCCGTGAGCTTTCCGCTGGTCGTCATTCGCCCGACCTGAGATTCTTGCCCAAACCAGAGCGCGTTATCGGTTGCGACCGTGAGGCCGCCGCTCAAGCGCTGCGACCCGGCATGAAATTGGCGAAGGCCGCCCCCTATCGTCAATCGTCCGATTCGTTTGACTCCCGCCTCAGTGAACCAGAGAGCGCGGTCGGGGCCCGTGATGATGTCGACCGGTTGCGTGTCGGCTCCAACGGCGTACTCTTTGATCGCTCCACTCGGCGCGACGGTACCGATCTTTCCCGCCGTCATCTCGGTGAACCACATATTTCCGTTGGGTCCCCGGGTGATGTCGAATGGGCCGCTGTGGCGCGTCGGAATATCAAAGTCGGTTATAACTCGCGCCGAGCCGATCGTTGCCACCTGGTTGGCTCTGGATTCGGTAAACCACAACGAATAGTCCGGCGCATAATTTATGGAACCGGGTTCTGAGCCCGTTGTTGCCGTGCGGTACTGCTTCGCCCGGCCGGTCTTCGGCAGAAAATTCACGATGCCCGAGGTATCGTTGGTTGTGCGGTTGGTAAACCACAGTCCCGTTATTCTGCCGTGTGGGTTGAAGACGATCCCGTGCGGCACTCGTTGAGCGACCGGGTAGGCGGTAAAGATTCCGCAGATCGTTGTTGTCGACGGGGTGCAGCCCGGCTGCACGGCGCCGGCTTCTTCGACCGTCGAGCGCAATGTCGCCAACGCGAGCGTTAGCCCAACGACAAAGGCGAATGTCGGGAAGCGCACCCGACGGTATTGGCGATTGAGGGGCGCGCGTCCCTGCAACGCTGCTCGAGCGGGTTTTGCCGGCTTCGCCAAAGAAGATTCAAATAAACGAGAGCATTCTTAGGAGGAAGAGCGATGAAGAAATGCCTTTTGTCGATCGCGGTTGCGGCGTTCGTTTTCGCGCCATGCGTTACGCGGGCCCAAACGATGTCCGTATCTATGTACGGCGTCGGTCCACACGGCTTTGACTGGGCTGTGGGAACTTGGGCTTGCAGGAGCACGAGTCATGTCTCTCATGCCACTCTGAAAGTGACACGGACCAGCGGCGGCGCTCTCTTCTATCGCAGCTCCGGAGAGAACTTCGATAACTCTTGGTACGCCGTGTATATGCCGAAGACGAAGACGTGGCTTGCCCCCTTCATCGTCTCCGACGGCAGTTACGGAACCGAATCGACGACTCAGACCGGAAAGAAAATCATCTGGACCGGCACTGGGTACTTTGCCGATTCCGGCGAGACATTGCCAATTCGGGATACGAACGTCAATGGTCCCAACACGTATGCGGATGTGGGCGACGTTCGATCCGGCGGCGCCTGGAAAACGGAGTACAGCGTGACCTGCACGAGGACCTAAGCCCACGCTACGATGGAACACGGCATCATTCATAGAACGGGAGGAAGCACAATATAGGTTTGAGTGAAAGGACACGCAGCATGCCTGGGATCTCCCGAGCGCTTCCCGCACACATCGTCGCGTTAGTGACTCTCGTCGCCATCGGCTTGTGGGCAGTGCGCATTGGGGCTCAAGGTCTGCAAATGACGCGCGATCTCGCCGTCCGCCCCGATTTTACCGAACCGGTAACGCTGGCCAGCAAAGACGGTGTGCTCGAGGTCACGCTGACCCCGCGTCAGAGTACCGCGAGTCTCGACACCGTCGCCAAGCCCGTCAAGAACATGCTGCTCTTCGACTACTCGGTGCAGCGCGGAACCGCGTCGAACGGCCAGATGTCGGGCGGCCACCAGTATCCCGCGCCAACGCTGCAAGTCGAACCGGGCGAGAGATTGATCGTTCACATCAACAACGAGTTGCGAAACCTAACGATCCGCGACTTTTACGACCCGAAGTACACGCCCAAGGGCCAGACGGTGCCGCTCTACCCGACGATGATGACGTCGGCGCCGATCAATCTCCACGTGCACGGCGCGCACGTCAGCCCGCGCGGTAACGCCGACAACGTGCTGCTGCACATCGATGCCGGCATGTCGAACACGTACGTATACGACATCCCCAAGAACATGACGCCGGGCACGTTCTGGTATCACAGCCACCTGCACACCCTAACGGCGTCACAGACGTACTACGGTCTCGCCGGTATGTTACTCGTCGGCCGCGCCGACAGTGAGATCCCGGTCGTCACGCAAAAGAAAATTCCGATCCGCACTATGCTGTTGCAGTACAACGCGGTCTTCGATCGCATGGGCGGCCTGGCGCAGATGACCAATCCGAACTGGCCGCAATGGGTCAGCACGCTAATACCGCCCAAAGGCAACGAACTCGCCAACGGCACGTACCACCCATCGCTCGCACCGGTGAACTTCTTGGAATCGAAGAAAGGCACGCGGTGGGCCACCGTGTGGTATGCAGGGCCGCTGTCGATTAATAACATGCGCGGGCGCCTCCAGTTCGTACCCACCAACTTGCAGCGCTTTACGGCCGCTACGGGCTCCGGCGGCGGCAACGTGGAGGCCGATCCGTCGCTTCCCGACTACGAACGCGACGTGCAGTTTACGGTCAATGGGTTGTTCGAGCCGGTCCTCAAGGTAAACCCCGGGCAAACCGAGATTTGGGTGCTCGCCAACGTCAGCGACATTGCGTACATGAACGTCGAGCTCACCGAAACCGCGACCGGATACCATCCAAAGATCGCCATCGTCGGACAAGACGGCATCGCCTACGGCGAAGTGCACTATCCGTACGAACAGGACGGAACGCAGTTGCTGATTCCGCCGGCGTCGCGCTTTGCGATCGCCGTGACGATGCCTGCCAAAGGATCGTTGCGCCTTTCACTGCCGGGTCTAGGTTCGGGCGCCAGGACGCTTTCCGCACCCGGCGTCCTCTACACCAATAACGGCACCCCGAATTCGCCGGCGCGGTTGGGAACTCTCAGCGTGCTGCCGTCGGCGATCAGTTATGCCGACGGATTCTTCATTTTTCCGTCGCAAACGCTGCTGAATGCCAATCCGGGCACTGGGCAAGGCGTTACTACGGCGTTCAATCCCGGACTGAAACTCGACGCGCCGACGCCCTTCCGCGATCTGTCCAAACTCAAACCCGACGTGAGCCGCACGCTGCTCATCAACGGCGGATTTCTCAACAATCACGCCAGCAACGCCGATCCCAAGGCATTCGTCTACGCGTTCGAGGGAAACGCGTTTCCCAACGTTCCGTTGATTCAGGCGCGGCTCGGGTCGGTCGAAGAGTGGAATTTCGTGAACCACAATAACGACGCGCATCCGATTCACGTCCACGTCAACGACTTCCAGGTGACCAAGTACGACGACCCAACGACGGGAACGAAACTGGGGCCGCAGATGTTCGGCCAGGACAACGCCAACGTTCCCGCGCCGTCGATGGGACCGAAAGAAGCGGTCATTGCGGCCGGTACGCTGACGATGCGCACGCACTTCATCGACTACCTGGGCTTGTACGTGCTGCATTGCCATCGGCTCAACCATGAAGACAATGGGTTGATGATGCTCATCAACGTTATCCCCGCCATCTCCGATTATGCCGTGGCGGTTCCGGGGTCGCCGGAGCACCCGGCAAAGGTGAAGGTCTTCGACGGGCACGGCGATCGCTTGATAACGACGGTCACGCCATTCCCAGATTTCTACGGAACGCCCAGCGTGGCGATCGGCGACGTCAACGCTGACGGGATCTACGATCTCATCGTCGGTGCGGGTAAGGGACACTCGCCCGAAGTCGTGGTATACTCCGGCGCACCTAGCGCCGGCAAGCCGTTCTCAACCGAGCTCGCGCGCTTCCAAGCGTTCGACGCGGCGCAGAGGGGCGGCGTGAGCGTTGCGTCAACGCAAATCGATGGTAGATCGGCGGATAATATCATCGTCGGTTCCGGCGCCGGCACGACCGATCAAGTTCG
>Ga0182024_10022570_pt1 | contig 11336 bp, 6 predicted proteins | sample P32metaG_FD_120480 | JGI IMG/M metagenome (GOLD analysis project Ga0182024, IMG submission 120480) | Permafrost microbial communities from Stordalen Mire, Sweden - P3-2 metaG (Illumina Assembly) | ecosystem: Environmental > Terrestrial > Soil > Wetlands > Permafrost | place: Sweden: Stordalen... | reverse complement strand
AGGCTGCCCCCACGGGCGGCGCCGCTATCACGCTTGCCAGCAACAACTCGACCCTCACCGTACCGGCATCGGTCACGGTAACGGCCGGAGCCATCACGGCAACCTTCAGCGCCACGGCGGCGGTCATCATCAGCAGCAATCAGACCGCGACCGTAACCGCGACCGTCGGCGGCAGCTCGCAGACTGCCATTATCAGTCTGGTTGCGCCGGTCCTGGTCTCATCGCTGGTCTGCAATCCCACCAGCCTCGGACCCAATTCTTTCAGCACCTGTACTATCTCCCTGACGCAGGCTGCCCCCACTGGCGGCGCCACCGTTACCCTGTCCAATACCAACTCGACCCTCGCCGCCCCGGCATCGCTCACGATGGCGGCGGGAGCCACGTCGGTTGCTTTTAGCGCTACCACCGCGGCCATCGCGAGCAATCAGAGCGCGACCATCACCGCCGCCTACGGCAGCAGCTCCGCCAATGCGACCATCAGCCTGGTGGCGTCCGTGGCGACAATGAGTCTCGTCCACGTGACTTCTTGCGGCCAGCAGACTTTCCCGGCATCGACATGTACGATACCGGCCACCGGCAGCGGTAATCTGATCGTTGTCGGCTGGCAAGGGGGAGGAGGCATCAGTACGTCGGTGACCATCGGCAGTATGACTGACAATGCCGGAAACGCATACGTTGAGGCCGGCGCCGCGCGGTCGGTTGACTCACTCACTGGATCCGTAGCCGACGTCTGGTACGCCAGAAATAGCGCATCCGGAGCCACCACGTTAACCATCACCCCGAGCGTCACCGTCACCGGCGCCGCCGCGGTGATCTGGGAGTTTTCCGGTGCGGACCCCTCCGCTCCTCTGGATCAAACAGCCATCCTCAACAGCCAGGCGGCGACTGGCACGCCAACCGGAGCCGCGGTGACTACCACCAGCGCCGGCGATGTTGTGATATCACTGGCGCCGGTGTCTAGCAATGTGACGGGCATCGCCCCCGGGAACGCGTTCGTCAGCGACTCTGCGCTTAAGGGAAATGGTTGGGCGCATCTGATAGCTTCTTCTGCGGGATCATACAACGCGCAGTGGGACCAGAGCCCCACGGGCGCCTATTGCAGCAGTACCGTAGCTTTCCGGGTGGCTGGAAGCGTGACGCAGCAGGCAATCATCAAGTCGTTGCTGACAACGCCGGCATCTGTGAAAGTGGCGGCGGGATTGGCAGCGGCAGCCTTCGTGGCACCCCTGCCGGCCGGGATTTCGCCCACGACGGCAACGGTCACAGGCGGTTCCCTTTCCTGCAGCCCGGATTCAAGCCGTGCGGGCACTCTGCGCTGCACGGTACAACTCGCCCAAGCGGCGCCGCCTGACGGCGCGACGGTCTCTCTGCGATCGAGCAGCTCAAGGGTACGCGTGCCCGGTCAACTGATTATCCCAGGAGGTAGCCAGTCAGCCACGGTTGCAGCGCAGGTGTTAGCCTCAGACCAGGATGAGCAACCGCAGATTACTGCGTCGATTCAAGGAACGGTGCTGACAACGTCTCCCATGATCGGCGGAATACGGCCAACAGCCCTCACGTGTCCGGCAGCGGTAATCCGGGCCGGGAGCTGGTTTGGCTGTGAAGTTCAATTGAACTCGCCTGACATTCCCGAGGCGGCAGGCCTGGTTCCTTCAAGCGTCAATCCGGGCCTGAGGATTCCCGCTGTTATGACGACCCAACCCGGACAGACGCGGCTCACGTTCAGGGTGTACGCGGATCCTCGCGCAACACCGGGGAGCTCGGCCCTAACCGTCCAATTCGGCGGGACCGCCGTAAGCGCCGCCGTATCCGTTACGCCGGCCAGCGGGCCTGTCCTGAGTATCCCCGAGGACGTGAATGCGGTTTTCGGGAAGCAGACAAGCTTCACCTTCTCGGCCGTAGATCCGGCTGGTTTCGCGGTGGTTCTGGCGGCCTCCGGTCTTCCGGACGGCGCGGCCTTCGACCCTGGAACAGGCAAGTTCTCATGGACGCCGGCGCAATCTCAGCAAGGCGCCTATCGCATCGCGCTTATTGCGACTAACTCCGCAAAGGGCATTTCGACGGGCTACTTAACCATGGTGGTGGATTCGGGCAAACCGGTTATCACCGGTATTCAGAACGCCGCCAGCATGACGCAGCCGGCCTGTAGTCCGGGATCGGCCGCCAGCATGACCGGCCGGTGGCTTGCTTCGAGCGCCGACCCGGTGTCCGACCCTTCCGGCGCGGCTGTCGAGCTAGCCGGCACGCAGGTGAAAGTGAGCGGCGAGTACGCCTCTGTACTGTACGCCTCCGCCACCAGGGTAGACTTTGTGTGCCCGGGGACCGATGCCGGAACGGCTCTGACGGTTTCCGCGGAAAACGGAGCTGGAATCACCGATGCGCAGTCAACGACTATGTATCAGACGGCCCCCGGACTCTACTCCGTCGACGGCACTGGAACCGGCCAAGGGCTGATTATGCTTACAGGTTCATCTCTGCTGGCGGCCAGCCGCGACTATCTGGGGCTGGGGCAGCCGGCGGAACCGGGCAATTCCATCACGATTCGCGCCACCGGCATCGGAGCTCTGAACGGCGCCTTGCCGATGGTGAAGATCGGGGATGTCTATGCTCTGGTCCAATCGCTGCAAGCCGTATCCGGAGCGGCTGGCGTTTACGAGATCACGGCTGAGGTGCCTCTGAGTACACAGGAAGGGGATGCCGTTCCTGTTGTGGTGGTCTTACCGCCCGATCAGTCGCTCCAACAGCTCGGAACTATGCGGGCGCCCGGCGCACGTGGTTTCGGAAGACAGAGCAACCAGACCACGATAGCGGTCGAGCGGCCGCGGCCTTGAAGTGTACGGCAATCGCACGGAGCTATCAACACAGACGGTTCGTTAAGGTGGCCCTCCCAGAATAGATGGCGTGGCGTGTGGCAAAAAGCCGGATTTCGTGTCCCTGAAATCCTACCCCGAATATCGCTTCGTGATAGGCGCCGAGGAACGCTCTGGCGACGCGATTAGAGCTGTTGGTAGCGCGGTCCGTCGGTATTTGTCGAAGAGCGGGACGGCCTTCCGCAATCAACCGTAAGCGAACCTCGTTGCTTACCAATACCGACTGAGGCGCCCTGTAATTTATCCGCACGACTACAACCACTACCGGATTGAAAGTGACTGCACGCCTGGATACCACCTATTACCCAACTGGCGTCAAGGTCTCAAAACAAGAGATCGCGCAACACTCCATCCGGCCGAAACGTGTCTTGCCAAAATGGAATTACACGATCTCGCCGCGCAATGTGAAGTAGTTTTTGGGCGAGTCCGGGTGAATGAATGGGCGCCACAAAGTGTGGAGGTCCCGTTTGTGGGCTGGAAGTAGAGCGTCCTTGGGACGTGAATCCGGCGGTTAGGGGTTAGAGGAATACTTGGAGACCAAGTCAATATCGTGCGGCGGCATTTCGTAGAGCACAAAGAACCGCGGGGGTCGACAACGCGAAATGTCGCGGGCGACACTCCAGGCTTTGGGCCAGCAGGTCGGTGACCCCGTGCAGGATATCGCAGGCTTTCGGCTGACCTCGGTCAGTGGCCGACGTGCCGACCGAATATCGGAGCTGAAAGGACAAGTTAGAATACGAACAATCTCGATGAATTAGGAACAGCGGCTCCAATCAGAAATATTTCTTTGCTATTAGATACGGCAACATTACAACTTCTGCCAGCGTCGGCAGTGGATCTTCTCGGGCAAATACCGACTCTATTGCAGTCCTCCGGAGCGAAGTGATATAAGACTTTAAATTGATGTGCCTATGCAGTAGTTCTGATATCACTACTGGGACATCGGCAATCCATCGAATCCATCCCACCCCCGGAAGTCCCCGACAGTGCTCCGATGAATAACCTAGCTGGTCTGCGAATAGAAGGTAAGGAAAGTCCACGCCTGCTGCCGAGCCCAGACTGTGAAATCCCCAGACCCTGGCATTGATGTCCAGTAACTTATATTTTCCGTCTCGAGGGTCCTGCTTGAACTCCAGCTCCGCCAATCCATAGAAGTTGATGGCTTGCAGCAGCCGCTGGGACAATTCCTCGATCTCAGGTAAAGCGATCGTCTCTACATATGTTGCGGCCCGCCCGAATTCCCGGGGGTGCTGGCGGACGCGCGTCGCTACGAGCGTGCTATGTGCTACGCCGTGCCGAAAGAATACACAGCAGGAGAACTGGCTGCTACCGTCTCCCGGAATGATTTCCTGAAGCAGGATTTCTTGCGCCGGTATTTGCTTGAGGGCCATGGCAAACATCCGCTGTAGGTCGTCCGGCGTGTTCGCGCGCCACGCCTTCGCCCCGGTTGCGTAGAAGAAATTTTCTTTCACGGCAGGCTTTATCGCCAGAGGCAATTTCGAATACAGGCTCGGCAAGTCTTCGGCCGTTCGCACGTGAAATGTCTTCGGACAGGGCACCCCTAGTCGTTCGGCCAATTCGTATGTGTTGCTTTTGTCCCATGCCCATTTCACAACATCCCACTCCGGAGTTGTCACTCTGAAAAACGCCGCGAGTTCCGCGCGATTCCGGGCAAACGCCGCCACGGTTTCGTCACGCGTAGGGAATAAGACCCAGTTTCTAAGATTGAAGCGGCGCCCAATTTCCATAACCGCGTCGATGGTGGACCGTTCGTCGCGCAAATTGCGAGCATGGACGACCCGCCGGACATACCTCGAATAAGATGAGATGCAGAGGTGGTCGTCCACCACGTATACTGGGATTCCTCGGCGACCGAGACTGCGCGCAACAGCGAGCCCTGGGTGATCGCCGCCGATAACCAGAGCCCCGACAGACTGCAATTCAGGTTGGCCATTCGGCCAGGGATCGGGTTCGGAGGCACTGGCGTTTGTGGGAGTCATGCTGAGACTTTCACTCTGTTTCGGCAAATGTGATCCGTAAGTGCTTGCGAAGTGAAGTCCGTTCCAGCCACAAAGTACAGCAACGGCCCGAAACTTCTCGCGGCCGGCGCGCCAATAAAATGCAGCCCGGAAACCGAACTGCGGAACCCGCCCTCCAGCTTCGGGTATCCTTCCATTTGATTTATTTCCGAGACCAACGTCGGCGCCAGAAAACGGTATTGTGAGATCTCCACCCGATACCCCGTCCCAAGCAGGACATGGTCTACACGCCTTTCGCTTCCGTCATCGAGCATCAACTGCACTTCGCGAACCATGGATTTCGCGGACTGTACGTGCCGCCCAACGGAGATCCTGACCGAATTAAGCCGGGGAACGAGCCACGGAGCCCCCGCCGAACGCACGGCCCGGGTACGGATCTTATCTTTGAGCCTAAGGGGAATATGAAAGACCACATCCGGCGAAGCTACTAACCGGCTTATGCCGAACGGCCCAATATCATATTTGGAATACAACAAGGCCGTGAGCGGCCCCATGCGGTGCAGCCATTTGTGTGCCCCTATCCAACGCAACTGCGGGATTCTGGCGATCACTTCGACCTCCGCTCCCGCTTCCTGCAAAAGAGCCGCCGATTCAAGCGCACTCTGTCCAGCCCCGATCACCGCCACCCGTTTCTTGGAGAATTCCCCTAGCGGGCGTCCGTCATAACAATGGGATACATGCGACGGATCCAACTCGGAAAATGGCATAGGCCTTTTCGCAAACGGTCCTATGCCGGCCGCGACCACCACGCGCCGGCTCGTGAGCATGTCGCCGTTTTCCAGTGCCACCCCGAAGTGGCCGTTCACGCGATCTACCTGCCGGACTAAAGTGCGTTCTAAAGCTAGACCCGACTGATGCTGAAACCACCTTCCGTAATCGACAAAGGTCTTCAGGGCCACGGGCCATGTCGGGCACGCTCCGGACGCCGCCTCGTAGGCCTCTAACGTGAAGGCGCGATGGGGGTCTGAAATGGTGGATGCCGCTCGCGGCGACCGTAAAAGCATGCCTGCCGGCATCTTATTCGCCCAGAACTCCATGGGTTGTCCAAATACCCGGACATCCAGACCCTTGGCCTTTAGATGTGCGCCAGCGGATATCCCGTACGGACCGGCGCCGATCACAACCACATCGCAGTCCGGTGTTCCGGCGGGCCGAGTCTGGCGTTCCCCATGGCGAATTCTCTCTGACGTAGTTTTCATATCATTCTCCGCATTTCGGTTCAGTGAAATTGGCCTAGGCGCCCGAGGTCGCTGGAATAGTCCAATGCGGTGTGTATCGGCGCGGGCCGATCAATTCGCCCTGGGGTGACTCGTCCTGGGACTACTAGGTAACACCAAAACAGTCATTGCGATGGGTCGTCAAAATTCCGGCTGATCCCTCCAAGCCGTGCGAAAGCTTACGAGCAATCGAAGGGCCACGGCCCGATCATAACCCGGATGTGGCACCACGTCGCTTCGATGGCAATAACATAACCCAAAATATGGGAAAAGTGCCTAAAACAAGTCAGCCCCCGCAGAGCGGGTGGCTTGATGAGTTGGGCCGCCTCAAAAGCGATCGAGTCGTGGGTCTAGGCGTCGCGCGTTGCGCGCCTTATTATAATTTACGCTTCAGAATTGTCCGCTACCATCCGCGGCATCCTGCTCGCGGATATATTGGCTAACCTGCTCTAGTTCGAACCCTACCATACTCCCGGAACGGTCATACCTTTTCAGGTCTCACTGGTCGAACCAGTGGCTTACCCATTGAGTTAATTTATACGACCTGAAAAATGAAAGTCTGCTGCCGTCAAGAATCAGCTCGAAACTGGAAAAGCCTCCGAATGTTCGGCCCTATGAAGGGGACCCAATTGCCGTTGGATAGTTGGGGCAGGAGCCGCACCAACCCTTGTTGACTGCTGCGTTCCATTTTAGTGGACTTGCAGTAGGTACCATTGCCTATCGACAATTCAAACGCTTTGAAGAAACGGCTCTCCGCAGGAATTCGTGAAAACACTCAAATACCGATGCTTCAGTGAGATGGCATTTCTGGCGACACTTGGCAGGTGACGCATAAAGAATGGACGGCGATTCTGGCGTGGCCTGGGTACCAAGTATGCCGGCACGAGATGGACGAAGAGGCGAAGACACTGAATGTGGACTCACAGGTGCTCGCTCAGCCAACGGCGCACGGGTGCTTAACCGTTTTGGGGGTCGCGGCCCGGGACCATATTGTAGGCTTCAGCCGGATTCAGATTCGTACGGATGGTCTGTTCCAGTCATGAATAGCGTCTCGTTGATCTGCGTTGGCGGAGCAGGCCAAGCTTTCACCGAAAGCCCCCAAAGTCGGAAGAGCGATCGGAAGACCCCGCGTTCGGCCGCGGATGTGCCATCCCTTACAGATGGACGATAGCCGTTTTACTCACGACGAGGCTGGTGTAGAAACTTGTGCGGCGGCTGCATGTCGCGACCGTAGGCCCAATGAAAATACGGGACTTAATCCATCACTCTTGCGCCAGAAAGTAGCTAAGCTAAGTACACCGTTTCATAAATACACTAACTTATTATCCTGGCTTGAATGCCGCGCTCGACTGTGGCATTGTCGGATTAGGTGTCCGCTCATGCCCAGAACAAGCCCTTATGCCATTCGCTTGACGTCCGCCGAATTAACGCAGCTCGAAAAGCGTGCCGGCAAATATACGTTACCGTATTTTCAGGTTCAGCGGGCCAAGATGATTCTGCTGGCCGCCGAGGGATTGACCAACGACCAGATTGCCGCCCGTTTGGACACTCGCCGTGAAGTCGTTTCTTCTTGGCGTAAACGATTTTTTGTCGAACGCCTCGCCGGTTTAGAAGAACGTTCTCGTCCGGGTCGTCCCCGGACTTTTTCCCCCTGATCTGGTCGTTCAGGTCAAAGCTTGGGCTTGGGAACTCCCGGCCACGCACGACTTGCCGCTGTCTCGCTGGAGTACCACCGATCTGGCGCGAGAGGTCTGTCAGTCAGGTCTGGTAGCGTCCATCAGCGGTAGCACGCTTTGGCGCTGGTTACACCAGGACGCCATTCGGCCCTGGTACCACCGTAGCTGGATCTTCACGCGATCCCAACTTTGCTGATAAGGCTGGCCGCATACTGGACATGTATGCCCGCCAATGGGAAGGTAAGCCCCTGGAAGATGTGAGTTCGTGATCTCAGCCGACGAGAAGACCAGCATCCAGGCACGGTGTCGCAAACACCCCACTCGCGCCTGCCGACCTCGTGGGACGATGCAGGTCGAGCACGAGTACTTTCGATGCGGCGCCTGGACCTACATTGCCGGTCCGGATGTTCACCATGCCAGGATCTTTGGCCGCTCCGAGGAGCACAATGGCATTGAGCCTTTTGACCGACTGGTCGAACAGGTAATGACACGACCGCCATACAACGATGCGCGCCGCGTCTTCTGGATCGTCGACAACTGTTCGGTCACCACGGCGCCAGGGCCGTACAACGCTTGCAAAGCGCGTATCCGCAATTGGTCCTGGTTCACGCGCCGATCCATGCCAGTTGGTGAAATCAAGTGGAGATCTACTTCTCCATTCTCCAACGAAAGGTTCTGACGCCCAACAATTTTCCAAACCTGGACGCCGTGGCAGAGCGACTCCTAGACTTTCAGTACTACTGGGAATCGGCGGCCAAACCTTTTGAATGGAAGTTCAATCGACAAGACTTGAGCGAGTTGCTCAACAAACTGAACACGCCTCGATAAAAATCGAGTAACGACCATAAAAATACGTTAGCGTATTTCTGAAATGACCGACTAAGCTAGGCGATATTGATGAGGTTTGTTGGCGACGACTCGTAGCCCCGCCCGGCGATGCAAGCCCCGCATCGCCTTCATAAAGGCTGCGGCGCAGTCCGTGGCGTCGCTTGAGCACGCTGATGCGCTCACGCCTGGTCGCTGTGGAACCGAGCCTTTGACCAATTCGCCGACCTGGAGAATCTGCCGCGGTTCGCGGTCGTATTCTGCCGCCAAGTTGCAGAGGTCCTGCCATTGGCGGCTGGAGGTATTGGGAGCAGACACAGATTCCCCTATAGCCTTGGAGCCAATCGATTCATCGCAGAAGGCTAACACCATAGCGATGCATTTTCACGGTTCGGCGCCGATGATCGTCTTGACCGTGCGCTTCCCGAAAACCCCTCGCCTTCGTAGTATAGCCGAGGGGTTGCGGTAGAGAGGTAGAGCGCGCCGCGTTGTCGCCCGTTTCTGCGCCCCCTCATCGAACCGGACGTGCGGATTTCCCGCTTCCAACTCTCCGACCACCTTCGTCCGGCGGCACGCGCCGAAATCCGAGCAGATGGCTCACTTTGCCTAACATTTGGTGTTAGGGGCGGCGAAGAACGGCGCCATTTTCGGCGGGATTAGGCGGCGCCAACGGCGCCACGGCGGCGGAGCCGCCGGCGTTGAAACCATGGGCGAGGACGCGGTACAAAACTCTACAGCCAGTTTCTATATTTTCTCTTCGCCGGATAGCTGAGGCTTGCGCTATGATCCCATTCTGTAGCGCCAACTGTTGATGCTCTTTGTGGATGGAGAGTCCTTGCAACAGGGGCAAAAGGGATTCGGTGTTCGCAATGCCGACAAGAACAAACCAACCATGGCCAAAAGCTTGGTGTTCGCTGCGACCGAAACCTCATGGCCGACACGACCGGCTCTCCAATTCTGTAATTCCTGTTGACGGCGCGGGAGGGTGGTCTGTGGGCTGATTGGCTCCGGCGGGGAATAAACTCGGCTTCAGATCGCCCTACCTGGCGGCGGTCGGTGGAGTGTGCCCAGCAATTGCTCACGCAGCGGCCGGTACCCGCTGATCCCGCCGAAAGCGGTTCCCTCTTATCCCGCCGCTAACAATTCGGTATAGCCGACACCTTTTATACAGGATCTGATAGCCCGCGATTGTCTCATAAAGTGGGAGCAAGTCCAAATCGTCCTCACATTACCAGTGGTCGGTGCTTGAGCATGCTTGGAGCCAAAGTTTTAAGGTATTGAAAATAAAGGATCGAAGTGAAAACGATTTGTGGCAGTCGAACTGCGTTTATTGACGCGAAACCGGTCGGGCGGTCTCCAGGAAAGAAGAGAAATCTGGGACTAAAAGGGCGGTAGCTTGTACTGACGCATGGTTAACGTATCCACGAATACCGAACCCCTCCGGGAGATTCGGGAGCGATGGTTTGCTGTGCGGGTGCAATCCCGCTGCGAAAAGGTGGTTGCCCTGGTGGCGCGGAATAAGGGATTCGAAGAGTTCCTGCCGCTCCACAAGAGCCGCCGGCGCTGGTCGGATCGCTTGAAAGCGATGGAGCTTCCGTTGTTCCCGGGCTATATATTCTGCCGGTTAGATCCAAAGCGGCGCCTGCCGTTGTTGACGATTCCCGGTGTTTTGCATTTCGTGGGGATCGGTAAGACTCCGAGCCCGATCGAGGATATGGAGATCGCTGCGATCCAAACAGCGGTCGGGTCCGGCGTTTTGACGGAGCCTTGGCCGTTTCTCGATGTTGGCCAGAAGGTGCGCATCGAGGACGGGCCTTTGGCGGGTTTAGAAGGGATTTTGGTCGAAACACCGAAACGGCAGAGGGTCGTCGTTTCACTAACCCTTCTGAGGCGATCGGTTGCAGTAGCTATCGAGCGTCATTGGGCAGCGCCTGTGGACGTTAGCGGTCTGGCGCCGATAATAGACGGGCAGGCCATACCTGAACGAAAGCTCTCCCTGTAAATAGCCGGTTCGTGTACCAACCAGCAACCCGCGCTGCCTCGCGGAGATTCTTGGATTTGGTCGCCGCTGTTCTAGCAGGGCGACAAAACGGAAGAGTGAATGGTCAGGAAAAGAGAGAGTGAATCTGTGTTGAACAAGATGCTAGGCCTCAGGGCGAACCCCCGACCGGAAAAGCAGCTCTCGGTCATGCGCGAGGAGCCCGCAGGCGTCGGTATGCTCCCGCAGGAGCTCTTTTTGAAGCTGCTGTGTCTGGAACGAAAGCGGACGGAGCGTTCCGGGCGGCGTTTTGTCCTGCTGCTACTCGATACCGGCAACCTGATGCAAACCGCCAAAGCGCCGGCGATTGCGAATCTGATGTCGGCGATCGCGCAATCGACCAGGGACACGGACTTGAAGGGCTGGTACCGGGACGGGTCGGTGATTGGCGTGATTTTCACCGAAGTCGGCGCCGCCGAAGATAAGTGCATTGTGCAGGCGCTTTCGACTAAGATCACGGACTCGTTGTATGACTCTCTCAGTATCTGCGATGTTAACGAGATCCGGTTATCGTTCCACGTCTTTCCGGAAGACTGGGACAATGAGGGCCCGGACGGTCCGGTTACATCGACCTTACAAATGGCACTAGCGGGCGGATCCGATCGCAAGAAGGTTTCGCTAAGCTTGAAGCGGCTGATGGATATTGCGGGCAGCGTGGTGGCGTTGATTCT
>Ga0182024_10022568_pt1 | contig 11338 bp, 12 predicted proteins | sample P32metaG_FD_120480 | JGI IMG/M metagenome (GOLD analysis project Ga0182024, IMG submission 120480) | Permafrost microbial communities from Stordalen Mire, Sweden - P3-2 metaG (Illumina Assembly) | ecosystem: Environmental > Terrestrial > Soil > Wetlands > Permafrost | place: Sweden: Stordalen... | reverse complement strand
GAGGACTCCACGACGTTGTCGCCCAAGAGCGCCGACACCAGGATGATGGAGGCCGAGGTGAAATCGAGGTCGCGCGCCAGGGCCTGAATCTCGTCCACCACCCGGTCGAAGGCCAGCTTGGACCAATCGACCGCGTCCATCTTGTTGACCGCGACAATGATCGAGCGCACCCCGAGCAGCGCCGCGATGCACAGGTGCCGGCGGGTCTGCTCCTTGAGTCCCGAGGCGACGTCCAGCACCACCAGCGCGAGGTCGGCCGTCGAGGCCCCGGTCGCCATGTTGGCGGTGTACTGCACGTGACCCGGGCAGTCCGCGATGATGAACTTGCGCGTCGGCGACGACGCGTAGCGATAGGCCACGTCGATCGTGATGCCCTGCTCGCGTTCCGCGCGCAGACCGTCGGTGACAAAACTGAGGTCGAGGTCACCGACGCCGCGCCTCTCCGAGGCCTCGGCGACGGCGTCGAGCTGGTCGTCGAAGAGCTGGCGGGTGTCGACGAGGATCCGGCCGATCAACGTCGACTTGCCGTCATCGACCGATCCGATGGTTGCTAAGCGTAAGAGGTCCTTGGTGGCCAGGTGCACTTAGAAGTACCCTTCGCGCTTTCGATCCTCCATGGCGGTCTCGGAGAACTTGTCGTCGGCGCGCGTCGCCCCGCGTTCCGAGACGTTGGCCAAGGCCACCTCTTTGATGATCGCTTCGAGCGTGGCGGCCCCTGAGAGCACGGCCCCGGTGCAGTTGGCATCGCCGACGGTGCGAAAGCGAACACTGAGGCGTTCGACGGTCTCGCCGCTGCGCGGTTCGACGAACGGACCGATCGCCAGGTACATGCCGTCGCGCAACACGACGTCGCGGTCGTGGGCGAAGTAGATCTCCGGTAACGCCATCTGCTCACGCTCGATGTACTGCCACACGTCGAGCTCGGTCCAGTCCGAGAGGGGGAAGGCGCGCACGCTCTCGCCGGGATTCACCTTGCCCTGGTAGATCTGCCACAGTTCCGGGCGTTGCTTGCGGGGGTCCCACTGGCCGAAGGTGTCGCGGAAGGAGAGGATGCGTTCCTTGGCGCGCGCCTTGTCCTCGTCGCGACGTGCCCCGCCGAAGGCGGCGTCGAAGTTGTGGTCGTTGAGCGCGTCGAGCAGCGTCACCGTCTGCAGGCGATTGCGCGAACCCATGGCCCCGGGGTCTTGGACCTTGCCTTGGTCGATAGTGTCTTGCACCTTGGCGACGACCAGTCGCGCACCGACGCGCTCGACGGTGGTGTCACGAAAGTCGATGACCTCGGGGAAGTTCTGGCCGGTGTCGATGTGCATGACCGGAAACGGCAGTTGTTGGGGCGCGAAGGCCTTGACGGCGAGGTGTAAGAGGACCGCCGAATCCTTGCCACCGGAGAAGAGCAGGACCGGGCGTTCGCACTCCGCGACCACCTCTCGGAGGATGAAAATGGCGTGGGACTCCAGCAGGTCGAGGTGGTCGGTGGTGGTGGAGGTGCGCAAGGGTGTCGTCGTCATAGTCCGTGAGGTCTCCGTATATCCTAGTAAAACACTCGAGAATGTAAGGCTGATGAGCAAATGCCCCTGATTACGCCGACCGGAGACCTCCTCGACGAACTCGAATCGGTGAACGAGAGTTTTGAGCGTTCGACGCCGATCAAGATTCTCGAATGGACATTCGAACGGTTCAACGACGACGTCGTGATGGCCTGCTCCTTCGAAGACGTGGCGTTACTGCACATGGTTCATCAACTTCGTCCCAATTCTGAAATCATCTTTTTGGACACGCGGGGACACTTCCCCGACACGCTCGAATTCGCGTCACGAATCGAGCGCGAGTGGTCGCTCAACATGACGCGCACGACGCCCGGGCCCGAGGCCGACGCCTGGCCCTGCGGATCGGAACGATGCTGCGAACTACGCAAAGTCGAGCCGCTGGGACGCGCTGTCGCGGGCAAATCGGCCTGGATTACGTCAGTCAAACGAGTTGACGCGCCCTCGCGCGCCAACATGAAATCCCTGATGTGGGATGAGAAATTCAACCTCGTGAAGGTGAACCCGCTCGCGACGTGGAGCGACGACGACGTGGCGTACTACCTGACGTCGCACGATCTGCCCGAACACCCCCTTTGGGCGCAGGGTTACGCATCGATCGGATGCGCCGCGATGACCGAGAAACCTCTCGTCCCGGGGGACCGTCGATCGGGTCGTTGGGTCGGCGCCGACAAGGATGAGTGCGGCCTCCACGAGGCGTGACATCCACCAAAAATCCATAAAACGCTTGTAACTTTGACTGCAATGTCAAGGTGGCGCGTGGTGGGGTATGTCCAATGCTGCTGATCGTCCTCGCCCTCTTCTGGTTGGCCCTTTTGACCCCCGTGGTGATTCGTCGGCTCCGCGACGGCGGTCCCGAACGTTCGATCCAGTCCTTCCACGCCGAACACGAGGTCCTCAGCCGCCAGGAGTACGCCGTCAGCCCGGCCCACCGCCTGGACCGGCCCGACGAAGCCGAATCCGGTCCGCGCGACCTCGGGCGTCGCTCTCGGCTCACCGTCGTTCACGCCGACGACACCTACCGCTCCCTGGAGTCGCGTAGCTCCTGGGACGAGTGGAGCGCGGACTACGAGTACGACGAGCCGGCGCGTGAACGCGAGTCGATGAACCGCTACGCCGCGGCCTATTCTTCGGTGCCCAACGAAACGACGGTGAGTCGAAGCTACGACGCACCGATTCGTCGTCGGTCCATGAAGTCGCGCCGTCAGATGATGTTCGTGCGCCTTCTGCTCGTCTCGGCGGTGTTAACGATCCTCGCCTTCACGGTGAGTTACGGGTTGATCTGGGACTTGGCCGTCGCGTCGTGGGTCTGCATCGTCTCGTACGTGGCCCTCGCGCTCTACGCGGTCTCGCAGGGTTATCTGAGCGAGTCGTCACTGCCGCTGCGACTGCCCCAGCCACGACAACTGGCGTCGGTGCAGCGCCTCTACGACGCGGTGTCACCACGTTATGAGGACGAGTTCGAGTCCGAATACGAAGAGGATGACGACGAAGACGGTTGGCAGCGTCAGCCCCAGCCGCGGCGGGCCTTGGGCTAAAGTTAAAGCCTCTTCGGGGGTGTAGCTCAATTGGTAGAGCGCTACGTTCGCAATGTAGAGGCAGTGGGTTCGAATCCCATCACCTCCACCCGTAGACCTTGATCCCATCACTTGGACAGCTCTCATTAGATTGTGGTGAGACTTCACAAACTGTTGCGAAGTCGGGGAGGCACCTAATGACGCAGGTGGTGCGCGTACACAATTTCATGGTGTCGAGCGATGGCTACGGCTCCGGCGAGGGACAAAGTCTCGAGCACCCATTCGGTCACGCGAATCCTGCCGATCTCTTTTCCTGGGCGGGAGCGACCGCGCACTGGGTTAATCGAACCGATCCGGGAGGAACCTACGGCTTGGACGACTACTGCACTCGCGATTTCACCCGGAACATCGGCGCCGAAATTATGGGGCGCAACAAGTTTGGCCCCCAGCGAGGACCGTGGGAAGACCTTGATTGGGAAGGGTGGTGGGGCGACGACACGCCGTTCCATACGCCGGTGTTGGTGCTCACGCATCACGTGCGCCCTTCAATAAACCTGGGGGACACAACGTTCCATTTCCTCGATGCGTCACCGCAGGACGCACTCGCGCAGGCGTTCGAGGCGGCCAATGGCAAAGACGTGCGCCTCGGTGGAGGCGTCGCTACGGTGCGCGAGTTTCTCGACGCCGATCTCATCGACCAAATGCATTTCGCGGTTGCGCCCATCGAGCTTGGTCGCGGCGAGAGACTGTGGGACAGTCCCGACGATCTTGTCGACCGTTTCTTTTTGGAAACGGTACCGAGCCCGAGTGGAGTGACGCATCTTTTTTTCTGGCGGCGCTGAGAGGACCTAACGTCGACGCCGTGGCCCTGAGACGTCGCTTCCCAAATCTGAGCTCCGCCCTCTCCGGGGCGCTCATCGTGTCCGCCGTCGTTCTCGGATGGCCTTCCCAAGGGGGTGCGTCGTCAAGGGCCGCCGCAGCGGCGGACCGGTGTCTCCAGGGTGAACTGCAGGTCGCCATCGAACAAGGGGGTGGCAACCAAGTTCACTACGCCCTCGGGTACACCTTTCTGATTGTCAATACGGCGAAACGAGCGTGCACGCTGCGGGGCTATCCACGTCAAGTCGAACTTTCGACCACGGGAGGCAACGAGGTTCACGTCACACTCGCGCACCAGCCCACCTCGCTGTTTGCCCAACCCATAATCGGCTCGGTCATTCTTGGTGTCGGCGGTGTGGCGTCATTTGGGATCAGCTATTCGTATTCGCGAGATGCGTTCAAATCTGAAGCCAAAGGATGCGTGGCGACGTTGGTTGACGTGCGGCTTCCGGCCCGCGCGTCGTCGTTGTTCTCCTACGAGTTCCCCGTGAAGATCGACGCCTGCGCCGCAGGCCGGGTCGTGGACGTGACCCCCATCGAGAATCTCGGGATACCGCGGGCGTGACTCGTTGGTACGGCGATCGAATGGCCGGACTCGTTACCAGTCAGTGCCGTCAGTTGAGCTTCATGTACAGAGTGCTCTGCGTCACGCTCGGGTCTGGCTGATAGGCGGTGGTCGCTGAATCGATGAACTCGACGAAACTCATGTCGGCGGCCAAACTGTGTTGCGCCGCTTCAAACTCCGCCATGGTCTTGTAGCCCGCGATCCAAATGACGCGTCCGTAGGGTCCGGTCTGGGCCGAGAGGAATCCGGTGGACACGCCGGTCGCTTTTTCGGCCCTTTGCGCTATCTCGATCCCGCCCATCATCCCGCGAGCGAAGTTTCCGGGTGCGCAGATCGCCGAGACCGTCCCGACGTACCTCGCGTCATTGCCACCGCCGGTTCCCTCATAGACGGTCTCGTACAAGGTGTCGTCGATCGAGCCGTTGACGAACTCCGCTCCCGCGGCGGCGAGCTCGAGGTACTTGGCGTTGCCAGCGAGGTCGGCGAAGCCTTTCTCGAGGGCGGTCAGATCGGCCCACATGGACGTCCACGTGATGGTGCCGAATCCCGGCGAAAGAGCGGTCGCCCAGACCCCGACCTCGTTACCCAGTCCCGCCTCAGCTGCGGCGCCAATTTCCACGGCCCACTTTGGAGCGTCCAGGCCTCGTAGGTTGGCCTGCCTAGCTAATAAGTACATGATCCCCCCTCAATGACGACGCCCATTGGCGCCAAAAAGGGAATCTATTCCAATTTCATTCACCGTGCTCATGAAAGGTTTGAACGCATCGCACATCTTGCGTGACGAACACCTGCGCGGCGGTGGCCGCCCGGCTCACTTCTTTTTGGCCGCGCGCTGCGCGAGCGCCGCGGAATTCGCGGCCACGGCGTCGCGAATGAGTTGCTTGAAGGCCGCTTGATTGATCTTCTCGCCCTCGCGGAAATCGATTGCTCGGCGCACGTTGCCTTCCAGGCTGGAGTTGAAGAGCTTCTTGGGGTCCTTCAGCGAGGCTCCCCGAAAGAACGTGAGCTTCACCACCTCTTTGTACACCTCCCCGGTGCAGACGCCCCCGTCACGGGACCAGACCGGAACGCCAGGACTCGTGGGCTTCACCCACTTCCACTCTTCTTCGATCTTGGGATCGGCGTCGAGGATGAGCTGACGAAGGCGTGCCAGCGTTTCTCCTCGCCAATCTGCGAACTCCTTAGTCCGCTGGGTGATCTGGCTCGAAGCCGATTGTTCGTTTGGAGCACTCTTAGGCATCACGTTTCCCTTCACCGCTTTTGTTGGCCACTGTATATGTCACCGGAGAAGTTGAGTTTGTGACAACTCCTCCCGTGAGCACCATCCGAGTGCCGAGTTAGGAAAGGTCTCCCGGATGTGCGACGCTCAGCCACTCCGGCTTTCCGTCAGAGTTCACGAGGAGGCGATCAAGGTCTTCGACGGCGAGCGGACGCGCGAACAAGAAGCCTTGTCCCGTATCGACGTTCTCGTTCTCGAGGCGCGAGCGCTGGTCGTTCGTCTCGACGCCCTCGGCGATCGTCTCGATACCGAGCACCTTGCCGAGCTGCACGAGGGTGTGCACGAGAGCCGCCGATTCTCTCGAATCCGCGATGCCGGACACGAACGATCGATCAATCTTCAATATGTCGATCGGGAACTGCCGTAGGTAGGCGAGGGACGAGTACCCCGTGCCGAAGTCGTCAATCGCCACGCGCACGCCCAGCGCCTTCAGCAACATCAGTCGCGCCAGCGTCGAACCGGAGTCGTGCATCAACGCCGTTTCGGTGAGTTCCAAAATGAGTTTGGTGGCGTCGAAGCCACTCAACGAAATCGCCTCTCGAACGTCGGTGACGAGGCGGTCGCGTTCGAGTTGTTTGGCCGCGATGTTCACCGAGATCGTGAAGCGGTATCCGCGGCCTTGCCATAGGGCACCCTGTCGACACGCCTCGTGTAGGACCCACGCACCGACTTCGATGATGTGTCCCCTCGATTCGAGAGCCGGGATGAAGTCGTTGGGTTGCACGACGCCGCGCTCGGGGTGGTTCCAACGCAAGAGCGCTTCGACACCGGTGAAGGCGCCGGTCGACAAGTCGACCGTTGGCTGATACACCAAGAAGAACTGCTGGGCTTCGAGCGCGCCTTGGAGGTCGACCTCCAGGCTTCGGTGATGGTCGACCGATTCCTGCATCGAGGTTGCGAACTTCACGGCGGTTCGTTTCCCGGCGGCCTTGGCCTGGTACAGCGCGATATCGGCGTCTTGGAGCATCTCCTCGGGTGTCGCCCGGTCACCCTCGGCGATGCCGATACTGGCCGAGACCGTGAGCGGCAATTGGCTGGCCGCGATGATGAACGGCGTCGCCAGGACATCCAGCAGACGGTCGGCCACTACGTCCACGCCGGCCTCCAGCGAGACACCGTCGGCCAGGACGACGAACTCGTCGCCGCCGAGTCGTCCGACGGTGTCGGTCTCGCGAACCGCGCTCTTCAAGCGATCACCGACGCTGACCAAGAGTTGGTCACCGGCTCGGTGGCCCAAGGTGTCGTTGATGTCCTTGAAGTTGTCGAGGTCGAGAAAGAGCGCCGCGACCGCGGTGTGCTCTCTTCTCGATCGGGCCAGCATTCGGTCGATGCGGTCGAGAATCAAGGCGCGGTTGGGCAGTCCGGTGAGCGAATCGTGCAGCGCCTGATGTTGGAGTTGGTCGGTGCGCTCCTTCACGAGTTGTATGGCGCTCGAACGACTGGTCCCGAGGACATAGATCAGCAGTCCGAGCAAGAGGCTGAGGAGGACCCCGCCCAGTAAGAGCAGCGTGGCGTTGGAGTCGCCGAAAATGCCTCCGGTGAAGGCGGCCGTGAAGACCTTCACGTGCCATCCGTTATGAAGGTTGACCGTCGCCGTCATCGCGTCCTTCGGACGAGGGCCGGCCTTGAACGTGGCGTTCGATCCGCTTCGCTGATAGTGGAACGCCACGGCATCATTGGGGTGCCCGAGCAGCGCCGTCATCAAGATCGTGTTGGGCTGGATCTCGCTGCCGGTGAAGCCAATGAGGGCCGCGCGGCGACCGGCCAGGGTGTTCGGATGGCTGCCATTTCGATACAGGGGTGTGCCCACGGCAAAGGCGGCCGGGCCGCCCAAACTGTCGGGGGCGTAGGTAGGTTGGCCGGAGTCGCGGGCCTGGAGCAATTGCGCTCCCAGAGACGAGTCACACATGTCGAGGCCAATTGGGATTTCCGGCAGCCCTGGTCGTGCTTGCTCGACGTCCACTAAGCAGTAAAACGGTCGCTTGCCCGGGGGAGTGAGGGTAAAGGTCTGGCTCGGAGCCTTGGACTCTTTCGCAGCAATTGCGGCACGCGCGGCGAAGGCCGTCAACTGAGATGGGTGCACAATGTCGACGATGGCCACGGCGAGGATCTCGGGATAACGGTGGAAGGCGTCCTCATTGTTGATCCAGCGGATGAAGCTCGACTCCGAAGCGTTGGGGTTCTCGACGATGAATGCACCGGCGCTGATAGCGAGGTCTTGTTCTTGTTGTATGGCGAGGTTGAGCACGGACGCAATTTCGGCCGACGACGTCTGGAGATTTTGATGGGCCTTTTGAACATCGTTCAGGGCGAGATTCTTTGCGCCGAAGAAAGTACCTGAGAAACCGACCGATATGACGACCACCACAATGGCGATCCAAAAGCTCCGGCTTGGACTCTTTCGACCGGGCTCCGGAGCGATCCGGTCACTCACGTACAGCGCCGATTGAAACTGACACTGCGATTTTGCGTTTTCGTTTGACGAAACTCTTGACACGTGTCACACAATGAACGACACGCGAAAAGCAGGTCGGTCGACGACGGCCATACAAGAGGCACGTGATTATTTTAGTGTTGTTCGTTTAAAATAACGAGCAACACCGTGACACTTCGTGAGCGATGCGGATCGCCGATGAGGCCGTCGATTGTGACCTTCGCCTCTAGTGCAAGTGACCGAGGGTACGCGGCGTTATCTCTTGATCGGTATCAATCTTGTCGATGCCGCGGTACTACTACGAATTCCGTAGTATGGTCAACTACGCAGAGAGGTGGTGGCAATGCAGTCCAAGCGGCTAGGTCGCACCCAAGACCCGACCATTCTCGTGCTGACGAGTCTGACCGGTGGCCCCAAGCACGGCTACGCGATCATCAAGGACATCGAAGAGATGACCGGCACGGTGTTCGGCCCGGGCACCCTCTACGGCGTTCTCGTGCGCCTCGAAGAAGAGGGCCTCATCGTCGCGTTGCCGGCCAAGGATCGTCGGCGCCCGTATCGGATCACGGGCGCGGGTTCGGCCGTATTGACCGAACGACTGAAGAGTGCGATGAAAGTCGCAACCATCGGACTCAAGCGCCTCGGAGCGATCGGCTGAGCGTGGGACGCACCTTTATTAACTTCGCGCTGCGTTGTTATCCCAAGTGGTGGACCGAGCGCTACGGCGAAGAGATGCGCGCGGTCGTCGACGCTCTCAAGAGCGAGGGCCGTTCCGAACAAGTGATTGCGTTTGGATTGATACGAGACGCGATGCGGTCACGTCTTCAAGCTCGTGGGATGCCGCGTACGTACGGCCTCCTCGCGAATCGAACCCGGACCTCCGTCGCGGCGAGCACGCTGCCGTGGTTGGCGGTGGTGCCTTTCGTGTTGTTCATCATGGGCCGATTCGTGGTCCATTCGAGTTCGGGCGTGGTTGAGACTGGTTACCCATTCCAGCTCACTCTTCTTCGAACGAGAGTTGTGTCCGAACCAGGGATCCATTGGGTTCATCCGTCAATATCAATGGCCACGTGGATCGCCGGTACGTCCACAATGGTCGTGGACGGTCTTTACGTGCTGACTTTTTTCGTATTGGCGATTGGACTCGGTGCGTTGCGCCACGGAATCGTTCGAGAGAAGAGCAGGAATCGACGTTCGATGTTTCTCATTACGAGGGTGCCACTGGTCTCGTTGCTCGCCATGTTCGTGTTCGAAATTGCTCAAAGTCGCCTCAACGGGATCGGTCACTGGAGATCAGTTCCCAAAGGGCACATCGTCTTTTCCCACGGACATCCAGCTTTGGCGGCCCTCATGGGCGACCTAATCTGGACGGTTGGGATCACCGGTTGGTTGCTCTCGATCGTCGGTCTGGCCGTCGTCGCCAATCGGGTCAACGTGCCACCTGAGACACTCCGCCTTGGACGCACGGTGTCAGTGATGACATCGATTTCGCTCTCGTTGACGTTTCTGGCCTTCGTCGTATGGGGCGTCGCGCTCGACGTACAGAATGTTCAAGCCCACGCCGCCGGAGCCATCGTGGCCACGTATTCGCGGCACGATTTCTGGCTCCCGACGATGTTGGCGCTGGGCGTAGCGAGCGTCGCCTCGATCTACGCCGCGACGAGCGCGCGACGATCGTGGCGAACCATTGCCTCGCAGCGACTCTGGGACACCTAGTCAATCGCTAGATGCGGTGGACATCGGCGTTCATGGTGGCCGGCGCCGTTCGGGTAAGGGCGACGATGCCCGCGCACATTACGGCGAAAGCGATGACGCCGATTGTGATGTGCAGCGCACCGTGGTGCAGACGTTCGCGATACAGCCAGATACCGAGCGCGACACTCACAACCGGATCGACGATGACGATGAAGGTCTGCGAGACGCTGAGCGGACCAACGTGCAGCGCCGCTTGCTCACACAGCAAACCGATGACGCCCCCGACGATGAGGGCGTACACGGGCCAGCGGGTGAATGCACCACCGAAGCCCAGGGCGCTGACGGTGTCGGTGGTGGCTTTGATGAACGTCGCTTCCAACGCCCACATGACCGCCGTGGCACTCGCGAAGAGCGCGGCGCGACGAGCCGGCGAACCGCGTTGCGCCAGGGCGACCAGTAGCGCCACGACCGCGACACAGACGATCGACGGGACGGTCCACGCCGACGACACGGGCAGGTATGACGCTCCGTGCGGCGACGTCATCACGAGAAAGATCACCAGCCCCGCGCCGGTCACGATGGCCGCCATCCACGTGACGCCGCGAATCGATTGGTGGAGCCACAGCTGACGAAGCACGAGCGCGAGAACCAACTCCGTAACGAGAATCGGTTGCACTAGTGACAGCGGACCGAAGTGGAGGGCCAACGCTTGGAAGACGAGTGATCCGCAGAGTGCGAACCAACCCAATAACCAAAGTGGATGTCGCAGCAAATATTTTACGAACTTCCAACCGGACGACTTCTCGACGTCGCTCGTGCTCGCGATGTGTTGCAATGTGACGGCGAGTGCGTTGGTGAGTGACGTGAGGAGCGCGAAGAAGACAGTCATCTATCGAACTCACGTCGGACAACGTTCACTGGATTTCGTCGAAGCGATCCGCGCTTTACCGCGCTTTCGCCTTGCGCAAACGGGCATGTCGTGGCGTACGTGAGGTGCGCATCGGGCATAGGCGGAGGTTAAGGCACCGCTTTAGCGGAACTGGTTTACGAGGGACAGCGGGTCATTTTCGGGCGACGAATTCCGGTGACGGAAAGGTCAAAATTGAACCTTAAATAGGTCGAGCCAAGCCGTCAGGCTGTGGAAAACATGAGTCTAAGTGGTTGGAAGTTGTGCTCAGTGTGAACAAACCGGTGGAAAACGTCACAACTATTGGGCAAAAGTTCCTGATATCACCAATTGACCCGACGGCGGCACGAAAGGTCTGGCACAGTATCACTCGTAGTTCACGTAGCACCTGTCGAATGAGACGGAGAACCGAAAGGGGATTCGGATCAGGAGGGGAGAGGGGCCTCGCAAGAGGAACAGAACTCCTCCAACGGGCAGCGGAGTTCGGTCCGCGGTCAGTAACGACAAATGACGTGAAG
>Ga0182024_10022567_pt1 | contig 11338 bp, 10 predicted proteins | sample P32metaG_FD_120480 | JGI IMG/M metagenome (GOLD analysis project Ga0182024, IMG submission 120480) | Permafrost microbial communities from Stordalen Mire, Sweden - P3-2 metaG (Illumina Assembly) | ecosystem: Environmental > Terrestrial > Soil > Wetlands > Permafrost | place: Sweden: Stordalen... | reverse complement strand
GCGCTCGCCAAGGAATACGAGGATCTCGGGCAGTATGCGCAGTCGTTTCAATGCCTGCAGCGCGGCGCCGGCGCGCGACGCGAGCACTTGCGCTACGACGTGGCCAACGATGTCGCCACGGTCGAGTGGATCATCGAGGCATTCGCCTGCGCTTCGACACTGGACGCGGACAGTGGCGCTGCGACCGATGCCCCGATCTTCATCCTGGGGCTGCCACGCTCGGGCAGCACGCTGGTCGAGCGCATCCTGAGCGCTCATTCGCGCGTGCGTTCGGCCGGCGAGCTGAAGTCGCTGGCGCTGGCGATCGTCGATGCCGCGCAACGCCGTCTCGGGCGCCCGGGTGCGTCGCGCCGTGAGCTGATCGGCGCCGCCGCGCAGCTTGACTGCGCGGCGCTGGGTCGCGACTACCTGGAACGCGCACGGCGGGCGGGCGCCGAGGGCGAGCGTTGCATCGATAAAATGCCGCTCAACTACCTCTATTGCGGCTGGATCCATCGCGCACTGCCCAATGCCCGCATCGTGCACGTAACCCGCGAACCGATGGCCGCCTGCTATGCCATGTACAAGACACTGTTCGAAGATGCCTATCCGTTCTCCTACGATCTGGGCGACATCGGCCGCTACTACCTCGGCTACCGACGCCTCATGGCGCACTGGCAGCAGCTCATGCCCGCAGCTATCCTGACGCTGCGTTACGAAGCATTGATTGCCGATCAGCTTGGCGAGAGCCGCCGGCTGCTGCAGTTCTGTGGCCTGGACTGGCAGCCGGCATGCGCCGATTTTCAGCACAATCCCGCCGCCAGCACCACGGCCAGCGCCGCGCAGGTGCGGCGGCCGCTGTACCAATCCTCGGTGTCGCAGTGGCGGCACTACCAGGCGCAGCTCGCGCAGCTGCGTGCGCTGCTGATCGACGCTGGCATCCATGTGGAGTGAGATCTGATCATGGCCAGGCTCGACCTGCTGGTGGTCATGATCTACATGGGCGTGATCGTCGCTGCCGGCTTCTGGGCGCGACGCCGCGCAACCACGCAGGATCAGTTCCTGGTCGCCGGCCGCTCGGTCGGGCCATGGCTCTACTCCGGCACGCTGGCCGCGATCGTGCTCGGTGGCGCCTCGACGGTCGGCGGTGTCAAGCTCGGCTATCAGTACGGCATCTCGGGCATGTGGGTGGTGTTCATGCTCGGCCTCGGCATTCTGATGCTGAGCATCGTGCTGGTCGGTCGCATCCTCGGACTGAAGCTCTACACCGTGCCGGAGCTGCTCGAGCGGCGTTACAGCCGGCTCGCGCGCATCGCCGGCGGCGTCGTCATGGTGGCCTACGATCTCATGGTCAGCGTGACCGCCACCATCGCGGTCGGTTCGGTCATGCACGTGATCGTCGGCATTCCGAGTACGCCTGCGATCCTGCTGAGCAGCGCAGTCATGGTGCTGTACTCAGTGCTCGGCGGCATGTGGTCGCTGACGCTGACCGATATCATCCAGTTCGTCATCAAGACCGTCGGCATCTTCTTCATCCTGCTGCCCGGCGCTATCTGGCACGCGGGCGGACTGGCCGCCATGCACGCGCAACTGCCAGCGGGTTTCTTCTCGCTCACCTACATCGGCGGCGGCAAGATTCTGTCCTACTTCATCCTGTATTTTTTCGGCATCCTGATCGGCCAGGATGTCTGGCAACGGGTATTCACGGCGCGCAGCGTGCGGGTGGCGCGCTACGGCGGCATCGGTGTCGGCTGCTACTGCCTGTGCTACGCGCTCGCGGGCGCTTTGATCGGCGCCGCGGGACGCGTGTTTCTGCCGCCACTCGGCGCTGCCGACGAAGCGTTCGCCGAGATCGTCAACGCCGTGCTGCCGGTGGGACTGCGCGGCCTGGTACTGGCGGCCGCGCTCGCCGCCATCATGTCGACCGCCAGCGCCTGTCTGCTCGCGGCCTCCACCGTGCTGCTGGAAGACGTCTACCTGCCGTTGCGCGGCACGCGCGGCAGTGGCGCCGTCAGCCAGAGCCGCGTCGTGACACTGCTGCTCGGTGCCGTCATGATCGTGCTGTCCTGCTACATGCATGATGTGATTGCCGCCCTGACCGTGGCCTACGATCTGCTGGTCGGCGGGCTGCTGGTCGCCGTGGTGGGCGCGATCCTGTGGCGACGCGGTACCACCGCCGGTGCGCTTGCCTCCACGGCCGTGGGCAGTATCCTCGTGTGTCTGCTGCTGGCCGCCAAGGGCATGGATTCCGATTGGCCGATCTACGTTGGCCTCGGTAGCAGCCTGTTGGTGTACGTACTGGTGAGCCTCTGCACGGCTCGAGATCCGAGGACACACGCATGAACGATGACGCCTACACGCGACCGGACCTGCTGTCGAAGGAGCGCTACGATCCGATGAAGCAACCTCGCTTCACCGAGATCGCGACCTTCATGCGGGCACCGCTCGCGAGTTCGCTCGATGCGGTCGATATCGGCTTGATCGGCGTACCGACCGACCTGGGTGTCACCAACCGGCCTGGCGCACGTCACGGTCCGCGGGAAATCCGCAACTCATCGAGCCTGATGCGCGCCTTCAATCTGGCACTGGGCGTCAATCCTTACGAACTGTGCCGCATAGCCGATCTGGGTGACGTGCGCCTGTCCAATCGTTTCGATCTGGAAAAGCAGAACGCGGACATCGAGGCATTCTTTCGCGAGGTACACGCCGCCGGAGTGCTGCCGATCAGCGCCGGCGGCGATCACTCGATCACTTATCCCATCTTCAAGGCCATCGCCGCCGATGAGCCGATCGGCATGGTGCACATCGACGCACATTGTGACACCTGGGGCGAGTTCTACGGTTCGAAGTTCACGCACGGAGCGCCGTTCCGGCTGGCGGTCGAAGCCGGGGTGCTCGATCCCCAACGCACCGTCCAGATCGGCATACGCGGCGGCCAGAACTTCATGGACGGCATCGAGTTCTCACTGTCGCACGGTATGCGTGTGATTTTCATCGAGGAGTTCACCCGGCTCGGCGTCGAACGCGTCATCGAGGAGGCGCGCGCGGTCGTAGGCGACGGTTCCACCTATATTTCCTTCGACGTTGACGGCCTCGACCCGGTGTACGCGCCCGGCACCGGCACACCCGAGATCGGCGGCATCACCACGCTCGAGGCGCAACAGCTGCTGCGCGGGCTGCGCGGGTTGAATCTCATTGGCGGCGATGTGGTGGAGGTGGCGCCGGCCTACGATCAGACCGGCAACACCGCGCTGGTGGGCGCCACGATGATGTTCGAGATTCTGTGCCTGATCGCCGATCGGCATTTCGGTGTCGATCGGGGCGGCCCGGCACCATCGACGCGCTGAGGCAGCGCCTCAGTGCGCCCCTCAGTGCGCCCCTCAGTGCGCCGCCGCCTTCGGCGCCGCGGCCCCGCTCTCCTTCGCCACCAGCCATTTCACCAGCTCGATCAGTTGATCGGTGCCGCCGGCGGACTGCACGTCCAGGCGATACTTGCCGTTGACGACAATGGTCGGTGTGCTCTCGACCCGATAGCTCTTGATGATCTGATCGGCCTGCCGCACCTTGGTATCGACACCAAAGGAACTGGCAGCCGATACGAACGCCTCCGGTTTAATGCCGGCCGCACGCGCGTAGAACGCGGCGGCATCCTGGAGGCTGGGCGCTGGCACCTTGAGCCGGTTGGTACGCGGATCGGCGATCGCCAGCTCGCCGGTTTTCCACACCGCATCGAACATCGCATCGTGGGTGCGCTTGTCGATGCCGAGAACCTGCGCGGCGTAGTAGGCGCGCTGGAACATCGGCCAATCCTCATCCGGCCGGAAACCCGCCGGCACAAAATCGACTTCAGCATTTGGCGGCAGGCTTTGCCGGAGCTGATCGACCACCGGGTAGAAGTGAGCACAGGCCGGGCAGGCATACGAGAATACTTCGGTGACTTCGACCTTGGCCGGCGCCACCGCGGTCGGCTGTGGCGGCTCGATCAAAAAATAATTGATGCCCTGTTGCCAGTTGCCCGCGGCCTGCGCGCTCGAGCCGAGCCCCTGCACCAACCAGGCCGAAGTCAGTACCGCGCCGATGAGCCAGCGAAGCTTGCGGTGTGTTCGCATTGTGATCTCCATTGGGACATTGCTGCTATCATAACTGCCGGATTGGACTCGCCAGTTACCTGGCAGTTCTCGGCTGGCACTAGCGGCCGGTCAGTGGGCGGCCGATGCGGCTGCCGCATTCTCGCCCGGCGGCTCGAGACCCTTGGTATAGAGAATGCGGCCATCCGGTGCCACCAGGATGGCATCGACATCCGGCAGCCCGTTGTAGATGCGGATGGCCTCATCCGGCCCGAGTACGAACGCCGTTTTCGACAGACCATCGGTGCGCGTGGCGGTGGGCGCAATCACTGTGGCACTACGCACCTTGCTGGCCGAGTGACCGGTGCGCGGATCGATGATGTGGTGGTAGCGCACACCGCCCTCATCGAAGTAGCGCTCATAGTCGCCGGAAGTCGAGAAGGCGCTGTCGGTGAGCGGCACGCGCGTGATCACCTGGTCCGGATGGTCCGGATGGCGAATGCCGATCACCCACGGTTTGCCGAAGCGATCGCCGATGACGCGGCTGTCGCCGCCGGCGTTGACCAGTGCGTGCGTGTAGCCGCGTGCTTTCAGGATATCGATTCCACAGTCGACCGAATAACCCTTGGCGATGCCGCCGAGGTCGATGCGCACGCCGGGCTGCGAGAAACGCACCGTACTCGTGGCCGGATCGAGCAACACGTGCCGATAGTTCACCGCCGGCAGCGCCGCCTCGATCTGCTGCTCGGTTGGCCGCTTGCGCGCGCGAAAGTCATACAGGTAGCCGACGCTGGCGTAGGTGATGTCGAACGCGCCCTCGGTGATGCGCGAGTATTCGAGCGCCGTGGTCAGCAGCTTGAACAGCTCCGGACTGATCTTCACCGGCTGTTGCGCCGCCAGCGCATTGACACGCGAGACTTCGCTGGTCGGCTTGTAGACGCTCATGCTCTCATCGATGTGCCGCATTTCATCCATGACCGCATCGATGGCCTGCTCGCCGCGCGGCTTGTCGTTATCTTCGGCCCACAGCTCGACGTAGATGCGCGTGCCCATGATGCCGTCGACACCGCGCGACAACCATGCCGCCTGTGTGGGAGCGGCCGCCACCGCACAGGCGAGCAGCAGCGCTCGTGGCAACGCGCTCATGGGACGGCGAAGCCTGCGGCCTCGAGCAGGCCCTGCTGCGCCAGCCAATCGCGGTTGAATAGCCGCGACAAATACTTCGAACCGTTGTCGCACAACACCGTGACCACGGTGTGCTTCGGTCCAAGCTGACGCGCCACGCGCACCGCTGCGGCGACGTTGATGCCGCTGGTGCTGCTGACGAACAGCCCCTCCTCCCGCAACAGCCGATAAACGTAGTGCACCGTTTCGGCATCCTCGACCTGCACGGCATCGTCGATCGGCGCGTCCTGCATGTTGGCCGTGACCCGTCCGATGCCGATGCCCTCGGTGATCGAGCCGCTGCCCGTGACCTTGAGCACGCCGTTGCGAATGTATTCGTACAGCGCGCTGCCGGGCGGATCGGCCACCACCGTGCGCACCTTCGGCGAGCGCGACTTCAGGAACTCCGATACCCCCGCGACCGTGCCGCCGGTACCGCTCGCGGCCACGAAGGCATCGATGCGGCCGTCGGTCTGCTGCCAGATCTCCGGTCCGGTGGTTTCGCGGTGCGCGCGTCGATTGGCGGTGTTGTCGAATTGATTGGCCCAGATCGCATCCGGCAGCTCCTCGGCCAGCCGCCCCGCGACCTTCTGGTAGTGGTTCGGATCGCTGTAGGGCACGGTTTTCACGCGACGCACGTCCGCGCCCAGCGCCTCGATCAACGCGTACTTCTCGGGCGACTGATTGTCGGGCATCACGATCACGCAGCGATAGCCGCGAGCGTTGCAGACATGTGCCAGACCGATACCGGTGTTGCCCGCCGTACCTTCGACCACGGTGCTGCCCGGCTTGAGCTGACCGCGGCGCTCGGCATCGAGCACGATGGCGCGCGCGGCGCGATCCTTGACGGAACCGCCCGGATTCATGAACTCGGCCTTGCCGTAGATCTCACAGCCGGTCTCGGCACTTACGCGGCGCAGCCGGATCAACGGTGTGCGGCCCACGGCCTCGACGAAATCCTGAACGATAGTCATGCGTTTCCAGTCCCCAGGGAAGCGATCAATGGCACCATGCCGGCCGCTCGGCCGGCGACCTCTCCGACCAGCAGCAATGCCGGCGCGACCGCATTGGCAGCCCTTGCGCGTTCACTGATGTCATGCAAAGTGCCGGCCAGCACACGTTGCTCGGGCAGCGTGGCGCGCTCGATAACGGCCGCTGGGCGCGAGCGCGGCGCACCGTGCGCCAGCAGGTGCCCGACGATGCGCGGCAGTTGCGAGATTCCCATGTAGAACACCACCGTCTGCCCCGCTGCCGCGAGCGAGCGCCAGTCCAGCTGCTCGGCGCCTTCGCCTTGGGCGGTCACGAAGGTCACCGATTGCGCCAGTCCCCGCTGTGTCAGCGGCAAGCCCGCCGAGGCGGCGGCACCCAGCGCCGCCGTGATGCCTGGTACCACCACGACCGGGATGCCGGCCGCCACCAGCGCATCGATCTCCTCGCCACCGCGGCCGAAAATGAACGGATCGCCGCCCTTGAGGCGCGCCACGCGCAGGCCGCGACCGGCATATTCGAGCAGCAGGGCATGGATTCGCTGCTGTGTCACGCGATGCTGTCCGGATTCCTTGCCGACATAGACGCACTCCGCATCGCGCCGCACGCGATCGAGCACCGCGTCACTGACCAGCCGATCGTAAAGCACCACGTCGGACTGCTGCAGCAGCTGCAGCGCGCGCAGCGTCAGCAGATCCGGATCGCCGGGCCCGGCACCGATCAGGTAGACCTCGCCGCGCTGCGGCGCCCCGGCGCTCGCGAGCTGCGCATCGAGCAACGCCTCGGCTTCCCGCTCGTGGCCTGCAAAGACTTTCGAGGCGATACTGCCCGCGAACAGCTGCTCCCAGAAGCGGCGCCGGCGTTCGATGTCCGGCAGTGCCTGCTGCACCCGCGCCCGCGCTCGGCCCGCCAGGCGCGCGAGCTCGCCTAGTCGCGAGGGCAGCAGCGCCTCGAGCTGGGTGCGTACGCGCCGTACCAGCGTCGGCGACTGGCCGGAGCTGCCGATGGCGACGATGATCGGCGAGCGGTCGACGATCGCCGGCATGATGCAGGAAGAAGCGCTGCCGTCATCGACGACATTGACGAATATCCCGCGGGCCGCACCGGCTGCGGCAACCGCATGATTGACCTCGGTCCGATCGGTCGCGGCAATGGCCAGCGCCGCGCCATCCAGGTGTTGCGGTTCGAATGCCGTATTCCGCACCTCGATGCGGCCGGCATCGCGATACAGCGCGAGTTCCGGGTGCAGTGCCGGCGCCACGACCCGCACACGGGCCCCGGCGCTGAGCAGCAGCTCGACCTTGCGCAGCGCCACCGCCCCGCCGCCGACCACCAGCGTCAGGCGCTCGCGCAAGTCGAGAAATACTGGCAGATAATCCATGGACCTGATGGTAGTCCAACCGTGAGCTGCGGCACATCCGGCATGACATTGCATGACCTGTGGGCAGCCGTTTAGCGGCATCATGGATGGGATATGAGTTCACTGAATCTGCGCCGCCTGAGGCAGAACGAGCATGTGCGCTCCCTGACGCGCGAGGTCCACGTGCGCCTTGAGCAGCTGATCCAGCCGCTGTTCGTGGCCGAAGGAATCACCGCGCCCGAGCCGGTACCCGGTCTCACCGGCGTGAACCAGGAAAGCACCGATTCCCTGCTGCGGCAGGTCGAGCAGGATCTTGCCGCCGGCGTGCGCAAGTTCCTGCTGTTCGGCGTGCCGCGCGCCCGTAGCGCACGCGACATCGACTGGTCCTTTACCTCGCAGCAGATTCGGGCCCTCAAGCAGCACTTCGGCCATGACATCTGGCTGGCGACCGATGTCTGCCTGTGTTCCTCCACGCCGCATGGACACTGCGGGGTCCTCAACCCGGAGGGCGACCATCTCGACAACCATGCCAGTGTCGCCGAGCTCGAGCAGGCGGCCCTGAGCTATGCCCAGGCCGGCGCGGACTGCGTCGCACCGAGCGACATGATGGATGGCCGGATCGGCGCCATCCGCAGGCGCCTCGATGCCGCCGGCCTCGAGCGCACGATTCTGATGAGCTACGCAGTCAAGTTTAACTCGAACCTCTACGGCCCATTCCGCGTGGCGGCCGATTCCGCGCCCAAGGGCGCGGTCGCGCTCAAGGATCGCGCCAGCTATCAGCTCGACCCGGGCCGTCCCAGCGATGCATGGCTGTGCGCACAGCGCGATGCCGACGAAGGAGCCGATATCCTGATGGTCAAGCCCGGCCTGCCCTACCTCGACCTGCTGCGCGAGTTATCGAGCGAGATCCGCAAGCCTTGGGCGGTCTACCACGTCAGCGGCGAATTCGCCGCACTCGAAGCACTCTGCGCCCAGGGCCTCGCCGCCCGCGCGCCGCTGCACCGGGAAATCATGACGGCCTTCGTCCGCGCCGGCGCCTCGATGATCATCACCTACGGCGCGCGCTTGGCGCGCGAGTGGCTGGCCGCGTGAGTACCGGCGCCGGCGGATCGGAGCCGCTGTTTGCGCGCGCGCGCCGCGTCTCACCCGGCGGCGTGCATTCGCCGGTGCGCGCTTTTCGCGGCGTGGGCGGCACACCGCGTTTCATGGTCGGCGGCCAGGGCGCCTGCCTGCGCGATGTCGACGGACGCCAATACATCGATTTCTGCATGGCCTTCGGGCCGCTGATCCTCGGACACGGCGACCCGCAAGTGCGCGCCGCGGCCGAAGCGGTGCTGGCGCGCGGCTGGAGTCTCGGCACCGCGGAGCCCTACAGTCTCGAGCTGGCCGAATTGATCACCGGCCAGATTCCCTGGGTCGAGAGCATTCGCTTCGTCAATTCCGGTACCGAAGCGGTCATGTCGGCACTGCGGCTGGCGCGCGGCGCCACGCAGCGCTCCAGGATCCTGAAGTTCGAGGGCTGCTATCACGGTCACACCGACTCGATGCTGCTGCGCGCCGGCTCCGGGCTCGCCGAGGCACCCGTGCCCGACAGCGCCGGCCTCGCCCCCGACGTGGTGCAGGAAACGCTGATCGCACCGCTCGATGACATCGATGCGCTCGAGCGGCTGTTTGCCAGCCGCGGCGCGGAACTTGCGGCCGCCATCATTGAACCGCTACCGGCCAACTACGGCCTATTGCCGCAGCGACAGGAATTCCTCCAGGCGCTGGCGCGCCTGACGCGTGCGCATGGCGCCCTGCTGATCTTCGACGAAGTCATTTCCGGTTTCCGCATCGGCTTCCAGGGCTACGCCGGCCTGAGCGGCGTCCATCCCGACCTGGTCACCTATGGGAAGGTCATCGGCGGCGGTTTTCCAGTCGGCGCCTACGGCGGTCGCCGCGAGTTGATGGAACTGGTGGCACCGGCCGGACCGGTTTATCAGGCGGGCACCCTGAGCGCCAATCCGCTGGCGATGTGCGCCGGGCTGGCAGTCCTGCAGCAACTGCTGGACGGCCGCGTCTATCAACAGCTCGAGAATCTCGGAGCTCGGCTCGAGCGCTCGCTGACCGCTATCCCGCAGTTGGCCGTGCAGCGTGTCGGCTCGATCTTCTGGCTCTGCGTCTCCCAGCAGGGTGCGCCGGCCACCCCCATGCGTTCGCCCAGCCGCTTTCCCGCTGATGCCGCCGCGAGTTTCAAGGCGCCCTTCCATGCACTGCTGGACGCAGGGATTTATCTGGCACCCAGTGCCTTCGAAGTCGGATTTTTGTCGGCGGCGCATACCCAGGCTCACATCGATACGCTCGCAGCAGCAGTGCGATCTCAGCTCGATCACTGAATGCCGGCCTGACGTGACCGCACGACGCGCTCGAGCAGCACCTCAAGCAGCAGCGCTTATTCACAGGCGTGAACGCCAGGCGAGGCCCCAGCGACGGTTTGTCAAAGAAGCTGCGACAACCCACGCGGAGGCGGCCAGCACCAGGTTCACGACAAGCTCTGACCATTGATTTGAGGTCGGCGTCGCCCATTCGGGCCGGGGCTGCGCCAAAAAACTCGGCACCCAGACCAGAAGCCCAAACAGGCTCATCATGATCGCTTCGAGGGTGGCCGCCAGACGGGGCAGAATCCCGACAGTGATGCCAATTCCAGCGGCAATGTGACCGAGCCCGGTGAAGTACGCGAATCCCAACCGACCAGGCAGCCAGGTAGGCACCATGCTGGCGGTGTAATCGGCTTAGGCAAAGTGCGACCATCCGTAGAACACACAGGTGAGGCCAAACAAAACTTGTGCCGCGCGCACGGCGCGCGCGCTGACGATAGGCATCTCCGATCCTCGCGATTGCCATCGCAACATGGCGTAGAGGATCCAGACGCCGACCAGCGCCGTCAGGGCTTCGCAAAAGCCATACCACGCGCCAATGCTGAGCGGTTTGGAGAGGATCGGGGGCGTACAAGTCACGGCCCAGACCGCCAGATACGCGCCGATCGTCCAGGCACTCGGCAAGGCCGTGCGCGAGAAGCAAAGACCGACGCTGGCGGCCAAGGCGAGGAGCGCAGATCCGTCGAGCCAGGTTTCCCGCCCAGGAAACCAGGCGGGCAAGGACTGTCCCATCGGCGCGAGGTCGCCGTAAGTGAGGCTCAAGATGGCGAGGCTCGCGGCTGCGATAGCGAACAAGCCATGAGCGAGTCCAACAATGCGCATAGGTACCTGCCTGCTGGCGCGGCCACCGATGTTAGACGATCACCACGACTTCAGGCCCACGATTGCTGCGGGAGGACGTCACTTCCGCCGGCGCCTCCAACGCGGTGCTTCACGGCGCTCAAACCCCTCAACAGATGGCCCCGTACATCGACGAAGCATTCAAGGCGCTGCCGCAATAAAGCGCGGGAATGAGAAAGAGCCGGCTCGCGCTAGCCGAGGCAGTTATCCGTACTTCGGCTGCTATCAAATCATATCAAGGGGCTCCGATCTTCACCCACCCGCTGCACCACCCGGCGAACGCTACGCTCTTTCCCGCGAAGAGCGTGCAGGAACCCATCGAATCTCCGGTCTTTTTGTAGAGCGAACAATTCCCGCAATATGCATCCGACTTCGCCGATTTTGTAACGTAATCGCGCCCCTTCGCGGCCGGATCACTCGGATCCAGTGCCGGCAAGTCGGCATGAGCAGCGCCACTGATAAAGAGGCCTGCAACCGGAACGAGCGCGCCCGCAATCAGGCCGCCCTTCACCAGCGCACGCCGT
>Ga0182024_10022566_pt1 | contig 11338 bp, 10 predicted proteins | sample P32metaG_FD_120480 | JGI IMG/M metagenome (GOLD analysis project Ga0182024, IMG submission 120480) | Permafrost microbial communities from Stordalen Mire, Sweden - P3-2 metaG (Illumina Assembly) | ecosystem: Environmental > Terrestrial > Soil > Wetlands > Permafrost | place: Sweden: Stordalen... | reverse complement strand
TCGTCGGCGAGTTCTTCCAGCGTCGTGTCGGTCGCGTCGGCCGTGTTCCACAACAGCGTCCGGGCGTCGTCGACCGAACAGCCCGCCTGCACGCTGACGAGGAGCGCGGCCCAGTCGAATCGATCAAAGGACGCTGCGATGCTGATGGAGAGGTTGTCCACGACCGAGGAGTTACCCGATCAGGCGTTGCCGCAATCCTGATGGCTGCTCACTGAACCGGATTGCGCGTCGTGGGCCTGCGCGGGCGTACGTCCGCGATCAGGTTGGGGGCGTCGTCAGTGTTGACTCGTCGTGCCAGCCGTGTTCTTGCTCGACGCGAGGCGGTCCCTGTCTGACAATGCGGTGAGCGTGCTAAGACGGGGACCATGCGTCTGAGTGCGAGAAACCAATTGCCCGGGACCGTCATCGCAATCGACGAAGGTGCCGTCACGACGACGGTCAAGGTCCGCCTCGACGGTGGTGCGACGATGACATCGTCCATCACGAAGGAGGCGGCCGACGAACTCGGGCTCGAGATCGACACGTCGGTGGTAGTTGTCGTGAAGGCATCTGACGTGATGATCGCGGTGGACTAGCAGTCATCTGCGGGTTCTTGTGCGCTCGCGATGAGGCGTGTTGTGGCGTGTGCGGCCGCTCGATCCTGTTGAGGATCGGCGGACCGTCGCGAGTTGGCCAGACGATCCGGTCAGGGCGAGCCGACGGATTGCCCTCCCCAATCCTCGGGAGCTACGTCATCGAGCGTTTCTGAGAACGTCCATTGGTGGCCCGCGGGATCCTGCGCGGTGTACTGCCGTTCGCCGTATTCGAAGTTCATCGGCCGCGAGACGATACGTGCTCCCTTGGCTTGCGCTCGCTCGCAGTGCGAGTCCACGCTTGTTACGCGCACCATCACCGAGTGGGTGACTTCACCCGAACGCGGCGGTCGCCGGTCGTGGCGGACATCGCCGATGATGACCGCTCCATCGCCGACGCTGAGCTGCGAACGATGGTCCTCGCCGATGCGTACACGCTCGGCAAATCCGAACGCCGCCGTCAGCCATTCGACCGCCGCGCGCACATCCGGGTAGATCAGAACAGGAATCACCGTGGCTGCCGGGATCGACCGATTGTCTTTCAAGTCAACGCCTTTCAAGTTCGGCGGCGTAGTCGCCGCTCGAGGGTTCGCGTGTGGCTCTGCGAACAACAGCGCGAGTTCGGGGAGAGCCCGCGCGGCGTGACGCAAAGATCGGATTGGGCGGTTTGCTCCACTACTGATCGTGGTCTGCAGACCACTCGGCGAGGACCGGGTTGAGGGGAAGGTCCGCCCGTTTCCTTTTCGCCTCCTGAACGATGACCTGACCTGAGGTATGGCTTTCTCCAGTAGTAACAGTCAGGCTTTGACCTATTCGCAGTGACTCATCTGACGGGAGCATCAGAATGCGCAAGGTTGGTGGAGTGTTGTTGGCAGCAGCGATGGTGCTGTCGGTCGGGTTGATCGCCGCGCCTGCCGGCGCTGCAGCAGGCCCGCAGTGTGGCGCGTTGACATCGAAGGTGTCGGGCAAGAACACGGTGATCACGCTGTCGAAGTGCACCCCGACGACCGCGACTGGCGGAAGTGGTGGCGGGACCTTCGTTTCGTCGACGTCGAAGGCTGGGACGCTCAATGTCACGGTCACGTGGGCGACCAAGCATGGGACGACGAAGGGGAACGTCAAGTTCGCGACCGCTAAGGGGTTGGGGAAGTGCGCGAAGGGAGCGACGAGCCTGTTCACGATTTCCGGCTCGGTCACTGGCGGTACCGGCACCGCGGTCAAGACGATCAAAGCGGGCCAGAAGATCGTCGCGTCCGTGTGTTCGGCGAAGGCCGGCTTGACGCTAGAGCCGGGCACCGCATTGACCCTTTGACAGACAACGACTGAAAGTTAACGCTCGGGGGTCGGCTTCGGTCGGCCCCCGAACCGCGTTCGCGGGCGGATCCCGCTTCCACTCAGTCCGCAAAGCTTGGGCTCACCCGTTCGACGAGTCGTCACAGCGTTGCGCGCTGGAAGCCTCCTCGATATCGCTGCGCACGCGGTCGGGGCCCCGAGATCAATCTTGGGGTTCATGGTCAGCCTGCGATGAGTTCGACGACGGTCGCGCCATCGATGGCGGTCCGTCCGGTCAAGTGTTGGTCAAGCCGAACGATGGAACGGTGTCGAGATCGATGTCCGAGCTGTCTGTCCGCACGCGCCAGCCGGTTGCGTACTGGCGGAGGAAACGCGACGGACAGGTCCGCCAGCAGCGCGCAGCGGTCGACGCCGATGTACGTCAGGACCCAATCGACGCCAGGGTCGAGTGACGTGAGGGTGAGCGCGACATGTTCGCATCGGTGCCGGCGTTCGCGACGAGCGAGCGCCAGTCGGAGCGACGCCGCGTAGCTCGCCTGGGCGTCAATCCCCAGGGGTGGGTTCGTCCGGGCGCATTGGCGGCGAGCCAGGTTGACGCCGAGCGGGAATGCGGGTTCGCGGCCGGCAGGACGATCCAGCGGTGCCGTGCCAGAGGTGTGCAGCAGACAGTCGAGGTCGATACCAATCGCGGCCAGCACGTTGCGGTCAGCTGCTGCGCCTGCTCCGGAGGGCGCTGCCGCGCACGCCGCGTCCTGTACCGCTACTCGCGTGGCACCGTGTTCGGCCAGAAGGGCGACGATCGGTGCGCCGCCATCCGACGCGAGCGCGGCCAGGAGATGCTCGCTCCCGACGCGGGGATGCCCGAGATCACGGGCGCAGACAACGGCTCGCCGCAGCATCTGGGAGATCCCGGCGTCATCATCACCGAACATGATCAGTCACGACCCTTGTGCTCGTGGTGGTACTTCCGATGGACGGTCTGCTTGGTGACGCCGAGACGGGCGGCGATGTCTTGCCACGACCAGCCGGCCCGCCGTGCGGCAGCGACCTGTTCGGCTTCGAGCTGTTCGGTCAGCCGACGCAAGCGGGCGACCGCGCGCAAACCTGCGTCGAGGTCGGCGCCGCGTACGGCTTGTTCAACTTCGGTGATGGCGAGCACCGTGTCAGCATATGCTGACGATGTCCGGTCCGTCAACACATGCTGACGAACTTCGGTGCCGGAGGTCGCCACGACGACGACGCCCGACCACGCGTCCGCGCCGGGTCACCGACCTGTACCCGACCTGGACCCGACGCGGACCGTCGGTGACAGGCTCGGAACACGCTGCGCGTGTCGTCGCCGTCGCTCGTGGCGCGGGTCGGGCGCGTTGCGGGCTCGTCGCGAATTGGGTAGTCGTGTCTCATGGCGAGAATCGGGACGACCATCCGGGAGGTCTACCGTCGACCCGGCGTCGATCTGCTGGGCGGCCATCTCGAAAACTGGTACGGCATCCACGTTGTTCGCACGACGCGGCTCGACGCCGGGGTGATCCGGGTCGAGCGACGCGACGGGCCGACCTGGGTGGCGCGCCTGTTCGTCGCCGGCCGGGCGCGATCGCGCACCGACGGCGACGCCGAGGTGCTGCGCTTTTTGGAACGCCAGAACATGCAGGCCGAACGGTGCGCCCATCCCGAGCCGGTCTCAACGCTCGACGGTCGGGCCGTGCTCGTCACCGAATACGTCGACGGCCGGGCCCCGGCGAACACCCCGACCGTGCGCCGGAACCTCGGTGGCCTGCTCGGCCGGATCCACTCGATGCAGACCGAGCCCGGCCCGACGCAACGCCCGGCCGGGTCGCTGCATCACCTACCCGACTACGAGGGCGCCCCCGGTGAGGACCTCGTCGCGGCGCGCGCGTTGCTCGCCGATCTCGACGGAAGAGTCCCGCCCGAGCATCAGCAGGTCTACGAGACGCTCCAGGTTTTGCTGGCCAAGGGCGATACCGGGCACGGTCTCCCCGAGCGTTTCGTGCATCCCGACCCCGCCCGGACCAACGTGCTCGCGACTGCCGACGGGCTCGTGCTCGTCGACTGGGCCGGTGCCGGCACCGGCCCGCGCCTCGCCTCCCTCGCAGTGTTGTTGCACGGCGCCGGCCCCGAACACGTCGCCGACGTGCTCGCGGGCTACCGCGCCCACGTCGGCCTCACCGCCGATGAGGTCGACCGTGTCGAAGGCGTCCTGTGGATACGACCTCTGTGGTTGGCGTGCTGGCAGTGCTGGCTCGCCGTCGTCTCCGCCAAAGTCCAACGTGCCTTCCTGCCCGACCCCGAGCGCATCGCCGCGATCGCCGACCAAGTACGGGCCAACCCGTGACGAACGCGGCGTCACAGCGCGCAAACAACGCGCGCGGTTGGCACGCACGCGCGCTCGTTGACCCCGAACCGCCCGTGTCGATTTCGCGGGGGACGGTGCAGCCCGTGGAGGTCGCGGTCCTGCTCGGCTCTCACATCGGTTGGATGTGTGGGTACGCTGCGCGGCCGTGCCGGCGTGGAAGACAATTGAAGACACAGAGCCAGAGTTCGCCCGGCGGGTACAGCAGCTGTTCGACGCCGGTCGGCACAAGACAATCGCAACGCTTCGCGCCGACGGCTCGCCGCGCATCTCGGGCATCGAGTGCGACTTCTCAGACGGCGAGCTACGCGTTGGTTCGATGCCGGGCGCACGCAAAGGCGCCGACCTCAAGCGGGATCCCCGCTTCGCCCTGCACGGACCCACCTTCCACCCTGAAGAGGGCAAGGAGAGCGACTGGCCGGGAGAGGCGAAGATCGCCGGACGAGCCATCCCAGCCGGTCCCGCGAGAACGGACGAGCCGAGCGAGCAAGCCGACGGGGAAATGTTCGTCGGCGACATCACCGAGGTCGTCATCACCCGACTCGACGCCGGCGCCACCAAACTTGTCATCGAGTCATGGACCCCGCAGCGAGGCCTACGAACGGTCGAACGCGACTGACGAACTGACGCCCCCGAACGCGACCGGGTGACCGGCGACGACCTCGGGAACTCGGACGAGTCCTGACCGCTGCGACCGAGCTCGTTCCCTGCGGTTTACCACTATGTCGATAGGTGGGGACCGCGAACACGATGCGGTCGACGTCGTGGCGTGCATCGGCCCGGCTGCGCCTCCCTCGTTCGCGGCTGACACTCCAATCCGCGATGCGATCGGCTGGCCCCGGGGCTGACCGACGGACAAACCTCGCCGTCGGGGTCGCGGGCGACGTCGCACCCATCTCGTACAGTTCGTCCGTGGCCACTTCCGTGTCGCGCCGCGGGCCCAGTGGCAACGGCCGACAAGGGGAGCCGCCCGGATGATGCAGTACGACGAGGTCGCCCACCTCCGCTCCGACCATCCGGCCTGGACGCTGCTGCGAGCGGACCATGCTCCACTCGTCATCAGCTTCCTCGGCCGAATGTTCATCGACGCGAACGTCGGGGCACTCTCCGCGACGGAGCTCGCGGCCAGCCTCGACGACGAGATCTACGCACTCAACCAACGCTTCGGTGAAGACAGCTTCCCGAGGTCAGCGAACACCTATCTCGACGAGTGGGCTGCGCCCAACCACGGCTGGCTGCGTAAGTACTACCCGCCGGGATCCGACGATGCGCACTATGACCTCGCGCCTGCAGTGGAGAAGGCGTTCGCGTGGGTCCGTGATCTGCGATCGCGCGAGTTCATCGGCACGGAATCGCGGCTGAACACGATCTTCGAGCTGCTACGCCAAATGGTGCACGGCGCTGAAACCAACCCCGAGCACCGTCTCGCAGACCTGCACCGCCAGCGGGACCAGATCGACGCAGAGATCAGCCGCGCCGAACGGGGAGACATTGACGTGCTCGACCACATCGGCCAGCGCGATCGGTACCAGCAGTTCGCCCGCACCGCGCGCGAGCTCCTCTCCGACTTTCGTGAGGTGGAGGAGAACTTCCGTCTCCTCGACCGCAGCCTCCGCGAGCAGATCGCGAGCTGGACGGGATCGAAAGGCGAGCTGCTCGACGAGGTATTGGGGAGCCGCAGCAGTATCGCGGAGTCCGACCAAGGTCGAAGCTTCCGCGCCTTTTACGACTTCCTCCTTTCGTCCGACCGGCGCGCCGAACTCACGGAGCTGCTCGGCCGCCTCGAACAGATCGACGCCATCGCCGAGCACGACCCGCGGCTGGCCAGGATCCACTTCGATTGGATCGACGCGAGTGAGCGCACCCAGGCCACAGTCCGGTTGCTGTCGGAGCAGCTGCGCCGCTTCCTCGACGACCAGGTGTGGCTCGAAAACCGCCGAGTCTTCGATTTGTTGCACAGCATCGAGGCACGGGCTTTGCAGGTGCGCGATCTCGGCGCACCCGGAATCGCGATGGAGCTCGACGACACGAAGGTCACGGTCGAGCTGCCGGCCGAGCGGCCCCTCCACCGTCGCACGCCCCCGACCCGGCTCGAGGCAGGACCGGTCGAGGCGGGCGACGACGAATTCGACTCGTCGGCCCTGCTCGACCAGGTCCACATCGACCAGGAAGAACTTGTGCAACGGGTGCTCGTCTCGTTGGGACCGCGCGAACAGGTTTCCCTGGAAGAGGTGGTCGCACGCGCGCCGCTCGAGCATGGACTCGCCGAGCTGATCGGGTACCTGTCGCTGCGGGAGCCCGGACTCGACGTGGTGTTCGACCCCGACGGTCGCACACAGATCGTCTGGAAAACCGACCGGGATCGAGTCGCCGACCTGCCACGCGTCACGTTTAGCCGCAACGAGTCGGAGGGACCATGACCAACGTCGCACCGGTGTCAGAAGGACCGTCGGAGCTGTCCCGGGTACTGATCCAACTCTTCAAGGGAGCGGTGTACCGCGACTCGCACGACAAGCTTTGGGACGTCATGCTGAGGTTGCGCGCGCCGATCAGCGACCACGTCGCCGTGCTCGGCCTCTCCATCGAAGTCGACGAAAGTGAGGGCTACGCGTTCCTGCGCAGCCGCCCGGCCGCCGACGACGCAGAGATACCGCGCCTGGTCGCGCGCCGGCCGCTGTCGTTCCCCGTCAGCCTGCTCCTCGCGCTCGTCCGTAAGCGACTCGCCGAGTTCGATGCGTCGAGCGCCGACCCGCGCCTGGTGCTCGGCCGCGACCAGATCGTGGAAATGTTGCGCGTGTTCCTTCCCGATTCGACCAACGAGGCTCGCCTGGTCGACAGCATCGACGGCCACATCAACAAGATCGTCGAGCTCGGGTTCCTCCGACGCTTGCGCGGCGACGCCGAACAGTTCGAGGTCCGCCGCATCCTGAAGGCGTACGTCGACGGCCAGTGGTTGCACGAACTCGACGAGCGCCTCGCGGAATACCTGCTCGAAGTCGGTCGGCAAACCGAGCCGGTCTGATGGAACGGCTGTTCGACCCCAACCTCGCAGGCGCCAACGGCGACCGGCTCCCCGGGTGTCGGCTCCAACGACTCGAGGTCCTCAACTGGGGCACCTTCGACCACAAAGTGTGGTCGTTCGAGGTCGGCGGCCGCAACGCACTGCTGACCGGCGACATCGGCTCCGGGAAGTCGACGCTCGTCGACGCGATCACCACGTTGTTGCTCCCCGCGCACCGGATCTCGTACAACAAAGCTGCCGGCGCCGACACCCGCGAACGCGACCTGCGCTCCTACGTCCTCGGGCACTACAAGTCGGAGCGCAACGAGATCACCGGCGCCTCCCGACCGGTGCCCCTACGCGACCTGACCCACTACTCGGTCATCCTCGGGGTGTTCGCCAACGCCGGCTACGGCGAGACGGTGACGCTTGCGCAGGTGTTCCGGGCACGGGAACCGAACCAAGGCCAACCGGCACGCTTCTTCGTGGTCAGCGACTGTGAGCTATCGATCGCGAAGCACTTCTCCGACTTCGGTGCCGACCTGACCGGGCTGCGCCGAAAGCTCCGCGATCTCGACGCCCGCGCCTACGACACATTCCCCGACTACGGCAAGGACTTCCGACGTCATCTCGGCATCGAGTCCGAACAGGCGATGGACCTCTTCCTCCAGACAGTTTCAATGAAGGCCGTCGACAACCTCAACGACTTCGTGCGCGCCCACATGCTCGAGCCGTTCGACACCAAGCCGCGCATCGAGTCGCTGATCGAGCACTTCGACAACCTGACCAAAGCGCACGACGCCGTGCTCCGCGCCCGAGCGCAGCTCGAACTGCTCACCCCGCTCGTCACAGACCTCGACACCTACGCCGACCTCAGCGCCATCATCGACCGCCTCGACCGTCAACACGAGGCGCTACCGTTCTTCTTCGCCGACCGCACGCGCGAGCTCCTCATCGTCACGCTCGCCGAACTGGCCGCACGTAACGCCGAGCTCGACGAGGCGATCGCAGCCGCCGGCTCCCAGACCGCCGGGTTGCGCGTCGACGAAGAGCAACTCGGCCTGCAAATCGCGGGTTGCGGCGGCGACCGGCTCGCCGACATCGAGCAGGCGGTCAAACTGTGCGAACAGGACCAGCCGAAGCGCCGGGAAAAGTTCGATCGGTTCAACACGCTGCTGCGCGACGCCGGCCTCGACGAAGTGTCGGTTGCCGACCAGTTCCGCGCGACGCGTCAACGGATCGAAGCCCGTGACGCGGAGCTACAAGGCCGCGTGGCCGCGCTGGAAAACGAGTTGACCGAGCAGCGCCACTCGCTCCGTGCGCTCGACAACGAAGCCGTGTCGGCCAACGAGGAGTTGCGGAGCCTCCAGTCACGCCAGACCAACCTGCCGCGGCGCAGCCTCGAGCTTCGCGACGAGCTGTGCGCCCACCTGGGGATCGACGCCGACGACCTGCCCTTTGCCGGCGAGCTGATCCGGGTGCGGGACAACGCCACGCCGTGGGAAGGCGCCGCCGAACGCGTGCTGCACAACTTCGCGCTCTCGTTGCTCGTCCCGGACGCGCACTACGACGCGGTCGCGGCGTGGATCGACGGCCGCAACCTGAACGCCCGCATCGTGTACTTCCGCGTTCCCCCACACCCGGCGCCCAGTGCGGTCCCCGAACGCCGCGGATCGCAGCCGTTGCTCCTCGACATGTTGGAGACCAAGCCCGGCTCGACTTTCGGGCCCTGGCTCGAGGCCGAGCTCGACCGACGGGCCAACCACCTCTGCGTCGGTTCGGTCGCCGAGTTCCGGATGGCGGACAAGGCGGTCACCCGCCACGGTCAAATCAAAGAAAAGAACCGGCACGAGAAAGATGACCGCCGCCGTATCGACGACCGGCGGGGGTACGTCCTCGGCTGGACGAACGCACAGAAAATCGAGGCGCTCATCGCCGACGCGGCGCGGATACAGAAAAACCTGACCGCGGTGCACGCGCTCATCACCGAGGCTGACGCCAACCGCGGCAGCGTCCGCGGGCAGCTCGACAAACTTGTCGGACTGCGTGAACACACAAGCTGGGAGGAACTCGACTGGCGCGAGCTCGTCTCCCGCGTCAGCGGGCTGCGGGCCGAGGAACAGCGGATTCGGTCCTCGTCGAACCAGCTGGCCACGCTCACCGCAGAACGCGAGAAGGTCCGCGGCGAGATCGTCGCGTTGATGGAACAGCTGCAAGACCTCCAACGCGAGCGGGGCGGAACCGAGGCCCGCCAGCGCGCGGCCGAAGGTCAGCTCGCAGAAGTCGATCGCGTGCTGGCCGACGCTGCCCCGCTGGCGAAGGCGCGCGAGTGGTTCGAGTCGATCGAGCAGTTCATCGCGGCGGCCGCCGATACGGCGATCGTTGACCTCGCGAGCATCCGCGACGTGCACCAGACGGTCGGCGCCGCCCTCACCACGAGCCGCACTGACGCTACGGCGAAGCTCAACAACGCGGGACTCCGCGTCGTCCGCGCGATGGGAGCGTTCCGTTCCGCCTACCCGCAGGAGACCGCGGAACTCGACGATTCCCTGGCGGCCGCCGCCGAATACCGAGCCCTCCACGATCGCGTCGCGACCGACGACCTCCCTCGCTTCGAACGGGACTTCAAGGTCTCCTTGAACCAGAACACCATCCGCGAGATCGCCGGCTTCTCGGCTCAGCTCAACAAACACGAAACTGTCATCCGCGAGCGCGTCGCAACGATCAACGAGTCGTTGCACGGGATCGACTACAACCCCGACCGCTACATCCAGCTCGTCCCCGATCCGACTCCGAACACCGAGATCCGCGAGTTCCGAGCGGAGCTGTACGCCTGCACCGACAACGTCATGGGCCGCGACGACTCGGAGCAGTACTCCGAGCAGCGGTTCCTGCAAGTGAAGCGCATCATCGACCGGTTCAAGGGCCGAGAAGGCAACGTCGACCACGACGCGAATTGGACGCGACGGGTCACCGATGTACGCAAGTGGTTCGTGTTCTCCGCGTCGGAACGCTGGCGGAACGACGACCACGAATATGAGAACTACACCGACTCCGCCGGCAAGTCGGGAGGACAGAAAGAGAAGCTCGCATACACGATCCTCGCCGCGTCGCTCGCCTACCAGTTCAAGCTCGACTTCGGAACGACGCGCTCGAAAGCGTTCCGGTTCGTCGTGATCGACGAAGCATTCGGGCGCGGCTCGGAGATCTCCACGCGCTACGCGTTGAATCTCTTCACCCGGCTCGGTCTGCAACTGCTCATCGTGACACCGCTCCAGAAGATCCACGTGATCGAGCCCCACGTTTCTTCGGTGGGGTTCGTCGACAACCTGAACGGCAACTACTCGCGGCTGCAGTGCCTCACTGTGGAGGAGTATCGGCGACGCCGCCATCACCAGAGCGCGCCGCGGGCCGACGGTCGGGAGGGATGACACCTCGCTGGACGCGGGTCGACCAACTGGTGGTCACCGTGCGCAAACGTTGGGACGACGGCCGGTACTTGCGCGACTACGCGAACGGCGTGCCGTGGAAGCCGGTCATCCTGACCGTCAAGGCGCCGACCGCGGCCGAGCTGCTCGACCACCTCGACGAAGCGGTGCGCTGGGACGTGCGATTCCGGCGCGACAGCCGGACCGCCGACGGCGGGACGAAGTTCGCCATCGAAACCCGAACGATTCGCGGCAAGGGCGTCGGCGTCAACGAAGTCCCGGCGCGAATCCGGTTCGACACTTTCGAGCAGCTCTGCACGGTGTTGGGCACCGTCGACGAGGTCCGAACCCTCGACGCGATCATCGGCGAGACGCGCGAGACGAGACCGGCATTGCTCGCATGGGTGACACGCAACCCGCTCGCCGCGGTCGCTCATCACGAGAGCTGGACGCGTCTGCTCTCGACCATCGACTGGATCGCGGCGCACGACCCATCCCAGATCTACCTCCGACACATCGATGTCGCAGGGGTCGACACCAAGTTCGTGGAACATCACCAGAAAATCTTGGGCGAGCTGCTCCAAGCCAGCCTTCCAGCCGAACGCGTCGATCTCACCCGTTCGGGATTCGAGCGACGTTTCGGGTTCCGAACGAAACCCGACTACACGCGCTT
>Ga0182024_10022565_pt1 | contig 11338 bp, 11 predicted proteins | sample P32metaG_FD_120480 | JGI IMG/M metagenome (GOLD analysis project Ga0182024, IMG submission 120480) | Permafrost microbial communities from Stordalen Mire, Sweden - P3-2 metaG (Illumina Assembly) | ecosystem: Environmental > Terrestrial > Soil > Wetlands > Permafrost | place: Sweden: Stordalen... | reverse complement strand
GGCGAATACGGGCGCGAATGGCACAAGGCGGGCCAGCTCGCCAACAAACCCAACACCTGGCGGGATCTGATCGCCGTGTGCGAGGAGCTCTGCGCGAAGCGCTACACCTCGCGCGAGCACCTCGCGATCGGCGGCCGCTCTGCCGGCGGCATCACCGTGGGCCGCGCGATGACCGAGCGTCCGGATCTATTCGCGGCGGTGATCGACGGCGTCGGCTGGTCCAATCCTTTGCGTTACGTGGCCGAACAGAACGGCTACGGCGAGGAGCCGGAGTGGGGGGCGATCTCGACCGAGGAGGGCTATCGCGCACTGAAATCCATCGACAGCTACCAAGCGGTCAAGGACGGCACGCCGTATCCGGCCGTGCTTCTCACCACGGGCGTCACGGATCCCCGCGTGGCGCCGTTCCACGTGGCCAAGATGGCAGCGCGCCTCCAGGCCGCAAGCACGTCGGGGAAGCCCATTTTGCTGCGCGTGGATTTCGATGCCGGACACGGGATCGGCTCCACGCGCGCGCAGCAGGATCGCGAAGCCGCGGACACCTACGCCTTCCTGCTCCGCTGGACCCGCTAACGAATGAGATCGCGGTAGGCGTGCCAGGTGGCATGCCCGAGGAGCGGTGCGACGATCAGCAGCCCACCGAGCAGCGGCGCATAACCGATGGCGGTGAGTATCGTGATCAGCCCGCTCCACACGATCATCGCCGGGAAGTTCGCGATCGCAACGCGGACGCTCGCCCGCATCGCCTGCCCCGCCGTCGCATGACGATCGATCATCAGCGGGATCGAGACCACCGACACGGCAAACACGCCGGCTGCCAACAGGCCGCCGACCGCGACGTAGCTCAACACCTGCGAGCGGTTGGCCGAGTCGATGAAGCCGCGGTACATCGTCTCGCTCACGGAGGGTGCCGCGATATGGAACACGCTGTCGAGCAGGACCGCTGATAGGCCGAACCACGCCGCGGCGCATACCGCGAGGATCACGCCGAACTCCGACAGGGCCGTCGCATTGCGCTTGAATCCTTCGAGCGAGTCATCGAAGCTCGCGCTTTCGCCGAGCGAGTAGCGCCGCGACATTTCACACAGACCCGCGGACATCGCCGGACCCACCAGCAGAAATCCCGTGATCGCCGCGGCGACGAAGTAGGGGTGGGTCGAGCAAAACACCAGGAGCGTCCAGCCGATCGCCACGATCAGTGCCCCGTAGCCCAAGCTCGCACCCCAGTGGCGTCGCATGTCCAGCCAGCCGCGGGCGAGCCAGACGAAAGGTCTAAAGAGTGAAGCGTGTTGAACGTCGACGTGGAATGCTCGGTCGCCGCCGACAACGAGAGTCGTCTCCATGACTGCATCCTCCGGTGATGTGAGAGCCATCAAACCAGGCGTCGGTGGGTAGCTTATGCCTATCCGGAGGGCGTGGACAGACTTGCGCGCGCCGAATATCCGCTGCACCGCGACAACGGCACACGGTATGCTCGTACACACGAGGATGCCCGCGATTGAAGACCAGTCCGTATTCCGGAGCTTACCAACGTGCCGTGGTGCTTCTGCTCATGGCCGCGTACACGTTCAATTCCATGGACCGGAGCATCATCTCCATCCTTGGGCCGGCGATCAAAACGGATCTCAAACTCACCGACACGGAGCTCGGGCTGCTCGGAGGCACCGCCTTCGCGATGCTGTATGGGCTCGGCGGCCTTCCGATCGCACGCCTGGCCGAGCGGCTGAGCCGCGTCAATATCATGACCGTCTCGCTCATCGCGTGGTCCAGCCTGACCGCGCTCTGCAGCGTGGCGGCCAGTTTCGGGCAGCTGCTTTTGATCCGCGTGGGGGTCGGTGTTGCGGAGGCCGGGTGCTCGCCGCCGGCGCATTCCCTGATTTCGGATTATGTCGAGCCGTCGCGGCGTGCGTCCGCCCTGTCGGTGTACTCCTGCGGCATTTCGCTCGGCTATATTCTGGCCGCGGCCGTCGGAGGATTCCTCGCCCAGCATGCCGGGTGGCGCGTCGCCTGCGCGGCCGTGGGCCTGCCCGGCATCGTCACGGCGCTTCTCATCAAGGCTGTCGTGCGCGAGCCGCCGCGAGGAGGTTCGGATCCGAAGTCCGCGGCGACCGTGCTCGAGTCCTTCTCGGTGCGCCTCGAGCTCGCCGAGCTCAAAGCGGTCGGGGCGGCGCTCGTCCTCGACCGGCCGGTCTTGCACATGGTCCTCGGCGTGACCGTCGGGGCGTTCGCTGCTTACGGCTTCTATTATTTCATTCCGGCCTATTTCCGCCGTGAGTTCGAGCTCGGCTCGGCAGCCGTCGGGCTCATCAGCGCCTTGTCGGGCGGGGTTTCCGTGGGCATCGGCATCTTTGCGGGCGGATGGGTATCGGACCTTCTCGCACGCTCGAACGCACGCTGGTATGCCCTGGTGCCCGCCATCGGCGGAGCGATCTCCGTACCGCTCTATGCGCTCGCCATCCTCGCGGACGATTGGAAGAGCGCGACGGCGATGTTGTCCCTGGCGGGATTTTTTTGGTACGTCTCGCTCGGTCCCACCTTCGGGGTCGTGCAAAACGTCATGGGCGCCCGCCGCCGCGCCACCGCCACCGCGTTCCTGTACATCTGCCTCAGCATGATTGCGCTCGGCTTGGGCCCCCTGTTCGTCGGCTGGTTGATCGATCGATTTGCCGAGGCGAGCTTTGTGTTCGACGGCGCCCATTCATTCAAGGCGAGCTGCCCCGGCGGAATGGCCGCTGCGGGGGCGGCAGCTTCCCTGCAATCGGCGTGTCAGTCGGCGCTCGCGCTCGCGAGTCGACGAGGACTACTGGTGACGGTTGGGTTCTTCGCCTGGGCGGTCGTGCACTATTTTCTGGCCGCCGCGGGAATCGCAAGATCGCTGCGGGCGGCCGCTTCTTCGGTCCAGTCGGACTCAATGTAGAAAGGGCCCGGCCGCTCCCGCAGCTGCTCGTATTTGCAGATTTCGGGCTCTGCGCCGAGCGGCGTCGACACGCCGCCGCGGAACGCCCACTCGCCGCGATCGCTGTCGCCCGCTCGGACATAGCTGTTGATCATGAAGCGGCGATCGTAATGACTGACATTGGGCGCGGAGCCGTGCACGGTATAGAGCGTCCAGAGTAACAAGTCTCCCGGCTCCATCTCGCAGGTGATCATGGGCTCGGGGTCGAGTCCTGCCCGACGCAACTCCTCATCCTGCGTCTGTCCGACCATGATGGGCCCGTCGTCCGAGAGCCCGAGATAGCCCATGCGGTGACTCTTCGGAATGATGCGCAGGGCGCCGTTCTCCACGGTTTGCCGATCGATGGCGAGGCCGGTGGTCACGCTGCTGTGCAGGTAGTCGAACGCCTTGATCGAGCCTTCGCGAAATCGCGCGTCCTGGTGAAAGCGGTATGAAGTGTATTTTGCACCCGGCGGCTTCCAATGCACTTGGTGGGTGATCTGCTTGATGTCCGGTCCGAGGAAAGGCTCGAGCACGGCGTAATAGCCGGCGCTTCGGCGCATCTGTTCCATCAGCGGGCTGATCCAGGCGGTCCAGTGCGCTTGAAGAACCACACGCCGCTTGGCCTTGGGGTCGTTCAGCACCTCGAACAGCAGATTCTTGTCGCGGTAGGTCGCATGATGCTTGAGTCCTTCCGCGTACATCTTGTCCACTTCGGCGGACACGGCAGCCGGCTCGGTGGGCGACAGAAAGCCGCGGATGATGGCGTAGCCCTCCGATTTCAGCTGATCGATGATGAGTTGCATGCGGTTGTCCGTGCCTGGTCGTGAGTCCGGCATTTTAAGGCAATGCCATCGATTTCAGTATATCCCGCCAGCTGACGATGCCCACCGCCTTGAAACCCGGTCCGACGACCGGGATGCACGAGACGCGGTGCTCGAGAAAGACCTTCACCGCCTCCGCCACGGTGGCCTCGGGCGGCAACGTCACCAGCTGCCGCGACATGATCTGGTGCACCCGCTTGTTCAGCGTGGCGGTATCGCGCGCATTCTCCGACGCCGTACCGATGTAGGGGCTCAGGGCGCGGAGCAGGTCTCGATCCGAAATCACGCCGCAGAGCTTCTTGCCCGTATCCACCACGAGCAAATGATGGAACTTGACCGAATCGAAGATCCGCTTCACCACCTCGAGCGGATCGTCCAACTCCACGGTGACGAGGCGGGTGGTCATCACGCCGCCGAGGCTCGTATCCATGGTGCGACTCTTCATACTCCATCCTCCGGTGTCCGCTCGTCGGCTTGCGGCGGCGTCTCGCGATGATAGGGCAGCCAGGCATAAATTTCGGGCGATGTCTGCGGGTAGGCCAGGAATTCCTCCCGTTCCTCGACCACGTGGTCGAATTTGCGCCGGTACAGGCGCCAGAGAGCCAACGCCGTGAATACGACGGTGAGCGCCACCACATAGCCGAAGAAGGCGCTGGGCGAAATCAGCTGAATGGCGTACGTGCCGGTGGTGGGACCGATGGCTGCGCCGATCGCCCAGATGAAGAGAAGAGTGGAGGAGAGGGCGACGTAGTCGCCCTTGTCGGCGCGGTCGTTGGCGTGCGCGACGCCGACCGCATAGAGGCTCTCCGCCAAGCCGCCGAAGATCGCGAACAGGATGCCGATCAGCGCGAAGGGGGTACGCCGATCGACGCTGATCAGCGCGGCCGCGACGGCAATCACGCCGAGACCCAGGCCGATCAACGCATACAGCCGGTCGACCTTGTCGGACACGTAGCCAATCGGCCATTGCAGAAAAAGGCCGCCCAGCGAGACGCATGCCATCAGGAGGACGATATGCTGCTGATCGAAGCCGATCTTCACGCCGAACAGAGGCCCCACGGTAAAGAAGCCGGTGAGGATGAGCCCGTTCAGAAGACACGCCATAACGCTCGCCGGCGACGTGCGCAGCGCCTTTAAGATCTCGAGCTTGATCTTATGCGGCAATTCCGGTGCGCGGACATCGATGCCCACCATCGGAATCAATGCGAGCGTGGTCGAGATGCCGGCGATGAGCAGGAATTCAGGACCGCTCACGTTCATGTTCTGCCCGATTAGCTGCCCGGCGCCGTAGAAGAGACCGTACACGAGCACATAGATTGTCAGCACACGGCCGCGCTGCTCGTTCGGCACCAGCGCATTCAGCCAGCTCTCGACGATGATGGCGAGGCCCGCGGCATTCAGTCCAATGACGAACCGAAAGAACGCGAGAACCGGAACGCTCTCCGCGAAGTACAGGCTTAAGATGGCGACGGCCTTCATGCCGGCGAATGCGCCGTAGGCCCGCTCGAGTCCCACGGGCGCGATGATCCGGTGCGCATGAAGGCAGCCCACCAGGAATCCCAGCGCCTCCGCGGTGGCGATGAGGCCGATGACGCCGGGCGAAAGGCCCATCGCCGAGAACCGAAGGGGCAGGAGCGATGCGAGTACGCCGGCGCCGACCATGATGAGCGCGGTGCTGATCAGCGGGGGAACGACCCGCAAGGGGATGCCCGGCGGCGCGGCGACGGGGGGTGCGGCGACGGGCGGCACCGTCACCGGCGGCACGGTCGCGGGCGTGGTCACGTCGCGCCCTCCGCGCTGTACCGGGCGAGGAGTCCCGTTCGTACCGCGCGCCGATAAACGCGCCCGTAGATGTAGGCGGCGCCCAGCAGCTCGAGCGCCGCGACCGCAACGCCGCGCAACAGCAGACCCGACGGAAACCCACCTCCGGACAGAAGGCTCCGCATGCCTTCAAATACGTAGGACGGCGGCAGCGCGTGAGCCACCCATTGCATCCACGGGGGTAGCACCGACACCGGATAGAACACCGCCGCGAACGGAGAAAAGAGCGCCGCGAGCGGCCACATCAGCCATTCCGAGGCGGGCCCGAACCGGAGCACCATGGCGGAGGCCACGATACCCAGCGTGATTCCGAACACGAACAAAACGAGAACGAAGGCCGCGAGCGGCAACCCCTGGGAGAAAAGCTCGAGATGAAAGACTCCTAGAGCCACGATCAGCATCATGACGAGCCCGAGACTCGAGGTCATGATGCTGGTCAACACGAGGCCTGCCACGTACTCCGAGATCGACAGCGGAGAGGAAAAGAGATTCAGGAGATTGCGGGACCAGACATCTTCGAGGAAGGCCGTGCCCACACCCTGCATCACCCGCTCGCAAAAATCCCAGAGGAGTACGGCGCCCAAAAGGGTCGGTACGAAGTTCACGCCGCTCCCGCTCACCGTATTCAGATATCGGGTGATGAAACCCCACAGGACGATGTCGATGGTCACCCAGACCACGGAACCGAACAGCCGGACCGGGCTTCCCCGAAGCAGAAAAAATTGGCGGAGCACGATGGCGGCGATCGGACGAAGCTTCATTGCGCGGCGTCCGAAGCAGGCATTGACGGGCTGGCGTGGACGAGCGGCTCGCGCGCGACCCGAATGAAAAGCTCCTCGAGGCCCGCGGCGCCGTGCAACCGGGGCAGCGAGCGTGGATCGCCCTCGAGCAGCACCTTGCCGTGCGACAGGAACAGTACGCGATCGCAGACCAACTGGACCTCGAGCATGTTGTGCGACGTCCAGAGGATGCCGCATCCGTCGCGCGACGCCAGATGTTGGATGCGCTCGCGAATGGTCTGCGCCGCGGACGGATCCAGGGAAGAGGTGGGCTCGTCGAGCAGCAACAACGTCGGCCTGTTGATCAGCGCCTTGGCGAGCGCGGCCCGGGTCTGCTCCCCCGAGGATAAAAGTCCGCACTTGGTATCGCGCAGGTGCGCGAGATCGAACTCCTCGAGAAGCTCCCCAACGCGCTTTCGCAGTGACTCGATGCCATACAGAAGCCCGAAGAACCGCAGGTTCTCGCTCACCGTCAAGTTGCCGGGAAGCGAGGCGTAAACAGCCGCGAAATTGGTCCGCTTGAGCGCCCGCTCGCGCTCCTTCCCGATGTCGACGTCATCGATCATCACGCTCCCGCCGGTGGGCTCGAGCACGCCCAGGATCATGTTGATGGTCGTTGTCTTGCCGGCGCCGTTCGGCCCCAGAAGGCCGACGATCTCGCCGCGCGCCACCGTGAAGGACACATCGTCGACGGCGGTGACGCCCGCGTACTGCTTGCGAAGCCGCGCCACCGCGAGCGCCGGACGATCATTTCGTGACGCGGCCGAAGGGGAGCTGTCGGTCAAGGTATTCATGCCGCGATTATGCATAGTTTTCGTGCGAATCACTCGCGGCGGAGTTTCTCGGCGTTCAGATCACATTGTTTGATTCTCCGCGCGCGCTCGAATCTCCAGACTGCTTCCCACGCGGCGCTTCATCGATCGCCGCGCCTTCAACAGTCAACAGGAGATCTTCATGCACAGCTTCAATCTGACCGCCATCGGTAATCTGGCGAGAAATCCGGAGCTCAACTCCAAAGGCGATACCACGTTCACCCGGTTCTGTCTGGTCGGCAACGACTACGCCGGCAAAGACGAGGACGGCAACAACCGGGAGTTCGTCACCAGCGTCTGGTTCGTGGCCTTTGGCGGATTGGGCGAGGCGATTGCGAGAAACGTTCGCAAAGGCGACCAGCTGATCGTTCAGGCGCACATCCGAGCCGATAACTGGACGGACAAGGAAGGCGAAATGCAGTACGACCATTCCTTCGTGGCGGACACCTTCCGCTTCGGCGCCCCCGGCAAGACCAAGCGCGAGGAACTCGCCCGCCGGGATGAGCGCACCGTCGGCGCGCTCGAATCGGAAACCTGAGGAGATCGGCCATGCACCACCCCTGCATCGAGCGAGCGCTCTGGACACGCGTAACGCTTTGCACCTTGCTGCTGTTGTTCGCGGCCTGCGCGCCCGAGCTGTCCTGGGCGCAAACCTCGCCGTTCATGACCGGTGCCACGGCGCTGCAAACCAACATTCTGTCGTGGCTCACGCCCGTCGCGGTCATTTTGATCATGGTGCTGGGCGGCATGGCGATGGCAAACCGCATGTCGTGGGGGTGGTGCATCGGCGCGATTCTTGGAATTGCGATCGCGTTCGGCGCACCGCAGATCGTTTCCTGGGTGCGCGGGATGTTCGGGGTCTAGGGGGGCGCCATGGAAGAGCTCAATGCAGGACTTGCGGCGGATCCCCTGTTCGTCGGTGCGACGCGCCCGCCGATGCGCTGGGGCGTCACTTATTCGGCGCTCCTCTTCAATATGGTTTTCACCATGGAAGCGTTCCTGCTGACGAAAAATCTGCTTACGCTGCTTCTCGGAGCGCCGATCCATGGGGTCTGCATGCTGCTCTGCGCCCGAGACGCGCGCTTCTTCGACTTGGTGTTGCTGTGCGCCCGCACACGTTTTCCTGCGGTATTCGCCAATCTGCGCCAATGGAAGGCAAGCAGCTATTCGCCGCTGGAGATGGATCTGGCGCACCGTGGCCGCCGTAAACGGCGCGATTCGGTCGAGCTGGCGTATTCCCACCGTGGCGCGGAGGAGAGGTCATGCCGGCGCTGAAACATTCGGCGGCGCTGCGCCGCGAATTCACGGCGGCCCAGCGCATCCCCTATCGGGCACACGTGGCTTCCGGCGTGATTCGGACGGAGTTCGGAGATTACCTGCAGGCCTTTCGTCTCGGCGGGGCCAGTTTCGAGACCAGCGATGACGCCCAGCTCAACAACTGGCACGAGCGGCTCAACGTGTTGTGGAGGAATATCGCGAATCCCGGTGTAGCGCTGTGGGCCCATGTGATTCGGCGCCGCGCCTCGATCAGGGGGCCGGAGGCCGATGGCGGTGCCACCCAACGAGGTAGTGGCGGATTCGCCGCCGAACTGCAGCGCCGATATCGGCGACGGCTGCGTGAGGAGACGCTCATGCTCAACGAGCTGTACCTCGCGGTACTGTACAGGCCGGTTGCCGGCAAAGCGACCGGGCTTTTGTCTCGCGCGATCGCCAAGACACAGCGGGATGCTCTCCGAGCCGAGCTCACGGATGCACTCGATGCCTGCGAGAAGCTCGCCCAAACGCTTCGCGCGTCGTTGGCGCGTTACGAGCCGGAGTCTTTAGGGTGTTACCGGCACGGCGCCTTCTGGTGCTCGTCTTTGCTCGAGTATCTGGCTCTGCTCATCAACGGTGAGCGTTCCCGTGTCCCGCTACCCCGTGGCCCGCTCCACCAGTGCTTGACGCATACCCGTGTCTTCGTAGGAACCGAGGCCATCGAGTGTCGATCGGCCGGCGAGACGCGTGTGTCGGCCATCCTGGGCATTAAGGAATATCCCACCCCCACGGTGGCCGGCATGTACGACCGGCTGCTATCGGCACCGATGTCGTTCGTGCTCACCCAATCCTTTGCATTTTTGAGCAAGGCCAGCGGTCAGGCGCTGCTGCAGCGGCAATTCAACCGCATGGCCAACGCCGGTGACTTCGCGGTGTCGCAGGCCGCTGAGCTGAAGGATGCCTTGGATGCGTTGACCAGCAACGAATTCGTCATGGGCGATCATCACTTCTCGCTGCAGATCATGGCGGACGTGCCATGTTCCGCGGACCCGTCGCCCGGGACCGTCCGCCTGAAGACGCTGAACGATCATGTCGCCCTCGCTCGCAGCTACCTCGCCGATACGGGCATGCTGGTAGCTCGCGAAGACCTCGCGCTCGAGGCCGCCTTCTGGGCTCAACTTCCCGGTAACTTTCCGTTCAGGCCGCGAAAGGCTCCCGTCACCTCCCGAAATCTGGCGGCGATGGCGCCTTTTCACAATTATCCGCTCGGCAGAGCCGACGGCAATCATTGGGGCGAGGCCCTTGCGCTCCTCATAACGAGCGCCCGATCGCCTTATCACTTCTCGCTGCATGCCAGCGACCCGGCTGATCCGGACGGCGGCAGCCGCAAGGACACCGGCCATACCTTGATCTGCGGTCCCACGGGATCGGGCAAAACCGTATTGATCGGTTTCTTGATCGCGATTCTCGCCCGTCGGGATACGACGCAAGTGATCTTCGACAAGGACCGTGGCCTCGAGATCCTGGTGCGTGCTCTGGGCGGAGAATATTTCCCGTTGAAGAACGGCATTCCCACGGGATTCAATCCGCTGCAGCTGCCCGTCACGCCCTCGAACATCGAGTTTCTCAAAGTTTGGCTGGCCGAACTCGCAGGATTCGCCACGGCTTCCGGTATCCGGCGCACGCGTGAGAACGCCGATCTGGAGCAGGCTCTGCGCGGAACCCTGGCACTCGATGCGTCGGCGCGCCGCCTGTCGCGTCTGGTCGAATTCTTGGACCCCACGGATCCGGAGGGCCTGCACGCGCGGCTGGCACGCTGGTGCGAGGTGTGCCGCGGCGATTACGCGTGGGTATTCGACAATGCCGTCGACACGCTCGCGGCGCGCTTCGAAGGACGATCCGTCATCGGTTTCGATGTCACGGAATTCCTGGGCCACGCCCAGGCACGTCCCGCCATCACTCTTTATCTCTTTCACCTGGTGCGCCAGCTCCTCGACGGACGCCGCCTGGTCTGCTGGATGGATGAGTTCTGGCGTCTCCTGTCAGATGCCGCCTTCGAGAGCTTCGCGAAGGACGGCCCCAAAACCTGGCGCAAGTTGAACGCCGTCATGTGCCTCGCGACGCAGAGCCCGAGCGACGTGCTGCAAAGTCCCATCAGCCGCACCCTGGTCGAGCAGACCCCGACGAAAGTCTTCTTCCCGAACTCCGATGCGAGCTACGCGGAGTACACGGACGGGTTCGGACTCACCGAGCGCGAGTTCCGTCTCATCAAGGAAGAGCTCGAGCCCGGATCGCGGATGTTTCTCGTCAAGCAGTCGCATCACAGCGTGGTGTGCCAGCTCGATCTCAAAGGCTTCGATGCAGAGCTCGCGGTGATCTCCGGGCGGGCAACGCAGGTCCTCCGCATGAACGAACTCATGGCAACGCTCGGCGCCGACCCCGAAGCGTGGTTGCCGTCTTTTCTGGCCGCGAATACCAAGGGTCCCCGACCGTTGTCCGACAACGTCCACATTCAGTAGGAGACAGTCCATGTTCACGCGTTTCAGCCGGAGCTTGTGGGTTTTCCTGACGATCTCTCTGGCCGCCGCGCCCGCCGCGAGGGCGCAATGGGCCGTCATCGATGTCGGCGCGATAACTCAGTTGATTCAGGAGGTCCAGACCATGAGTCAGCAATTGATCACCGCGCAGGCGCAATTGCAACAGGCGAAGAGCACGCTGCAGTCGATGTCCGGCGCACGCGGCATGCAAATGCTGTTGAGCGGCACCAATCGCAATTACCTTCCGACCAGCTCCGCGCAGCTCACGAGCGCGATGCAAGGCGGCGGGTCGTACCCCGACTTGAGCCTCGATTTACGCAACGCAGAGAATGCCAATGCGGTGCTCACGCCCGCACAGCTCGCCACGCTGTCGCCG
>Ga0182024_10022564_pt1 | contig 11339 bp, 8 predicted proteins | sample P32metaG_FD_120480 | JGI IMG/M metagenome (GOLD analysis project Ga0182024, IMG submission 120480) | Permafrost microbial communities from Stordalen Mire, Sweden - P3-2 metaG (Illumina Assembly) | ecosystem: Environmental > Terrestrial > Soil > Wetlands > Permafrost | place: Sweden: Stordalen... | reverse complement strand
GCGAGTGTCTGATCGCGGCGGCGATGCGCGGGCTGGGCGACCTGGACGTTATTCGCGCACAGAGTGGGATGCCGGGCGCGATCAAGGCAGTGCTTTCGAGCCCGCTGTTTCTCGCGGGAGCGGCGTGTATGGCGCTGAACTTCTTCGCAATGCTGTTCACGCTGAGCATTGTGGACCTGTCACTGGCAGCGCCGGCGACGGCGTCGCTGACTTATATCGGCAACGCGGTGGCGGCAAAGATTTTTCTGGGGGAGAATGTTGACCGGCGGCGCTGGCTGGCGGCTGCCTTTGTGTGCGCGGGAGTGTTTCTGCTGTCGAAATAGTCTGCTCAGGGCTGTGTAGTGCGACTACGGCCGCTGGGTGACGGTGGGGACCGGGGCTGCGGGTGCAGAAGACGAGGCGGCGGAGCTGAGCCACGAGATAAGCTGGCCCGTCTGGCGGAGGAGCTGGATCTGGGCTTGGTGGAGTTGGAAGCTCGCATCCAGAACGGCGATGTATTTGTCGCGTTCGGCGATCCGTGCGGTCTGCTCATCCTTGGGGGTCATCGGAGGGCTGTTAGGATTGCCGGTGCCGGACTCGAGCTGCGTGTGGAGGACATCGAGCTGCTGCTGGGCGAGTTGCTGCTGCAGACTTGCGACTTCGGCCTGGGCCTGTAGTTCGGCGATAGCATGACGGGCATGGGACTGACCGTCGAGAGCGTCGATCTGGTCGTTCTCAGCGTCATGGCGGGCGTGGGCTGCTTCAGCTGAAGTCTCGCGCGCCTTGTCTGAGCGCGCCTTGTCGAAGAAGGGAAGGTTGACCTGGAGGCCAACTGCGAACTCATCGGCAGTCAAAAGAGTCTGGCCGTTGTTTCCCTTGTAGATATTCTCGAGGTTCTTGAAGGAGCTGGTAAAGGTGGCATAGCGGCTGTAGTTGATCACCAGGTTGACCTGGGGCCAGAAGCGAAAGGTGGAGTCGGCCTTGGCCTGATGCTGCTTGGCCTCGGCGTTGGCGAAGGCTGCGGCGACTGCGGAGTTGGCATAACCGTGAGCGGCACTGCTGGATGGAGCTTCGACAGGGAGAGAAATCTCGGGGAAGGCAGCGTCGGTGTTCAGCGAGACGGCGGGCAAGCCAATGAGGCGTGCGAGGTGGCCGCGGTCGGTATCGACGTCATCCTCGGCATGGAGGGCGGCGGAGCGCAGCTGGGCTGCGGTAAGTTTGACCTGGGTGAGGTCGATCTGCGTGTCCTGGCCTGCGTCCAGGCGCTGCTGGGTGATGGTGACGAGGGCGCCGGCGTAGTCCGACTGCTGGTGGATGGCCTGCTGCCGCTGCTGGTCGTGATCCAGAGTGAGAAAGGCGAGTGCGGTGTCCTGGGCGACGGCCTCACGGACGTCGTCGAGGCCAAGTTGCGCAGCGGTAAGCCCGGCACGCGCGGACCGGATGTATTCGTGCTGCGACGCGCTGAAGACCAGAGCGCCGGCATTCGCGGTGAAGAGAGTAGGCGGATAGGGGAGATAACCGTAGGCCTGCCCGACGTTGGATCCCAGCGTGATGGACGGGACGTATACGTCGTGGGACTCAGCGAGCTGGGCGATGGCGCGTTTGAGGTCGTCCTGGGCGCCAAGCACGCGGGGGTTACTGCGCAGAGCAAGGTCGACAGCGCTGGAGAGAGAGAGCTGGGAGTGTGCGGCGGTCACCGGCGCGAGCGGCAGGATGATCGCGAGCGCCACGCGAGCCAAGCGCGACAGAAGACGAGCCGATGGCGGGCGATTTGGAGCGAGAGGCTTCATGGATTCCAGTTGACTCGCGCGGAGTCTGCTCCAGCCTATGGTACCGTCTGCGTGCATCAGATCCCCTGCGCTGGATACGAGTTGCGCGTAAAGGATGGCGCGAGCGCGGCTGCCGCGGCAAATTCCCGGCTGGCTTCGACGGTATTGCCACGCGCCGCTAGCAGGCGACTTAACTGGAGATGGGCCTTGAAGGCAGGCGCGGCGTCCGACTTTGCGCTGGAGTTGAGATAATCGCGGAGACAGCGCTCGGCGAGTTCGGGGGCACGGTTGGCGGCGTTGAGGATGCTTGCTGCGTCGACCTGAACGGGGCCATGGGCGCGATCCGCGGCGAGCGCGGACTTGACGGCTGCGAGTGCGTCGTCAGGGCGGGAGCGAGTCTGATAGAACTGGGCGAGGTCGATCCAGGCTTCGGGCGAGCCCTCGACAGCGACGGCGCGTTTGAATTCGGACTCGGCGGTCGCCAGATCGTCGTTGGCATCGGCCATGCGCGCGAGCAGGCGGTGCGCAGCGGCAGGGAAGCGAGGCATCATGCGGTCTGCGAGGGCCTGGGCCTTGTCTATGCCGCCGCCGACGATAAAGGGCGCATCGACATCGTATTCGCCGAGGTCGTTGAGTGCGGCGACGTTGTTGGGGTTGAGCTCGACGGCGCGAGCGAAGCTGGCCTGTACCTTGCGGGCGAGTCTGAAGCCGGAGATGGGCCCGGCGTGACGGGCCTTCATACCGTAGGCGCGGCCAAGCCAGAGGAGATTGTCGCTGGCCTCTTCGCGTGCTCCGGTTGTGGAAGCGGCGGCGAGCTGGCATTCGTGGATGGCTTCGTCGGCCCGGTCCTGCGCGTAGTAGACGCGGCACAGGAGTTGGTGGGCAAGAGTGTCGGCCGGGTTCGCGGCGAGCTTAGTGCGAAGGAGGGCGGCCGCGTCATCGACTCGGCCTTCCTGCAGGGCCCGGTTTGCCGATGTATCTCCGACGAGTGATCGATCGACGGACGCAATATCTGCCCGCAGCGGCTGAGCGCAGGCAAGGTTGGCGCAGAGCAGGGCGACAGCGGTGAGAGAGGCGTTGGTGACGATGCGGGGCCGGATGATTCGGAAGAGCGACATAGGGGAGGGATTTGCGCTCATGCGGTTTCAGGGGATCGCAGTGACGGCCATGCCGTCGCTGAGGTCGCTGTTGGTGGTGGCGTTCAGGGCGACGGTATCGCCCTCGGCTAGGCCGCTGACGATCTCGGCCTGCGTGAGGTTAACGATCCCTCCGCTGATCTGAACGTTGGTGCGAACGAGTTTGCGATCGATGATGCGGAAGACAAAGGGCTGCGGTCCGTCGAAGCGTAGAGCCTCGCGGGGCACGGCGAGCACATGCGCGTGCTGCGCGATGGTGACGGTAACGTTGACCGTGGCGTTTGGCTGGAGATTGCCGTCGGCATCGTCCACGGTAATAAAACACTCTCCAACGTTGCGGGTATTGCCGTAAGAGGTGATGGTGGTAGGCGCCTGCGAGATATGCCCGTGCCAGACGGTGCCGGGTTTGGCCTCCCAGGTGATGGTGACCGGCTGGCCGTTGGCGAGAGCTCCAACGTCGGGCTCGTCAAAGTATGCGGTAACGTGCATGTGCTGGAGGTCGGCGACGTAAACCAGATCGTCGCCTGCGGCTACATAGTCATACTGCGAGACAGGCAGGTAGTAGACGGTGCCGGCGATGGGCGTGCGGATGACCGCGTCGGCGTAAGCGCTCTGCGCAGCCGCGACTCCAGCTCTGGCGTCAGCGACCTGTGCCTGCGCGCTGGCCACATCGGGCTGACCGAAGCGGTCTGTGCTGCGCGTCTGGATGGTGCGGATGGTATTGTCGTCCACCTGGATGCGATGCTGGGCCGCGGCGACTTCGGCCGGCGATTCCGCACCCTGCTGCAGCAGCTTTTGCCTGGCTGCGAGATCCGATTCGTCCTGCTGGCGCTGCAGCGTCGCCCGGCTCAAATCCGCGGCGGTGGTACTTCGCTCCTCCTGTGTTCCGCCGTGTTCGATGTTGCCTGCAGCGAGTTCAGCGGCCTGCAGCGTGGCCCGGGCGTGTGCGAGTGTGGCCAGGGCAGCCGTGTCATCCAATTTGAGGAGCAACTGGCCGGCCTTGACCTTCTGCAGCGGGTCGACGTAGATCTCCCGGACCTGTCCGGCTGCGAGCGCACGGTACTGAAAGTCGACGACCGGCTCCGCCTTGCCGTTCGTTGTCAGCGTCTTGGTCAGGTCCTGATAGGTGGCCTGCGCGCTGTGAACCACAACGCGCTCACGAGTGAGCGAGCGGATGGCAAATATGCCCACGCTAACCAAGACGAGAACCGCTCCCCAGATGGCAATCGATGTGGAACGATGGGATTTAGGGTTCGATGCCATGGGCCAGCGCCAGTATATAAGACACGCTCGCGCGCGAAACGACCCAGAATTTCTTATGCCACTAGCGGTCTTGCAGAATTTGCGGGTGCAACCGAGTGGTTTTCTGTGGTCACGCCAAGGTTCAGGCAGACCGGGGAGGCTTCCCTGCGGTTGCTGGTGTGTAGGCCAGCCGGATGGCACAAAGCTCGAGTTCGAGACCATCGAGGTGCGGGCTGGCGTAGGGTCCGGTGTTGCGGCGGATGCGGTAGAGGATGTCGACTTGGGAGCCGGCGGCGAGGGCAAGCGAAGAGCTGAGGGTGGGCCAGTGGGTGGAGTTACGGCTCCAGCCGAGGGCGGGTATCGTGGCCGTGCTGGAAAGTGCGAGTTTCAGGCAGAGGTGCTTCTCATGGATGAGGCGGATGGGCGCAGCGAGGGTCGCGGCACAGGTGAGGAAGACTGGCTCGGGGTTGCCGATGCCGAAGGGCGCGAGGCGGGCGATCCAGGCGAAGAGGTCGGGAGTGAGGTCGGAGAGGGTTAGTTCGGCGTCGTAGGAGAGCCGCGGGGTGGGGACCTGAGGGGTAAGGCGTGCTCCAGAGTGAGCGGCGATGCGCTCGCGCAGAAGGGGCAGGTGGTCGGAGGGCAGCGAGAAGCCGACGGCGTGGGCGTGGCCTCCGAAGCGGTGAAACAGGGGGGCGGCGGGATCGGCAGAGTCGGCAGCGACGAGGGCCTCGAGCAGATGAAAGCCGGGAATGGAGCGGCCGGAGCCGTGCGCGTTGCCGCCCTCGTCGTGGGTCAGGACCAGCGCGGGCCGACCGGTGCGATCGACCACGCGCGAGGCGAGGATGCCGAGGACGCCGCGATGCCAGTCGGGGTGGTCGAGGATGATGCAGCCGGCAGGATAGGCGCCGGTGGAATCGAGAAGCGTAGCCAGTTCGGCGTCGATGGTGTCGAGAGCCTTGGCCTCGGAGTCGCGGCGGTCCTGATTGAGGCCGTCGAGTTTCTCAGCGAGTTCGCGGGCACGGGCGGGGTCGCGGGTGAGAAAGAGTTCGACCACGTCCGAGGCAACGTCCATGCGGCCGGCGGCGTTGATGCGCGGGGCGATGCGGAAGCCGACCTCGGTTGCAGTGGGCGGCCGGTCGACAGGAATCTTCGCAAGCTGCATGAGGTGGCGCAGGCCGGGCTGAACCGGATTGGCCAGCGCGGCGAGTCCCAAAGACGCGATCGTCCTGTTTTCGCCGGTGAGAGGAACGGAGTCGGCGATGGTGGCAATGGCGACGAGCTTGAGAAAAGATGGGATGAGAACGTGGCGGGTGCGGGCGCGAAAGGTGTCTGGATCCGCGGCGAACGGTGCCGCGGCGGCTAGCAATGCCTGCGCGAGCTTGAAGACGACAGCTGCTCCGCAGAGTTGTTTGCAGGGATACGAGCAGCCGGGCTGGGTGGGATTGACGACGGCGAGGCAGTCGGGTAGCTCGGTCATGCCGTCTGGGAGGTGATGATCGGTGACGATGAGGTCGAGGCCAAGGGCACGGGCCTCCGCGGCCTCGGCGACGGCGCGGATGCCGGTGTCGACCGAGATGACGAGACGGATGCCGGAGGCGGCGGCATCGGCGAGCACAGAGGACTGCATGCCGTAGCCCTCGCGGATGCGGTGCGGGACGTGATAGCTCACGATCGCGGGCTGTTGCGGTTCGAGAGCCAGCCCGATGCGTTCGAGGGTGGTCTTGAGCAGAACGGTGGCGGTGGTGCCGTCGACGTCGTAGTCGCCGTAGATGAGGATGGGCTCGGAGGCGCGCAGGGCCGCGAAGATGCGGACGACGGCGGCGGAGATGCCGAGGAGCCGGGCCGGGTCAGTGGCGGGGTCGTCGAGATAGGACGCGAGCGTGGGGTTGAGGAAAGCCTCGGCCGCCGCCGGCGTGACGATACTGCGTGAGGCGAGTATCCGCGCTATCGCGGGAGGGCAGTGGAGAGCGGAGGCGAGGGATGTGGCGGCGTCAGCGTTTGCAGGGCGGATTTGCCATGAGCCAGTTTCGTTCATCCGGCTTTGTCAGTCGTCGTCGTGATCGTCGACGACGATGCCGCCGAGGTCGGTGACGGTCTCAATGAGTTCCTGGAAGCGCTCGTACCACTCGGTGGAGGTCTCAAAGAGGAACATGACGCCCTGGTGGGCGAAGCCAAGCTGGAGGTAGCCGAGCTTGCCGACGTGGTTGACGAGGTACTCGGCGTCGTCGATCTCCGGCGCGTCGGAGTCGGGGAAGTTCTGGTCGCGCAACTGCTCAAGGAGAATTGCGACGTCGGACTTTTCGAGGGTGACCTCGCTCATGGTGACGAAGCTGGCGCCGGCGGCCTTGGCGTGCTCGACGAAGTCCTTCCAGGCGACAGGGTCGGTGTCCTCAAAGACGACGGTGGGAACCTCTTCGGCGATGTATCCGTTGAAGCGGCGGAGGCCGTGGCCGGCGATGAAGGCCACCATGTCGTCCTTGAGCGAGATGAGGTTGTCGGGCTGCATTGCAGCAAGTATTGTCGCAGAAAGCGCGGTGGCGCGCACGGATTTGAAACGATGCAGGCGCGAGTTTCCGGCCCGCGGTTCGCGGCACACGAATCTCGCTGCCCAGCAGTAGCATCGAAGACAGTATGCGAGCGATCGAGATTCAGAAGACGGGCGGGCCTGAGGTGCTGGAGATCCGCGAGTTGCCGACGCCCAAGCCGGGTCTGGGACAGGCGCTGGTGCGCATCGAGTCCATTGGCGTCAACTTTATCGACACCTACCTGCGCGAGGGGCGATATCCGTCGCAACTGCCGTTTGTGCCGGGGCAGGAGGCAGCGGGAGTAGTGGAGGCCGTGGGGCCGGATGTGTCGTCTGTGAAGCCGGGCGAGCGAGTGGCATGGGCGGGCGTTCCGGGCGCGTACGCGGAGTTCGCGGTGGTGCCGGCGTCGCGGTTGATAGCCATTCCCGAAGGTGTGAGCACGCGGCAGGCGGCGGCAGCGATGCTGCAGGGGATGACGGCGCAGTATCTTTCACACTCCACCTACGCCATCCAGCGTGGCGATAGCGTTCTGGTGCAGGCAGGCGCGGGCGGCGTGGGGTTGCTGCTGATCCAGATGGCGAAACGGCTGGGCGCGCGGGTGTTGACCACGGTCTCGACCGAGGAGAAGGCGGCGCTGGCGCGGGAGGCGGGCGCGGACGAGACGATCCTGTACACACAGGAGGATTTTGCGGAGCGGGTGCGATCCCTGACCGGCGGCGAGGGCGTGCCGGTGGTGTTCGACTCCGTGGGAAAGACGACGTTTGAGGGCAGCTTGAAGAGCCTGCGAACGCGGGGGCTGATGGTGCTCTACGGAGGGTCGAGCGGCGCGGTGCCACCGTTCGACGTGATGAAGCTGTCGACGATGGGTTCGTTGTACCTGACGCGGCCGACGATGCACGATTATGTGCGGACGCGCGCGGAACTGGAGCAGCGCGCGGGCCAGGTGCTGCAATGGATTGCAGATGGGACCCTCAAGCTGCGCATGGAGCACAGCTATCCGCTTGCCGATGCTGCCCAGGCGCACCGCGACCTGGAGGGGCGGAGAACTACAGGGAAGGTGCTGCTGATTCCGTGAGGGGGAGCGCGTGGTGAAGTGGCAATCAGGGGCTCATGGTTTAGGTATAAAATCCAATTTCGCAAAGACAGGATAATCAATCAACGCAAGGAGGGAACTTATGCCAGACAAGGTAAAGCTCATTGCAAGGCAGAAGGCGCCGCTGACGACGCCATCGGACATTGACCCCAAGGCGGTGAAGGAGATCAGCGGAGCGCTCAATGCTCTGCTGGCGGATGTGTTCAGCCTGTACCTCAAGACGAAGAACTTTCACTGGCACATGAGTGGGCCACACTTCCGCGACTACCATCTGTTGCTGGACGACCATGGGGACCAGATCTTCGCCATGACGGACGACATCGCCGAGCGCGTGAGGAAGATTGGAGGGACTACGATCCGGTCGATCGGGCAGATCGCACGACTGCAGCGGATTCCCGACAACGACGCAGACTATGTGACCGCGCCGGACATGCTGAGCGAGCTGCGCGAGGACGAGAAGGCGCTGGTGCTGCGTATGCGCGCGGCGCACGATCTATGCGACGATGCGGGCGATGTGGCCACCACGAGCCTGCTTGAGAACTGGATCGACCAGGGCCAGCGGCGGGTATGGTTCCTGTTTGAGGCGACGCGAGGGTAGACGCGAGGGTAGATAACGGAGCATTCAACGATCCCTGCCGTTATTGGCGCAGCGCCGGAGCGTAGTTGTTTTGACTTCGCGCAGGGGGATGGCTTAGAACTAAGACTTCACCTCTAAGTCCTGCGGTCGCGCGTAACGCGGCGGCTGTTCAACCGATCACCCAGCCCGCAACGGAATGTTCGGGAAGCGCGGTGAAATTCCGCCACTGCCCCGCAACTGTGAACGCGCACGCCTCTCGCGAGAGGCGTGAATGCCTGCCAGGATTGTCCCACTGAAGCCGCCAGGCGACGGGAAGGGAGGTCTGGAAGATCGGCCGGCATGTAAACGCGCAAGTCAGGAGACCGGTTCTGCTGCGTACCCAACCACGTTCCCGAGGGGGGAACGTAGGAGTTCCGACATGTCTGCTTTCTCCGGCCGCAGGGCCGTCATTTCTTCGCGTGCGTCGCGATCCTGCTTTATCCTTTCGCAACTGACGTTCGCCGCCTTCCTGATCCTTACAACTCTTGCTGTATTCACGCCGACGCGGGCGTCTGCCGTGGTGGTGCGCGGCGTAGTGACGGACTCGTTGGGCAAGCCGGTGCCCGGCGCGCGTGTGCAACTGATCCAGGGCCAGAAGCCGGTGGCGATCGGGGTCGCCGACGCGGATGGCGCGTATGAGATTCGCTCGACCGAGTCCGGTCGATTTGTGACGTTGACGTCGGCACCGATGTTTCTGCCCGGGATCGGGCAGAACTTTTACGGCGGCACGACCGACGAGATCACGCAGAATGTGGTGCTGGAGACCTACACGGTGCACCAGGAGGTGACGGTGACTGCGACCGGCCTGCCGACGCCGGTGGAGCAGACCAGTTCGGCGGTGACCCTGATCCCGGAGACCGCGCTGGCGACGTCCGTGGGCGTGGCGGACGCGCTGCGGCAGTCACCGGGCGTGGATGTGGTTCAAACGGGGCAGGCGGGCGGAGTGACCTCGCTGTTTGTGCGGGGAGGAAACTCCACGGCGAACGAGGTATTAATCGACGGAATTCCGGCGGTGGATGTGGGCGGAACGTTCGACTTCGGAACGGTGTCCTCGACCGGGCTGGCGGGGCTGGAGGTGTATCGCGGGCCGAACTCGGCGCTTTACGGGACGGATGCCGGCGCGTCGGTGGTGAACCTGACGACGCCGCGCGGGACGACAACCAGGCCGGTGATCAACTACTCAGGCGACGCAGGCAACTTTCACAGCTATCGCAATGAGGGATCGTTGAGCGGCGCGTACCGCAGGTTTGACTACTACACGGCTTATTCGCGGTTCGACACCGCGAATGCGCTGCCGCGGGACGAGTACCACTCCGGAACGGCGGCGGCGAACCTGGGGTTCAACCTGACCGGGAACACGACCCTGCGGTTCACGCTGCGCAACGCGGATTCGGCGACGGGACTGCCGGGCGCGCATGACTTCTACGGCATCTCCGACAACGGCAAGCAGAGCGACCAGGACATTTACTCGGGCGCAACGTTAGACGACCGCAGAGCCAACGGCTGGCACAACCTGGTGCGCTACGGCATTGCGCGCAAGCGGGAGCAAGCAGCAGGCTTCGGTGGTGTCGGCACGCCGATCTCAGTCTTCGGCTTTACCGAGAATTTTGGGAATGTCGTGACGATTCGCGGCGCGAACGGTTACTCAGTGACCGGACGCGCTGCCTTTTTCCTGCCCTCTACTAGCCAGCAGGTCTCGAATCGCGATCAGCTCGATTACCAGACGGATTACGGCTTCGCACACTGGCTGACAGCACTCTTCGGCTTCCGCTATGAGAAGGAGCGCGGCCGGTTGAAGAACTCCTCCGCATTTGGGCAGAGTGACGAGCAAGTGCAGCGCACGAACTATGCGCTCACCCTGCAGTTGCAGGGAGAGATCGCCGGGCGCTTCTTCTACTCTGCCGGCGGCGGTGTGGAAAAAAACCATCTCTATGGCATCACGGGGACGCCGCGTGTGGGTCTCTCCTTTGTTCCGGTGCGCCCGGGCACAGGATGGTTCCGAGGCACGCTGGTGCGCTTCAACGCGGCAACGGGCGTCCAGGAGCCGTCGCTGGGGATCCAGTTCAACAGCCTTTATACGCTTCTGCAACAGGCTGGAGACGCGGCCGACATCACGAAGTACCACGTGACGCCGCCCGGGCCGGAGAAGTCGCGGACTTATGACGGCGGTGTGGAGCAGGACATTCGCGGCGAGAAGCTCGTCCTGAAGCTCGGCTACTTCCACAACACGTTCAACCACCAGTTGGAGGGCGTGGATACGGGAGCTTTGGAACAGGTCTTCGGCTATTCCCCTGCGGTCGCGAATGAGCTTTACGAATCGCCCTACCTCAACTCGCTGGCGTTTCGCGCACAGGGAGCGGAGGCGGAGATCGACTGGCGGCCGTGGCAGCAGTTCACGATGCGCGGCGGATACACCTACCTCGACGCGGTGGTGACGCAGTCGTTTTCGAGCGACGCGTACAACGATGGCGGCTACAACAGCAATCCGAACCTGCCGGGGATCGCGATCGGCGCGGAGGGTCCGCTGGTGGGTGCGCGGCCGTTCCGGCGGCCGCCGCATACGGGTTTTTTTGCGGCAGAGTATGCGAGCGGTAAGTTGAGCGCAGGGATGCGCGGCGCGCTGGCCAGCCGCTCGGACGATTCGACGTTTCTCGATGGCTTCGATCCAAATTTCGGCAATTCGCTGGTGCTGCCGAACCGCAATCTGGACTTCGGCTACGCGAAGCTGAGCGCAAACGTCATGTTCGCGGTGACGTCGCGGATCAGGATCTTCAGCGAGGCGGACAATTTGCTCAATCAGCAGCACATGGGGCCGATCGGCTATCCGGCGCTGCCGTTGACGGTGTGCGCGGGATTGAAGATACGGATCGGCGGAGACTGAAAGCTGCAGGGCAACGCGGCCCGTTCAGGGGCAACAAATGGGCCGCGTTTGCGTCTAACTGAAGGTGAAGTCGAGACTTTTAACGGTTGCGGTGCTGG
>Ga0182024_10022562_pt1 | contig 11339 bp, 8 predicted proteins | sample P32metaG_FD_120480 | JGI IMG/M metagenome (GOLD analysis project Ga0182024, IMG submission 120480) | Permafrost microbial communities from Stordalen Mire, Sweden - P3-2 metaG (Illumina Assembly) | ecosystem: Environmental > Terrestrial > Soil > Wetlands > Permafrost | place: Sweden: Stordalen... | reverse complement strand
TGGCAGCCAAGCCAGTGGAAGTGCCGCCGATCGCCGCGCGAAGTCAGGCAGAAAAGTTGCTGGATGACTTATTCAAGAAGGAACTCGCCTCGCTCGACTCCAGCGCCAAGCGAACCGAAATGGCCCGCACGCTTTTAAAACAGGCCGGCGACCAGCGTCCTGGCACCGCCGACCATTATGTACTGTTGGAAAGGGCACGCGATCTGGCCACGGTTGCTGGTGACGTCGATCTCGCTTGCCATGTAATCGACATGCTCGCGGCCTCATATCAGATCAACGGATTGCAGGTCAAAGCGGGCGCGCTTGCGACGCTGGCCGAAACGGTCACGAAGTCCGAACGACAACGCCAAATCGCCACGATGGCGCTCGATCTGCTCGATCGGGCGATTGCCGTCGACGACATCGAAGGGGGGCGCAAGCTCGGCAAGATCGCCTTCGCCGTTGCCCGCAAGAGCGAGGACAAAGTTTTGATGGCCCGCACGGCCGAGCGCGGCAAAGCTTTCAAAGAGATCCAAAAGAGCTTCGACGAATTCCAACGCGCCCTGGCCTCGCTGAAGGACGATCCCAAAGATCCCGCCGCGAGCACCGTGGCCGGCAAGTACTATTGCTTCGTCAAGGAAGACTGGAAGCAAGGGCTGCCGCTGTTGGCGCAGGGAAATGACACCGGACTGGCCGGCACCGCCGCCAAGGAACTTGCCGCTCCCACTGACGGCACAGCTCTGTTCGAACTGGCCGAGACCTGGGATGGTCTAGCCGAGAAGGAACAAGGGCTGCGTCAAGTTCGGCTGAAGGCCCACGCGCGCACCTGGTATCAAAAGGCCGTGCCCTCGCTCAACGGTCTGGCCCGCATCAAGGCCGAAAAAGCCTTGGCCGCCAGCCCCCCCGACGTCGTCGCCACGGCGAGCGGCTATCGGCCGACCAGCGGATCGGGAGGTCCTTCGACGAATCTCGAACAATTGTTCGAGCAGCTCGGTCCGGCCCTTCGCTCGGGCGACCAGTCCCACACCCGCGAGGTCGGCGCGACGCTGAACAGGGCGGAATTCTCCGATGTTCCCAAGCAAGGGGCTCTGTTGATCGGCTTCGACGTCAGTGCCGATGACAAAAAAATCCTCGCCCTGCGGCCGGTCTTTCTGACCTCCAAGGGTCAAAGCCTGGGCGGCTGGCATGGTACCACCAAATCAAAACCGAAGTCGAAACGAGTCCTCGCCAAAGCCGGATACGCGGTCGGGTCGATCAAAGTCAAGGCAGGCCTTTCGGTCGATGGTTTTTCCATCGTCTTCATGGAAATCGGCGCAGGCGGCTTGAACCCCAGTACGTCTTACGACAGCGATTGGCTCGGTCGCGGCAGTTCCGCCCATTCGGCCGTGGAGTTGAGCGGCGAAGGGGCCGCCGTGATCGGCATTCGAGGCCACGCGGGCGCCGAAGAAGTGACGTCGCTCGGACTGGTGCTTGGGCCGAAAAAGTAAGGGCCACGCCCCTTATCCTGCCGGCATTCTCGCGATCCCACCGCGACGATCGAGCGCGGTGGCCGGCTATTGGCGCGCTACTCAGTGGCCCAAAAGTCGACGACGACCACCTTCTCGCGACGGTCTCGCACGACCTTCACATACTCTTGATGCGCCGGATGCTTGATGTAATCGTCTCGATCTTTCTCGCTGCCAAACGTCACCACAAAGCAGTGGGTCAGATCGTCCGATTTGCCTTCGTGACTCACGTTGAGCCCATGTTCATAGCCGATGATCGTATCGATTTTGCTCGGTAGCGCGTTGAACGCGGCAATCACCTCTTGAACTTGCTCGTCCTTCACCTCGGGTTTGAACTTGTAAAGGACGATGTGCCGCAGCACTTTCCGCGGCGGCTCGGCCCCCGACACACTCATGGCCACCAGCGCGGCGACCGAAAGCAACATTCCGCCTTTGACAATCCACATTCGCCAATCGCTCATTACGCACCTCGCTTGTTAGAAATTGACTTCAAATGTTAACGCGAATTCGCCGCGATCGAGCCCATCTTCCGGGCCATGAACAACAGCCTGCTGCGGGCCCAAGCCGGGCATGAATTGGGGTGATGCCGATCCTCGCCGGTGTTACTTGTCGGCATCCAGTTTTGCCCGCGCTATTTGAGCTTCGAGCAGATAAGCCTGGGCCTTCAGCGCCGTGATCGCGTTCGCGCGAGCGGACGCCACTCGGGCCTTAATTAATTCCACGCTTTTCTCGGCGTCCTCGATCGCCGCGTCACAGGCCCTGACACGATCTTCCCGCGTCTGGGCGTACTCGAGCCGCGCTGCCAAGAGATCGCGTCCGGACTCGAGAACCTCGTCGTACTCGATACGCGCATTTTGAAATAGGGTCTGCGCGCTCTGGTGCACCTGCTCTAAGACCTCCAGGCGTTTCTGCTCGAGCTCCTTGATGCTGGGTTTCGCCTTCGCCGCATCCTCCGGTCGGCCGGAATTACAAAACACCAGCACGAGGCCGATGCCAATCGCAACCAGACAGACCGAAAGCTTGGATTTCGAAAGATTAGGTGCCGGACGCATTGTCGATCTCCCAAAAAGAGGTGTCGTCGGACGCGGCGTTGTTCCACCGCGGCCGAATTTGAATACGAGTTGTCGTTTTGTCGATCAATAACGTCGCGGCCGCACGGACCGCGGGTTTACACGCCCACGACGCGCAGGCTCGCGCTATGGCTTCGCTGCCGGCACGGCGTCGACCAACGCACCGGCCAGGATCTTGCCATCGGTGTCAGGCAACGGAACTCCGAGTAGATGGGCCACCGTCGGAGCGACATCGATGTTGTCGATCGTCTCCAGTTCAACACCGCGCCCTAATCCCGCTCCGGCGGCAATAAACGCCGCGTTCATTTTTGGATTCGTGGCAATAAAGCCGTGATTGCCGATGGGCGATCCCACTTGAGCACTCGGGACCACCCATCGGTCCTCGTCTGCCCTGCCGGAAAAACAATAGCCCTCTTGGGCCACCAGCACCATGTCGGCCATCTGCGGCCAATCGCGCACGTCGGGAAATCCGTATTCGGCGAATTTGTCCGGCTCGATGACCGTCGCAATTCCTTCGCGGCCAATGAACAAATCGCGGATCTTCTGCCGCGCGGGGGCATCGATGGTTGGATCGGTGAAATAGAGCAGCGCCACGCCCCCCTCGGGCACGATCGAGACGCGGGCCTCCTCGATCTTGCTCGGCCCCGTAGCCCGTACCCAACCTTCCTGGCGCAGCAGGCTATTGGGCAAGAGGGCCTTATCGGTGGTGATGAAGCCGTGGTCGGAGACGATGAAGACGGCGGTCTTATCGCCGATGCCGGCCGCATCTATTGCCGCCAGCACGCGGCCGACACAGGCATCGGCATAGGCCACGGCCGTGTAGCCGGCCTGCGTTTGCGGCCCATACTGGTGATGCGTGGTGTCGGTATTCAGCAGATGCAACAACAGCAGGTTGGGTTGGTGCTTGGCAATCAGGTTGCAAGCGGCCGTCGTCCAAGTGTAGTCGTACCAGGGATAACAGTGAGAACGATACGTCGCGTCGGGGTCCTTGGGCAGGATACCATCGTCGATCATCTCTTGAAGGAAACGCGGGGTGGTATAGCGCAGTCCGTCGGGATGGAAGAATTCCTGGAAATCGTTGTCAACGGTCGTCGCGCTTCGCGTGCAAGGCCACTGAATGGCGGCCGTGGTCAAACCCGCGGCATGAGCAACGTCGAACACCGTGGCCGTCCGCACCAACTCGGATTTGTCGCGCCGCGGGTCGATCGTCACCGGCACCCCAGGCTCGCCGCGCACCAGCACTCCGTTGGCCAGCACGCCATGCCGCCGCGGCTGCATGCCCGTCACGAGTGTCGTGTGATTCGGCCAGGTGACACTCGGATTGCTGACGCGCATGCCGGCCGCATGCACGCCACGCCTGGCCAAAGCCTGGAGATTGGGCATCGAGACTTTCGGATCATCGACCAAATAGGCCGGCAGACCATCCAGACTGATCATCACCACGTGCTCGGCCGGCGCCGCGTCGAGCGGCCGTGGGACACACCCGACCGCCACGGCCACCAGGCAGGCGATCGCCAATCCGGCGGTGCATGCATTAGCAAAAAGTAAAGACAACCACCGCGTCGGCGATCTGAATATTCCGCGCATTGGGGCAAACTCCACGCAGCAGGGTGACGCAAAAGGAGAGGACGACGGGCAGGAGCGGCCAGTGGATTCCGCCGTACGGCCGCTGGCGCGATCGTACCACGCCGCAAGGGGCGCAACAATCTTTTGCCTCTTGGGCGGGTGGTTTGCCCGGCCGCGGCAGGTCGGAGGGGGGGAACCGTCCGATCGCGCCCATGTGGGAAGGGTGAGCAGGCATAGGATATAATGAAACCAGTGCGTCAGGCAGCCTTCCCCCCCCGGACAGGGCAAGTGCGCCTGGGCGAGTTGATTGGCACCGCAGCCGGCGATGCGACCGGCCGTGGTGGTTTGGAATCACGTGGAGAGCAGTACATGTCGCAAGCCATTGTCGATCCGCATGAAATGCGGCGTTTCGCACACCAACTGGAGCGGTTTGCCAGCGAACTGGAAAGCCAGATGTTGATGTTGCGCGGCCAACTCAACGCCCTCGGTCAAAGCTGGCGCGACCAGGAAAACGAAAAATTCATGCAAGAGTTCGACGAAACCCTGGCCGCCACCAATCGCTTTCTCGAGGCCACCCGGCAACACGTCCCCTTTCTGCTGCGAAAGGCCGAACGGGTGGAAGAATATTTGCGGCAGCGATAGCCGAGCAGCATCTCGAAACTCCGGGGCGGCGGCGAGCAAGCCTCCGGCGCCCTTCAGATCAAGAGGCGAGCGTGATGAGTGGCGGTGCCCATGTCGATTCGTTCGAAGTCGTGCGCGATTTTCGCGCGGCCGTCGCAACCTTTGCCGACGAAGCACGCGACGCGCTGGCAATCTACGACCTGGAACTGCGCCGCACGCTCGACTGGTTGTTGACGGATCAACCTCAGGCCTGGCAACAAGCGGTGCGCAATGCCGAAGAGGCTGTCCGCGTCGCGAAGATCGAGCTGGGGCGTTGCCGTAGCCAGAAGCTACCGGGCGGCGGCGAACCCTCTTGCATGGAAGAAAAGAAAATGCTCGAGCGGGCGAAGCGGCGGCAGCAATTCGCCGAAGAAAAATTGATCGTCACCCGCAAATGGGGTCAGAACTTCAGTCGCGATGCGCTGCAATACACCAGCCACGCCAGCCAGTTGGGCGACCTGTTCGACTCCGATCTCCCCCGCGCACTTTCGCTGCTCGAGCGTGTCCTACGCTCGCTCGAAGCCTATGCCGATCTGAACAGCGGCATCTCAAGCAGTCCGTCGGCCGCCAGACCGGCGGCTCCCGCCCCGGCGAGCACGGCCGAGCCCAGTGCCGTGGCTCCCGGCCCAGCGGATGCGAGCACAGCGGAATCGGGCACTGCGGAAGCGGGCGCTGGCGAAACGCGTCCAGCCGAAGCGAGTGGGGCCGAGTCCGCCGCCAATGCGACCAAGGAACCACCCCGGCAGCACGGAGCTCCCTCATGAAATCTGGCGATTTGACTGCCGGCTCGGCGAAATTGTACACGGCTTGGAATAAGCTGCGGTTGCGTTGGGAAGAAACGCAGGTTCACTGGCACGATTCGGTGAGCCGAGATTTCGAGGAGACCTACCTGACGCGGCTCGATCCTCACGTGCGCGCCACGCTGGAAATCATGCGCGGACTGGCCGAGCTGTCCAACGCCGCGCGGCAAGAATGCGATCCCGAACGAGTATCCCTATAGGTATTACGGATAAGCCTCCCCCAGTTCGCTACCGAGACCAGAGCCACCCGGCCGATCGCCGCTGCCTCCGCCTGAGCGTCGGCCGCCGCGAACTCGGCTGCTCCGCCAGAGAAATCGCATGACTCCAATTCCCACCGATCCGGCCGAAGAGCAGTGGCCGCAAATGGCGGCTAAGACGCCGGCCGATCCACTGGCTCGACTGATGCGGTTTGTCGCCGACTTGACCAGTCTGGCGGCCGATCGGGCGATGGAAGAGTCGCGCATCGAGTCGCGCCGCGAAACCGGTTTAAGGGTTGCCCAGCGGACCTTGCAGGAGTCGCAGGAAAAACTCGGTGCCTGGTTCGAACAAGAACTGACCGAAACGGCCGCCGAACAGACCGAGCGGCGGCACGGAGCGCTCGCCCGGTTTCAGGTCGAAAGCGCTAGCTGCGAAACCCAGTTCGTCCACCTGCAGCAACAGGCGGCCGAGCAATACGAAGCCGGTTTGCGACTCGCCAAGCGAAAGCTGGAAGAGACCGGCTGGGAGGCCGAGGCCTATTTCGACGGCAACAAACAGATCGCTCCCAAGGCGTTGGAAGATTTTACGATCCAAGTCGACGCCTGGCGCACTCGCGCCGCCGAAGAACACGACAAGGCCCGCAATCTGCTGCGCCGTTGGAAGCAGCAGCCCCCCGAGGTGGTGATCGATCCAAGCACTTTCGACGCGGCCGGCGACGACTATGCCGGTCGACTGCCCGAGCGCGTCGGGGCCATCACGGCCGAACTCGATCGACTCGGTGCGCTCACCGCGCCGGGCCTGGCCTCCAGCCGGGTGCTCCCGTGGTTCTACCTTTTGGCGGTGGCACTGATCACCGCCGGAGTCGGCATCGAGGTGACACCGCTAGCCGCGGGGGCAGCATTTGCCTGCGGGCTCGTGGCGGGGATTGGTGGCCTGTTGGTCATTCGCGGTGCGGCCCGCAGCGGAATCGCCGAAATCTATCCCCCCCTCTGCCATGCCGTCGCCGAGGTGAACTGGCTTTTAGACCGCGCATTGGCCGTGGCCAAGGCGCGCACCGCGGCACAACAGAGCAAACTGATCGAACGCCGCGATCGCGAAATCCGGGCCGCCGAAGAAATCTATCAGACCGAGATGGCCAAGCTCGAACGGCAGCGCGTGAACCGGCTGGCCGGTCCCACCGAAAGATATCCGCGCCAATTGGCCGAAATCACCGCCCAGCGCGATCACGAGTTGAAAGGGGCCGAAGAGAATTACAACCGACGCAATGCCGAAGCCCGCCGCCGTGAGGCTGCCGATTCCGCCGCCGCCACCGAACGCTACGAGCGCCAGATCGAGCAAATCACCCGCCGCCACACCGACGAGTGGCAGCGACTGGTCGAATCTTGGCGGGCTGGGCTCGCCGGACTTCAAACCGTGGCAGCGCAGCTCTGCGGCGAAACCGCCCAGGCCGGCGCCGATCTGCCGTGGCTGGCCGATTGGCGGCAGTTGACCGCCGCCGAGTGGGTGCCGGCCGCCGAACTGCCGCCGGCGCTCCGCTTCGGCACGCTCGAAGTTCGTTTGGATCAAGTCCCCGAGGGAGTGCCGCAAAGCCAACAACTTGCCAGCGTTGCGCGAGAAAGTTTTGCGCTGCCTGCCCTGGTGCCGTTTCCGGCCGGCGCATCGCTGCTGCTGAAAGCGCGCGGCGAAGGGCGCCGCGTCGCGGTCGAGGCAATGCAGGCCTTCATGCTGCGGCTGCTGGCCAGTCTGCCGGCCAGCAAGGTCCGCTTCACGATCATCGATCCGGTTGGGCTGGGCGAAAATTTCGCCGCCTTCATGCACCTGGCCGACTATCAAGAACAACTCGTCACCAGTCGCATCTGGACCGAGCCGCGGCATATCGAAGAGCGGCTGGCCGATTTGTCGGAACACATGGAAAATGTGATCCAGAAATATCTGCGCAACGAATTTGCCACGATCGAAGAGTACAATCGCGACGCCGGCGAAGTTGCTGAACCGTTCCGATTCTTGGTGGTCGCCAATTTTCCTGCCAATTTCAGCGAAGCGGCCCAACGCCGGCTGCTGTCGATCGCCGCCAGCGGCGCACGCTGTGGCGTCTTCACGCTGGTGATGGTCGACACCCAGGCACCGCTTCCGCCGGGATTTGCCATTCGCGACTTGGAGCAGCACGCAACCACGCTCGTCTGGCACCAGGGCCAATTCACTTGGCGCGACGATCGGTTCGGCCAGTTCGCGCTGACGCTCGACACTCCGCCGCCGCCCCTTCCGATGACGCGCATGTTACAGTCGGCCGGCGAGCAGGCCAAATCGGCCGGCCGCGTCGAGGTGCCGTTCGAGGTCATCGCTCCCTCGCCCGACGACTATTGGACCAGCTCGGCTCAAAAAGGTTTCGACGTTCCGCTGGGCCGGGCCGGCGCCACCCGCCTCCAATCGCTGCTGCTGGGATCCGGAACGTCGCAGCACGTGTTGATCGCCGGCAAGACCGGCTCGGGCAAATCGACGCTTTTGCACGCGCTGGTGACCAACATGGCTCTGCGCTATTCGCCCGACGAAGCCGAAGTCTACCTGGTCGACTTCAAACAAGGAGTCGAATTCAAAACCTACGCCACCCATCGCTTGCCCCATGCCCGCGTCGTGGCGATCGAAAGCGACCGCGAGTTTGGCGTCAGCGTTCTCGGCCGGCTCGATGCCGAGCTGAAAACCCGGGCCGACCTGTTCCGGGCCGCCGGCGTGCAAGACCTGGCCGGCTTTCGCCGGGCGTCGCCCGAGACGGTCATGCCCCGGGCGATGTTGATCGTCGACGAGTTTCAGGAGTTCTTCGTCGAAGACGACCGCATCTCACAAGATGCCGCGCTGCTGTTGGACCGGCTGGTGCGGCAAGGGCGGGCGTTCGGCATCCACGTTCTGCTCGGATCGCAAACGCTGGCCGGCACCTTCAGCCTGGCCCGCAGCACGCTCGGACAAATGGCCGTCCGCATCGCGTTGCAGTGCAGCGAAGCCGACGCCCATCTGATTCTGAGCGAAGACAATTCCGCCGCGCGCCTTCTTTCGCGCGCCGGCGAGGCAATTTACAACGACAGCAATGGCCTGATCGAAGGAAACCATCCGTTTCAGGTCGTTTGGCTGCCCGACGCGCGCCGCGAGGTCTTTCTGGAAAAAGTCCAGCAGCTCAGTCAACAGTCGGGCAAGACGCCGCGCGAACAAATCGTGTTCGAAGGGAACATTCCGGCCGATCCCGAGCGGAACAAGGTCCTCCAAGCGTTGCTCTCCGAGGGCCGGCCTCGGAAAGTGCCCCTGGCGGCACAGGTTTGGCTCGGCGATGCCGTGGCGATCAAGGATCCGACAGCGGTCGTATTTCGTCCCCAAAGCGGCAGCAATTTGCTCATCGTCGGCCAAAGCGAAGAGGCGGCACTCGGCATCTTCAACATCGCCTTGGTCGGTCTGGCGGCGCAATATCCGCGCGCGGCCAACCCCAAAGTCGAATTCTATCTGCTCGACGGCAGTGCGCCGGGGTCCGAAGCGGCCGCCTCCCTGCAAACCCTGGCCGGGCTCACCCCCGAACCGGTCCGGCTCGTCGGACGCCGCGAACTGGCCGAAACGGTCTCGCATTTGGCCGCCGAGGTCGACCGGCGGCAAAAAACTGCCGATTCCGACGCGCCGCCGATCTACGTGCTGCTATACGGCCTGCACAAACTCCGCGATCTGCGGCGCGACGAAGAAGATTTTGGATTTTCGCGGATGGGAGAAGAGCCGGCGCCCAAACCGTCCAAGCAGTTCAACTCGGTCCTCCGCGACGGGCCGGCCGTGGGGGTCTACGCGATCGTGTGGTGCGACAGCCTCAACAATTTGAATCGCGCCTGGGATCGTTCGACGCTTCGCGAATTCGAAACGCGCATTGTGTTCCAAATGAGCGCCAACGACTCCAGCACACTGATCGACACGCCGGCCGCGGCCAAGTTGGGCATGCACCGCGCGTTGCTGCACAGCGAAGAGCAGGGGATTTTGGAAAAGTTTCGTCCCTATCGCTGGCCCAGCGAAAGTTGGCTCGAGCAGGTCCGCCGCCAGTTGCACGGCGCCGATTCCGACTCCGCCGAATCGGGCCGCGCCGCGGGTTAACACCAGACCCACGGGCCATCGAGCAGCCCGTTGAAAAATGGGACTCGCCTCCGAACCGCATTGCGCGAATCTCGGGAGAAACGGCGGTCGCAAGGTGCCGGTCCCAATTTTTCAACACGCTGCTGGACGCACAACCCCCGTTTGCCGACAATCTAGCCCAGAACCACCTCCAACGTCCGGAAACGCCAAGGCACTCCGCACCGTGAAATCGCTCGAGGGTCAGATGCTCGTCGCCGCACTCGCCCTGCGCGACCCCAACTTTCACCGCTCGGTCGTGCTGATTGTCAAACACAGCGAAGACGGGACGTTGGGCCTGATCCTCAACCGGCCCAGCGCAACCAAAATCGCCGAAATCTGGACCCAGGTCAGCTCCACTCCTTGCCACGTCAACCAGCCGATCCACACCGGTGGGCCGATCCAGGGCCCTCTGATGGCTCTGCACTCCACCCCCGCCTGGGCCGAAATCGAAGTCGTGCCCGGCGTCTATTTCACCGCTGCCCGCGAAAGCCTCGAACAGATCGTCTCGGCCGCCGGGCCCGCCATGCCGCACCGCACCAAGTTCTTCGTCGGCTATTCCGGCTGGGGACCAGGCCAGCTCGAAGCCGAGCTCGACGGCGGTGCCTGGCTGACCATCGCCGCCAGCGACCAGCATGTCTTTCAGGGCGACGACCCCTGGCAAAGCCTGACCCGGCTGATCGGCGGCTCGCAACTCTTGTCTTCCTTGGGCATCAAGCACGTCCCCTCGGACCCGAGGCTGAATTGATGCCGCCGCGCCTCGCCCGCATCACGATCTATCCGATCAAATCGCTCGATGGAGTCGATCTCGCCTCCGCCCAGCTTACGGCCGGAGCGGGACTGGCGCACGACCGGCAATTCGCCATCCGCGACGCCGCCGGAGAATTCGTCAACGGCAAGCGCACCCCGGCCGTTCATCCCCTGGCGGCCGAGTTCGATCGGGCGATCGAAACCGTCACGCTTGGCCGCCGCGGCAACGAGGCCAGGACCACCTTTCACCTGACGCGCGATCGGGCCGCGCTCGAAAACTGGCTGAGCGACTTTTTTACCCTGCCCGTCACACTCGACGAAGATGGTTCGGCAGGCTTTCCCGACGATCTCGACGCTCCCGGCCCAACGCTGATCAGCACGGCCACGCTCGAGACCGTGGCCTCGTGGTTTCCGGGCATGACGGTCGACGACGCCCGGCGCCGTTTTCGGACGAATCTGGAAATCGATGGAGTCGAAGCTTTTTGGGAAGACCGGCTGTATGCGACGGCCGGAAATCCGGTCCGTTTTAGTGTCGGCCAGGCCGCGATCGCCGGCACCAATCCCTGTCAGCGATGCATCGTGCCGACTCGTTCGCCGGCGGACGGCGACGTCTGGCGAGGTTTTCAAAAAACATTTGCCCAGCGGCGGGCGGCAACCCTGCCCGACTGGGCTGAGAAGTCGCG
>Ga0182024_10022561_pt1 | contig 11339 bp, 13 predicted proteins | sample P32metaG_FD_120480 | JGI IMG/M metagenome (GOLD analysis project Ga0182024, IMG submission 120480) | Permafrost microbial communities from Stordalen Mire, Sweden - P3-2 metaG (Illumina Assembly) | ecosystem: Environmental > Terrestrial > Soil > Wetlands > Permafrost | place: Sweden: Stordalen... | reverse complement strand
GCGCGGCGTCGCAATCGTCGCGGTTCCGGCCGATGCGCGAATCACCACGCTGGTCGCCGTCAGCGTGGAACCGGATGGCGGAAGCAAAGCACCCACGACCAAGCCTATCCTGGCCGTACCGCTCACGTAGTGACGCGCGTCGAGCGCATTTCGCCGGCGACCGAAAAGGCGGCACTGGACTATCTGTCGGCAACGCCGCACGATAACGTCTTTATCAGCTACCTTATCCGCTTCGATCTCTCGTCGGCCACGAGGCACCGCATATACGTTTTGCGCAAAGACGAGGCAGTCTGCGGCGTTGCCTACTTCTCGCGGCAAGTCGTGCTTGCGTGCGAACCGAGCGACGCTCCGTCTTTCGCTGCCGAAGCTCGCAAGCATCTGGGCGAACGCATGATCGTCGGGCCGCGTGCGAGCATCGAAGCGTATTGGGAGGCCGTGCGGACTTGGCACGCGGAACCACGCTTGGTGCGCGACCGTCAATTCGTGATGGCGCTGCAGCGCACGCATATGAAACCGTTCGAACGCAGCGTCACGGTAAGGCACGCGCGCGCCGACGAATGGACTTCGGTCGCCGATAATTCCGCCCAGATGATTCATGCCGAACTGGATTACGATCCGCGCGGCCGCTCGACTGCGTTCTCAGCAAACATCCGGCGCATGATTGAGGAAGGTCTGTGGTGGGTTGGCGAGTCGCTCGGCCGCCTCTGCTTCTTCTGTAACGTCGGGCCGTGGTGCCCTAAAACCGCGCAGCTGCAGGGGATTTGGACGCCGCCCGAATACCGCGGCCGCGGGCTCGCGAGCGCCGCACTCGCCGGAATTTGCGACCAGCTGCTCCGCCAAACACCCGAACTGTCGCTCTACGTGAACGACTTCAACGTTCCGGCAATTGCGCTCTATCGCCGCATCGGATTCGAGACGGTGTCGGAGTTCCAAACGCTGCTGTTTTGACTATAGGCGGCGTTCGATATTCGAGACGCCCGACTCGACCGCTCGTTCGCCGCGCATAAACAACCCGATGATCCAGCGGATTGTAGCGATCACGCCGACGATCGCGAAGGCGAAGATTATCACGAATACCCAAGCGGCCGCCGCCGCCATGTGCATGACGGTTTGTTCCATACGTGCTCCTTATAAAAGCGCTGGAGTGAATGTTTTTCCGGTCATGGCCGATGCAAGCAGGTTGGCATTGCGAGAGACGACGCCGTAGATCGACAGCTGCGGGTTCGCGCCGATGCTCGTCGGGAATACGGAGCCGTCGAAAACGAAGAGATTGCCGACTTGATGGTGCCGCCCCTTTCCGTCGACGACCGCCGTATGCTCGTCCGAGCCCATCGCGCACCCGCCCATCACGTGAGCGCTCACGACGCGCATCAGCAGCAGTTCCATCGGCAACTCCGCGATTTGCGCTCGCGCCTGCTCCCACGACGTGTACGGCCACGCCGACTCGTGGATCGGCATCACCGACGTCGCACCGGCCGCAAATTGAATTTCGGCCATCGTGAGGAGACTGCGGCGCAGCCCGTCCCAGACGTAGGGGTCGATCGGGTAGTCGAGCTGCGGCGAATGATCGTGCCGGAGTTCGACGCTGCCGCCCTCGCTGCGATCGTTGAAACCGTCGCGCAGGAGCGCGATCATCACTTCCTTGTTCGGCATGTCGTCGAGCAGCCGCGCATGTTTGTCACCGAAGCCCTGCGTGATGGAGCCATACAGCAGCGGATAGATCGGCGGCACTTCGAGTTTGTAACCGATCGGGCCGTCGAACGGCGCCGTCTCGAGAAAGTGATCGCTATACACCGTCTGTGGGGCTCCGGAAAATCCGTTCACCACGTTCGGCATGACCGCTGCCGAGATCGCGACCGGATGCAAAAACGTACGAACGCCGAGACGCCGGTGCGGATTAGGAATATCGCTGCGCAGCAGAAGCGCCGGCGTATTGATCGAGCCGCCCGCGGCAACGTACGTCTTTGCCGAAATCGTCACCGAATAGGGCGTACTTCGCAGCCCCGTCGCGTCGAGCGCTTCGCAAACGAGTCCGCTGACCGAGTCGCCGCTCATCGTGAAACGCTGGGCCCGGCAATGCGTTATCAGCGTCGCGCCCCGTTCGAGCGCGCCGGGGATGGTGGTTACCAGCATCGATTGCTTTGCGTTCGTCGGGCAGCCCAAGCCGCAATAGCCAAGGTTCCAGCAGCCCTTAACGTTGCGCGGCACGATGCCGGTGGGAATGCCGAGTTTCGCAGCGCCGCGTTTGAGTATGGCGTTGTTCTCGTTCGGCGGCACCGCCCACGGCGCGACGTTGAGTCGTCGTTCCATGAGAGCGAAGTACGGAGACAGCGCCTCGGGCGTGTAATCGGCTAGGCCGAAGTTATTGCGCCAATATTCGAGCGTCCGTAAGGGGGTGCGGAAACTGCTGGTCCAATTGACCGTGGTGGAACCTCCGACGGTGCGCCCCTGCAGAATCGTGATACCTTTATCTTTGGTCTGGCGGTTGCCCGACTCTTGATACATTTGCGGATACGCTTCGCGTTCCAGCATATGGAAATCGCTCGACGACAGCAGCGCGCCCGTCTCGACCATCACGACTTTGAGGCCGGCAAGGCTGAGAATCTCCGCAGCGGTGCCGCCGCCCGCGCCGGTTCCAACGATTACAACGTCGGCTTCGAGGTGCAAATCGCGATCGAGCTTCGACGCGTCGCGAACGTCCCAGCCTTTTTTCAAGCCCAGAGCGATCGGATCCGCAATCATCAGCCGATCCTCGGCGGACCGGGGTACCCGATCTGGGCCCACGACACGTTGTTGCCGTACCACGACGCCATTACGATCGTGTGCAGCGCCTGGTAGGCGGTCTTGAAAAGCATCACGTTGCTGAACCGCCAGTTTTCCAAGAACTTGACGACGTCGGATGGTGGTGCGTCGGACCACGAGCTCCATATCCCCGTCGCAAAACCGCGCGTCAGCGGGAACGAAAGCAAACCGAAAAGCTGCTGGAGTTCTCCTTGGGGTGACGGTGTCAAACCCGCAGCCGCAACGTCGACGCCGCGCACCACTTCAACGAGCGCCGCCGCACGCGCCGCCGGCTCGGTCGGAAGCGCGCCCGCCAGCATGGCGCCGCCGACGGCCGCAATCATCGCGCGATCGGCGGAGCTGAGAATGTTGTATGGATAGCTAGGGTCGGCGAACGGCGAGATCGCAGCCTTGTTCGAACGTGCGCAGTTCGCGAGCACGAGTACGGCGACGCCGCCGATTCCGGTCTTGATCAGTTCGCGACGCGAGAGGAGCCGGCTCATTTCAAAATCAGCGGCCGGTACCGGATGCGGTGAGGCTTCGAAGCCTCCTCGCCGAGGCGCACTCGCTTATCGGCTTCGTACTCCTGGTAGTTTCCCTCGAAAAAGTAGACCGACGAGTCGCCTTCGAACGAGAGGATGTGCGTCGCGATCCGATCCAGGAACCAGCGATCGTGGCTGACCACCATCACCGTGCCGGCGAACTCTTCGAGCGCATCCTCCAGCGCACGCAGCGTCTCCACGTCCAGATCGTTCGAGGGTTCGTCGAGCAGCAGCACGTTCGCGCCCGACAGCAACGTCTTTGCCAAATGCAAGCGCGCTCGTTCGCCGCCGGAAAGCGTACCGACGGCTTTCTGCTGGTCGCCGCCTTTGAAGTTGAATCGCCCGAGGTACGCTCGCGAAGGCATTTCGAATTTGCCGACCGTAAGGATATCGCGGCCGCCGGTAACGTCGTCGAAAACGCTTTTTGCGTCGTCCAACGACTCGCGGCTCTGATCGACGATGCCGAGCTTGACGCTCGGGCCGACGGCGATCTCGCCGGAATCCGGCCGCTCTTTGCCGGAAATCATTCGGAAAAGCGTCGATTTACCCGCACCGTTCGGCCCGATGATTCCGACGATCGCGCCGGGCGGAACGGAGAAATTCACGTCGGTCATCAAGAGACGCTCGCCGTACGCCTTGCTAACGTCTTTGAACTCGATCACGCGATCGCCGAGACGTTCGGCGACCGGAATGAAAATCTCGCGGGTTTCGTTGCGGCGCTGATATTCGTAGCTCGAAAGTTCCTCGAAACGCGCGATGCGGCTCTTGCTCTTCGACTGGCGGCCTTTCGTTCCCGAGCGCACCCACTCCAACTCGCGCTTCAACGCCTTCTGCCGCGCGGATTCTGCGGCTTCCTCTTGCTGCAATCGTTCTTGCTTCTGCTCGAGCCAGCCGCTGTAATTTCCTTTCCACGGAATGCCGCGCCCACGATCGAGTTCCAAGATCCACTCGGCCGCATTATCGAGGAAGTAGCGGTCGTGCGTGATCGCGACGACCGTGCCCGGAAAACGCAGCAAGAATTGTTCGAGCCACTCGACGCTTTCAGCGTCGAGATGGTTGGTCGGTTCGTCGAGCAGCAGCATGTCCGGCTTCGACAAGAGCAGCCGGCAAAGTGCGACGCGACGCTTTTCGCCGCCCGATAGCGTCGCGATTTTCGCATCCCACGGCGGTAGGCGTAGCGCGTCGGCCGCGATTTCCAACTGCTGATCCCCTTCGCCCCCTTCCGCGAAAAGAATCGCTTCGAGTTTAGCCTGCTCGTCGGCCAGCGCTTCGAAATCGGCGTCCGGTTCGCCGTATGCGGCAAATACCTCGTCGAGCCGATTGCGTGCGGCGTTCGTTTCGGCCAGCGCCTCTTCGACCGCTTCGCGCACGGTCGCTTCGGGATTCACTTTCGGTTCCTGCTCCAGAAAACCGATCGAGAGGTTCGGCATCGGCGCGGCTTGGCCGTCAAACTCAGTGTCGATGCCGGCCATAATACGCAGCAGCGACGACTTCCCCGCGCCGTTGAGACCGAGAATCCCGATCTTGGCGCCCGGGAAGAAGCTCAGCGAAATATCCTTCAAGATCTGCCGTTTCGGCGGCACCGTCTTGCTGAGCTTGAACATCGAATACACGTATTGCGTCACGTTCATTCTCTACCGCTCGCGCGACCCGGAAGCCTGTCGCGTGGGGGCGGTCGATCGGTTATGATGGGTCTTGAGGCGCCCGCGCTCGGGCACCGCGTGGCAAGGTGTGCTCCCGCCGTTTGCCGGCATCCGCTCACAGCTCGCAGACGTAGAAAGAGATCGCATGAAATATTCCTTCGTCGCACTTCTTCTGGCGCTGTGCGTCATCGCGCCGGCGCGAGGGGCGTCCGGAGTCGACTCGCTCGGGCGGCTTGAAGGAAACTGGGACAGCACGGCAACGTCGCTGCAGACGCCGTACAGTACGGCCGGTACGTCGGGAGTGAAAACGTCGTGCGCGTGGTCGACCGGTCGCGACTTTCTAATTTGTCAGCAGACCGTAACTGGAGAAAGTCAGGTCGCCCACTCGGTGGCTATCTACACCTACGACGCGGCCGGCGCGAAGTACCACTTCTACGCAGCGCGTGTGACCGGCGTTGCGGACGTGGGTATCACCGTCGACACGACGGGCATCATGTACACCAATACGTTCACCGATGGCGGCAAGAACGTCACGATCCGCACGCTCAACGTCTGGGACGACCCAGACCACTATCGTTTCTGGACGGAGTACACGATCGACGGCCAACACTGGACGAAGATGCTGACCGGAAGTTCGCATCGCGCGCAGCCGTAGTCAGCGCTTCTTCGCAGCCTCTAGAATCTTCAACGCCGTTGCGTGGAAGCGCGCGGTGGCGCTAACGCCGAACGTTTTCTCGAGGTACGCGACTGGATTGCCCGGCCGCCCGTCGGGTTGATGGAAGACGACGAAGACCTCGCCGGGCGTCGCGTGCAGCAGTTCGTAGTCGCCTTTGGGCGATCGATGCGGAATGACCGCCAGCCGCGTCTGCGGGAGAACCTTCACGTTTTTGAAGGCGTCGATCGCCAAAGTCTTTTCGAGCTCCGCTACGGTTCGCAAGAACACTGGGCATTCGAAGCCGAGTTCCCTAGCAATGTGAGCCTCGATCTTGCGCGCGATGGCTTCGCGTTTCGATTCGCCCGTTTCGAAGAAAACGTTCCCGCTTTGTATGTACGAACGCACGTTCTCAAAGCCGAGACCGGCGAAGAGCGCGCGCAGCCGTTCCATCGTCACGAAGCGTCCACCAATGTTGACCGCTCGCAGGAACGCTCTGTATTCGCGCTTTGCCGCCATGGGCTGGAGTATCGCGCAGTGCATCCGCCGAACCCTGCGTCATGCGCCTCTCTCTTGCAGCTGCAGCGCCTGTTGCCGTAGCGCTTTCCTTCACTCTCGCCGCGTGCAGCAACAGCATCGGCACCGTGCCCGGGACGGCGACGGCGCCCGTCGTGCCGCCCGCTCGCGGAAGCATCATCTCGATGTCGCGCGTCGGCACGATTACGAAGGCGCAAATGAGCGCGGGGCTAGCCGGCCAAGTTATCACCGAGCTGGGAGGGGCGCCGAAGTGCGACGTATCGCTCTACGCCGTCGTCTATGAGACGATCGGCGCGCAAGGCGAGCCCGCGAACGCAAGCGAGGGATTCTTCGTACCCGCAAAAGGGTGCAACGGGCCGTTTCCGCTGGTAGGTTACGCGCAGGGCACGAACGTCGTCAAAGCCCAGAAGATCACGAATCCGACGAAAAGGAACATCGAGCCGGTGGTCGTTGCTGCGATTTACGCCGCGCACGGCGATGCAGTCGCAGCGACCGACTACCTCGGACTCGGATTTTCGACGTATCCGTATCAACCGTATCTCGTCGTCGAAGCCGAAGCTAGCGCCGTCATCGATTCGATGCGCGCCGCGCGCCTTGCTGCGAGGACGCTTCACGTTTCGCTTTCCGGCTCCATTTTACTAACCGGTCATTCGCAGGGCGGCCAGGCGTCGATGGCGACGCAGCGAGAAATCGAAGCCCATAACGCCGCCGAGTTTCACTTGATCGCCGATGCGCCGTCGAGCGGCCCTTACGCACTTACGCAGACGCTCGTCGACGGAGTCACTCACCCCGGGCAGAACGCCCCGGTCCTCGCCGCCTACGTCCTGACCGCGTACCAGCACGAATACGGCAACGTTTACGATCAGCCCACGGACGCGTTCAAGCCGCCATATGCGGCCGGAATCGACACGCTGCTCCCCGTAACGACCTATGCGCAAGCGGCCGAACTCGAAGGCAAGACCCTGCCGCTCAATCTGCACGCGCTGATGCAGCCCGCCTTCGAGCGCGCGTTCGCTAACGATCCGACCAGCGGCGGCCGCGTCGACGCGGCGCTCAACGATCTGCTGGACGGATGGACGCCGGTGGCGCCGCTCGACCTATGCGGCGGCAGCAAAGACCCGCAAGTCGAATTCAAGAATTCGCTGCTCGCCTACGCTTACTTCAAGAAGCGCGGTGCAAGAGTCAAGCTCACCGACGTCAATCCTTTCATGCCGCCAAGCGTTCCGATAACCGAGTACCACGACGCGGTACTGGTTCTCTGTCTCACGTTGAATCGGGTTGCGATCCTAGACGCACCGGCAGCCGGCAGGCGTCACCACGGCTTTCCGATGTAGCTGAACGCGAGCCGGTCGTCGCCTTGGCCTTCGTCGAAATATGCGTGATCGCGGTAGAGCACTCGTTCGAACGCGCGGTCGAGCGCGGTCAGCATCGCTACCGAGGTATGTAGGTCTTCGCGGTCCTTGCGCCACTTGCGTGTCTCGCGCGTAAGACCGTCCCGCCGTTCCCACCCGTAGTCATCGATCGCGACGATGCCGCCCGGCGCCAGGAGTTCGGCGATTTTGGCAATGGTCGCGTCAAGGTTGCCGGCGTGATGGAGTACGAGCATCGCAACGATACAGTCGAACGTCTTGCCACGCGCATCAAACGTTTCAAAGCTTAATGCCTCGGCCGGGAATTCGGGTCGCGGGTCGCGATCGATTGCGGTCACGTCATGGCCGGCTGCAGCAACCAGCGTGGCCAGCTCGCCGGCGCCGCAACCGATCTCGAGTACTCGCGATTTTGGTGCCAGTCGCGCGAGCACCAGCTCGGCGAACGCGTTAATCCGATGCACGGCCACTGGAGTAATTATGTAGCCGGTGCTGGGCGGCCGGGTCAAGGGCGAACAGGGGACACGGATGGCAACGGGCAAGCTCGCTTCATGGCCCCCACGCAGTTTTCGCGCGGCCGGTTCCTCGCCATTGCTGCCGCATTCCAGGCCGCCATGCTACCGCTCGACGCGCGGGCAGCGGACTCCCCTGCCGCTCCCGCCGCCGGCGACAGTCTGCTCATCGAAGAACTCCACCGCCTTCGCCTCGGACGGCGAGCGCTGGTGCTCAGCGGCGGCGGAGCGCGCGGCGCCTATCAGGCCGGCATGGTTCAGAACTGGATCACCGCGGCGGGGATCCAAGACGGTCAGCCCCTGAACACGTACAACCTCATCTGCGGGACGTCGATCGGTGCGCTCAACGCCTACATGATCGCCACCGGGCGTTACTCCGAACTGCGCGCTATGTGGCAAACGGTAGCAACCCAAGACGTCGTCAGGCTCAAGAACCGGTACCGCTACATTGCCGACCAGAACTCCGGAATCGGAAATCGCATCGCCCAGGCGATCGGACTGGCACTCGGCCTAAAAAGCAACGTTACCGGAGTGCTCGATGGTGGGCGCGTGCGTAAATGGCTCAGCGACAACATGGATGCGACCGCACCCGTGCTGACGCCGGTAGTATGGACGGTCACGAATCTGTCGGAACAGCGCCCCGAGTTTTTCTACCGGATACCGAACGCGCTCAGCCCGCAAGAACGGGCGACCGCAATCGAAGCGATCCGCGACACGGTCGGCCCGGATACGGCGGTACGTGAAGCCACGCCCGACCTCTTGGTCGATTCACTTCAAGCATCGGCATCGATTCCGCTTGCATTCGACCCGGTCGTGCTTCCTTCGCCGAGCGGGGGCACCGCGCAGTACGTCGACGGCGGCGTCACCGCGAATACGCCGATCGGCGTAGCGCGAGCGTTCGCCGCCAACGTCGACGTCGTCCTGATGGATCCGGTGTTCGAGCCGGAAGTGTACAAGAATGCGATGGACGTCGGCATCGGCGTCTTCGGCACGATGCAGCAGCGCATCCTCGACTCGGACATCCGCGCGGCGTTCTTCGAAACGTTCGGCAAACAAGCACTGGGCGCTCTGCCGAAATCGGCCATCCAAGGGCTCACCGGTTCGTCCGCAAAGTACGCGGCGTTCGAGAACTTCTTGAACTCGCTGTATGCGACGACTTTCTACGTGAAGCGGCCGGACAAAGTGCTGCCGGTTGAAGTGGTCGGTTTCAACGATCTGCCGGGCCTCGACGCAACCTATGCCGTTGGAATGCAAGCCGGCCAAACGCCGTTCGACAAGTACGAGTACTCGGCGTTTTCGACGTAAGCACGATGCGATAAGGCGCGAGTATGAACCCTTCCTGGTCCGCGCTGGCTTCGCTGACGGCCGTCGCAGCAATCGCATCGAGCGGATGCAGCGCTGAGAAAGGCTCGCCGCCCATGCAGCCGGCACTCGTTTCGGCGATCGCGCAGAGCTCGCCGCCATTGCAGTCGGTTGCGAGCAAGCACATCAGACACGTCGTGATCGTGATTCAGGAAAACCGTAGTTTCGATAATTTCTTCGCCGGATGGCCGGGAGCGGATTCGGCGATGTCGGGTTACACGAGCAACGGCACAAACGTTCCATTGCGCGAAATCACATTCAACGGTCCGGATATCAGTCACGGATGGACCGATGGGATCGCGGCTTGGGACAACGGCGAAATGGACGGCTTCGATAAAGAGTCGTCTGCGTTGGGCACTTCGGCAGGAACGTATCCGTACGCTTACGTCAATCACAAGCTCATCGCACCGTACCGCACGATGGCGAACCGTTACGTGCTCGCCGATCACATGTTTCAGACAGAGTTCGGCGGCAGCTTTACCTCGCATCTTGACCTAATTGCCGGCACGACGAATCTCACGCCGACGCTTGCCGAGGTCCAGTGGCCGCCCGCCAACATCTGGGGCTGCAACGCGCCGGTCGGCACGAATTCCTCGACGGTCGACGTGCAGCGTTCGATCGACTGGACCGGTGGACCATTCCCGTGCTTCACGCAATTCGACACCCTCGCGAACAATCTCGACCAACGCGGCATTTCGTGGCGCTACTATGCGGTCGCAATCGGCGAGGGCGGCGACGGATGGTCGTCTTTCGACGCTATTCGCCACGTGCGCTATGGAAATGACTGGAAGAAGGTGGTGTCTCCGCCGACCAAGGTTTTGACGGACATTGCGGCAGGAAAGCTCGCCGGCGTAACCTGGGTGACGCCGGACGTGCGAGATTCGGATCACCCTGGAACCAACAGCAGTACCGGCCCTTCGTGGGTTGCGAGCGTCGTCAATGCGATTGGAGAAAGCAAGGACTGGAATTCGACCGCGATCGTCGTGCTGTGGGACGACTGGGGCGGATGGTACGACAACGCCGCTCCACCCCAACTCGATTTCGTCGGTCTCGGCGAGCGCGTTCCATGCATCATCATCTCGCCATACGCACGCAAACACTACGTCTCGCACACGCAATACGAGTTCGGCAGCATCTTGAAATTTACCGAGGAAGTTTTTAACTTACCCGCGATCGGCCCGCAATCGTTCGGCTACACCGACACGCGCGCTAACAGCCTGCTGGACAGTTTCAACTTCACGCAGAAGCCGCGAGTATTCGAGCGAATTCCAGCGCCGAAAGCCGGGCAGTTTTTCCTGGCGCGCAAGGCTTCGAACGAGCCGCCGGATACGCAATAACCCCGCCTGCCGGCCGGTCACAAAAAGGTGCCTTCACCCTTTATTTCAACGATTGCGTCACATCGAGGAGGGGAGCCGCTTTGTTCAGATTTTTGGCCGTCGCACTCGTCTCGGCGATCGCGGCCTGTGCCGCCCCGGCTGCGGCTCGCGCTGCCGTCTGCAGCTCTGCAGCGTACCATCAGTTCGATTTTTTCGTGGGCCATTGGACCGTGTACGACGAGAAGGGCCACTTCGCCGGCCACGACGACGTTGAGAAGCGTCTCAACGGCTGTGTGGTCTACGAACAGTACACTAACCGGATGGCAGCGTTGGGATTGGGTTGAGCGGATATCAGTCCAACAACGGCTTATGGCATCAAGATTTCATGGCGGACGATGCCATCGTGGTCTCGCTAACCGGAACGAAGGGCGCTCGCGCGGCCATGCTGATGTCGGGCGAGGACTATCCGGCAAACGGAACTCACCGCCTCGATCGGGGCATTTGGGTTGTGCACGGCCCCGTCGTTGAAGAGACCTGGCTTATTTCCACCGACGACGGAAAAACGTGGAAAACGCAATTCCATGGGTTCTTTCACCGCAAGCCGTAGCGTTTGCTCGGTGCGCTTGG
>Ga0182024_10022560_pt1 | contig 11340 bp, 10 predicted proteins | sample P32metaG_FD_120480 | JGI IMG/M metagenome (GOLD analysis project Ga0182024, IMG submission 120480) | Permafrost microbial communities from Stordalen Mire, Sweden - P3-2 metaG (Illumina Assembly) | ecosystem: Environmental > Terrestrial > Soil > Wetlands > Permafrost | place: Sweden: Stordalen... | reverse complement strand
GCCGCCACGTTGCAGTTCGTCGCGTCGCTGTCCGGCGAGCGGCTAATTGAATACCCGGTCACGTCGTCCAAGCGCTCGGGCTCAATACTTAAGACGCCGTTCGTACCCCAACGGGGAATGCTTCAACTGCCCGAGGGACCGGGGCTGGGCATTGTGCTCGACGACGACGAAGTCGCGCGTCGAACGGTCAAGGCGTAGAGCCTCACTCATGAGCAGCGCACGTGTGGCGACCCCAACATTGCCAGAGGGAGGGCACGATGGCCTCAATCTCGATTGAAAAGGTCTCCAAGGTCTACCCCAATGGTTTTAAAGCGGTGCACGAACTCGACATCGCCGTCGCCGAAGGCGAATTCATGGTGATGGTCGGACCATCGGGGTGCGGCAAGACGACGGCGCTGCGCATGGTCGCGGGTTTGGAGGAGATCACGTCGGGCACGCTGCGTATTGACAACAAGGTTGCGAACAATCTCACGTCCAAAGAGCGCGACGTGGCCATGGTGTTTCAGAATTACGCCCTGTATCCCCACATGTCGGTCGCCGAGAACATCGCATTCAGCCTGAGTCTGAGGAAGACCCCCAAGGACGTCATCAAGAAAAAGGTCGCGACCGCCGCCGACATCCTGGGTCTCACCGAGTTACTCAATTCGAAGCCGGGTCTGCTGTCGGGCGGCCAGCGCCAGCGAGTCGCTATGGGTCGGGCCATCGTGCGCGATCCCAAGGTATTCCTGATGGACGAGCCGCTGTCGAACTTGGACGCCAAACTACGCGTGCAAATGCGCACGGAAGTTCGACGGATTCAGCGCCGCATTGGTGTGGCGACCCTGTACGTCACCCACGACCAAACCGAAGCCATGACGATGGGTGACCGCGTGGCCGTCATGCGTCTGGGCGTACTGCAACAGTGCGACGAGCCCCAGGTTCTCTACGGCAATCCCAGCAATCTCTTCGTCGCCGCGTTCATTGGATCGCCAGCCATGAATCTTTTTGAGGCGGTACTGAGCGATGACGGAACGTCACTTCAACTAGGTTCGCAGGCTCTTTCGATCAGCGAAGCGGTTCACCAGCGCCGTCCTGGCCTGGCCGCGTTTCGTGGACGAAAGCTCATCGTCGGAATTCGAGCGGAAGATCTGCCGGTCGTCGACGGTGAGTACGTTCCGGGACGTGTAATGAAGGCGTACGTAGAAGAAATAGAAGCGCTGGGGGCGGAGTTGCTGGTGCACTTTTCCATTGACGCAACGCGCGTGGGCGGCGACATCCAGAGGGAGGTCAAGGGCGACGAACTGAACTCCATCTCGATCGACATCGTGGGCGAAGGCGTCGCGCGCGTCGAACCGCGCGCGGACGTGCGCGTAGGAGAAGATGCACTGTTCACCATCTTCCCCGAACGGATGCACTTCTTCGATCCCGAAAGTCAGAAGGCCATCGAATCGTGAGTCACCGGACCACGGTTCGCTCAGGGTGATCTATCTGGAGGCCGAGGGAATCGCCCTGACGATGATGCCCGAACGCGGCGGAAAGATCACCAGTCTCTTCGATACCGACCACGATCGAGAGTGGCTTGAACGGTCTGACCACGTACTGGTCGGCCCCGCTGACGTCGAGAAGTCCTTTGACGAAGGCGACATGTGCGGGTGGGACGAAATGTTGCCCACAATCTCTCCCTGTCATTACCCTGGTGCCGACTTAGAACTACTTGATCACGGAGAACTCTGGCGAGTTGCCTGGGACGTGACGCAACAATCCTCAAATGCGGTGTCGACACGCGCGCAGGGGCACACTCTCCCGTACCTCTTCGAGAGGACGTTGACGCTCGACGCGCGTAGTTTGCGGGTGGAGTACCGGGTGTCAACCAGCGGCGTCGATGATCTCACTTTTCTTTGGGCGGCGCATCCTCTTTTCTCTTTGCAACCGGGAACGAGAATTATCGTCGACAGCGGTTCGCGCAGTTTCGATCTGTTGCACGACGACGGCTCGAGAACATTGGTGAGCTGGCCTCAGATTGGCGTCGTCATCTCTGACGTCGCGGACGTTGGTCTAGGACAGAAGTTCTTTGCGCGTGCTCAGAAAGAACACGTCGCTGTCTCACTGACTGACGCCGACGGGACTCGAGTAAATCTGGGTTGGCGTAGCTCAGAGATACCGTGGCTCGGAATTTGGATGGATAACTGTTCGCTCTCACGTCGACCAGTGGCGGCGATTGAGGCGACGAACGGGCCGGATGACTCACTGGAGGCGTCAACGTTGGCTGGCCAGTCGTGGACGGTCTCACCCGGATTCGATCGGCAATGGAGCGTTGAATTGAATACATGTGGGGCGCGAACGTAGTACGAGAGAGAGAGGAACAAAATGGAAAATCTTGCGGGTAAGCGAGCCCTCGTCACGGGCGCGTCGAGCGGCATTGGTCAAGCCATCGCCCTGAAACTGGCGAGTGAAGGTGTGGCCGTCGCGGTGGGCGGGCGAGATGAGGAGCGAGTCAGCCAGACGTGCCGGCAAATTGAAGAGGGGGGCGGAAAAGCCGTGGCCGTGCTGGGCGACGTCGCCAAGGCCGACGAAGCCGAGCGCGTGGTGGCGAGGACGATAGATGCACTAGGCGGGTTGGACATCGTGGTCAACAACGCGGGCATCGACGCCAACGAGTGGCACGACGTGGCTGACTGGCCGATTGAGAGTTTCGACGAGATCATGGCGGTCAATACACGTGGCCCGTTCCTCGTGTCGAAATTCGCGATTCCGCATCTTTTGGCCGCTGGAGGCGGATCGATGCTGCACATCAGTTCGGTATGCGCGGTGACCGTGTGGGCCGGTGACTGCGCGTACGACATATCTAAAGCCGCCCTCAATATGCTCTCGGACCACATTGCCGTGGAATACGGATCGAGGGGGATTATTTCCAATACATTGATGCCCGGTGTGGTGAGGACCGCGCTGCACGAGAACGTCATGGAGGGAATGAACGACGGCCGCGCCTTCGAACGGGTATTGCTATCGCGCCATCCAATCGGGCGATTCGGCACCGTCGAAGAGATCGCCGAAAGTGCGGCATTCCTCTGTAGCGGAGTGGCACCGTTTCTCACCGGCTCGAATATCTTGATCGACGGCGCGTACAGCAGAGTGTGATTGCGGGTTCACTAATCACGCCGCCAAACCCGATGACGTGGCGTTTCCGTCAAAGTCACTTTCCAACCCAGTTGGTAGCGCTAACTCACCAACTGATGGGCACTGTGAATCCACTGCGACGTCATTGAATTGGCGTTTGACGCCCAGATTGCCTTGCTCGGTTCTTCTCGGAGAGTGTTAAGGTGTAATTAAGTAATCATTACTGGGAGGCACCAATGGAATCAAGGAAATCCGCAAAACGTACGCCGAGAGGTGGCCGATCAGAACGGCACTCTTGGTCGTCAAATGAACCTGAAGTAGTGACACCCGGGGAACTTTCAGGCTGGCTTGTCGGCCGCCTGCCCGAGCAATGGTTCGAGGAGACTCCAACCATCACGGTTGATCGCGACGAGATTTTGATTGTCGGAAAAGTGTCCGCGCCCGATGTAGGCGATGGAGCCGATCCGTTGGCTGTGCCTGCGGCCGAAGTCGGGAGGATTACCAGGTTCCGCGAGGAGACCCGCGAGGAACGCATGATCATTGCGCGTGAAGGACAGCACCACTTCGGGCGGATCGTCAGCTGGGGAGCTCAAGTAGGCGGCACCACACTGACCTTCACCAACTTGTCGGTTCCGGTCATGACTCGTCTTCGTCAGCCCGAGCGGACGGTGTTGGACACGTTGGTTGACAGTGGCGTGGCTCGGAGTCGCTCCGATGCGCTGGCCTGGTGCGTCAGACTGGTTGCCACAAATGCCGACGAGTGGCTACTCAAGCTTCGTGAGGCCATGGAGTCAGTTGAGAAGGTCCGACGGGACGGTCCGACACCCTAAGTTATCGATTCGTTGGTGCGTCGATACGCGTCCGGACTTTCGCTCCTAGAGTTCGGCAAACAACTCGGATTCTTCGACACGAGTTGATGTAGTCTCACGTCGTGAGCGATCAAAAACGAAGCGTTCCGACCGGCGTTGCGTTAATAGTCAGCTCGCTGCTCGTCGCGTTGTCCCTAGTCATTGGATTGATTTCCGTTGGCCACGGGTTCTCGGTGCGCGGCAGCGACACGGGCATCACTATCACCGGAGAGGCGTCGGCTGCCGTCTCCGCCAACCAAGTGGTGTGGACGTTGACGGCCCAAGAGATCGCCCCCACCGCTCGGGAAGCCGTCACGATGGTGGCCGCTGACGTGACGTCCCTCAGCGCGTATCTCAAAAGTGGAGGGATCGACGTCTCGAAGCTGGTGCTGAGTGGCGTTTCGACGTCGAACAACGAACAGTACGTCAACGGCAATCCGACAGGCAAAATCCTTAACTATCAGGCGAGCCGTAACATCACCGTGAACTCGGACAACGTCTATCTCATTCAAAAGCTGAGCCAAGGTATTGGCCAGGTTCTCGAGACAGGTGCAAACATCAACTCCTCGGGGCCGCAGTATTACGTGGGCGACCTGCAGAAACTCCGCCCTCGACTCATCGCTGCGGCGGTTCGCGATGCAAAGTCGAGGGCTATCGCGCTCACGTCCGCCACGGGCGGGTCCGTGGGGTCGGTTCGCAGTGCCAAGAGTGGACCGTTCCAGGTCAATGCCGTGGGCTCCGTCGAGGTCTCCAGCGGCGGCATATACGACACGACCACCATTCGCAAGACCGTGTCGACCACGGTGACGGTGGTCTTTAACTTGGGCTGATGGAGGGCGTCAACTCGTGCCAATTGTCAAGGCCGGTCGATTCCGTCGGATCTGGAAGTTGGCGCAGCGTGACCCATTGTGGCGCTGTTACAAACGTCGATAGGCAGTGACAACGATGCGCAACCACTCAATTCGCAAAGAAATCAATTGATCGTGGCGCAGTGAGCCGCGACGGGTTTTATGTAGTTAAATTCACCCAAAGAATTGAGTGTCATCGAGACTGGAATTCGGACCGTTATGACCGCCGACGTCGACACGCCCCACGTGCATAAATCTCATCGGTCAACTTCGAAATCCAATGCGTAACCAACCCCGCGACCCTCAAGAATGCCTCGTAACAGGTGTCAACCGAACGGAGGAGGGGAGCGTTCTCAAGCGGTCAAGGCCAGCCCGCAGGAAATGGGATGAAGTTAGGCTCGATTCATGAATCAGCTACGAGATGACGGATTTGCGGTAAGTGACGACAAGGAACGACTCGACGTAACTCTGATGCACCGTTGGTTGAGCGAAGAAGCGTACTGGGCACTTGGGCGGTCATTGGACCAAGTCGTGACGTCAATAAGAAATTCAATTGTTTTAGGGTGCTACGCGCCCGACGGCGGCCAAGTGGGTATGGCCCGCTGGGTCACCGATGGGGCGACGTTCGGTTGGCTCTGCGACGTTTTCGTCCAAAGCGACTTCCGCGGCCGAGGCCTCGGCAAGTTTTTGGTTCAGGCGGCAATTGATCATCCGGGGGTGGACGGCGTTCCACTACTCCTGCTCGCGACTAGGAACGCTCACGATCTCTACCACCGCGTCGGATTTGAGGTTACTTCTGAGCCTCGACGATGGATGGAACTGAAATCCTAGCGAGTGAAACTTAATTTTTTCAAGGAAGAGGAACGATGTCGACAAAACGCAGGTCAATAATCGTGACAATTTGCTTGACCTAAACGCGGTCCGAGTTCTGTCATATATTGGGAGCGTCACAGAAAGTACGATTCACAAAAGTCCAAAATCCACGTTGTCTTGCACGTCGAAAGGGGTACGGTTATGACCGATGGAGGGAGTTCGGGAGGTGCCGGACGCCAGTATGCGGTTTCGCGGCGAAATTTTCTCAAGACAATCGCTGCGGGAGGAGCCGCAATTGGCGGAGTGTCGGGTTTCGGTACTCTACTTACGAGCTCGACCGCAGGCGCGAGCGCGGCGAAGCGCGGCGGCAACCTAACCTTTGCCCGCGCCGCGGACCCCGAAACGATTGACCCCAGTGCGGCAATCGACACCGAGTCAATTTGGACGGTGCTGTGCCTGTACGACTGCCTCTACGACGTCACGGCGAGCGGACACTCGGAAATTCCGTGGCTCGCCACCGGCTACGAGTTGTCCTCCGACCAGCTCACGTGGACCTTCCACCTCCGTTCTGGCGTTAAGTTCTCCGACGGACGGCCGATGGACTCCAAGGACGTTCGCTTCAGCCTGGAGCGAGCCTTAAAGGGTCCGAACGCGTACATCCTCTCTGCGGTGGACGCGATCGACACACCGACCGCTTCAACGCTCGTCATGCACACCTCGCACCCGTGGGGGCCGTTGCCGGGGGACATGTCGATGTATTCGAACGCCGTCTTGCCCAATGAGCTGCGAGGAATGACCGACGCGGAGTTCTTCGATCACCCCATTGGGACGGGGCCGTTCATCATGGAGACCTGGACCAAGGGCCAACAGATGTTGCTCAAGCGCAATCCACACTATTGGCAAGAGGGCAAGCCGTACCTTGACTCCGTCACCTTCTTGACAGTCCCCGACGACAACACGAGGCTCGTCGAGCTCAAGGGTGGGGACGCCGACATCATGGAAGCCCCGCCCTACTCATCCGTTGCGGGGCTTGAAAGTACGCCCGGCATCGTCGTCGAACTTTTCAAGTCCTCTGCGGTCTCCTCGTTTGGGATGAGCGAGAAGAAGCCGCACTTCCAGGATCTGCACGTTCGTCGGGCGATCTCCTACGCCGTCGACCGCGAATCGATCATCAAGGATGTTCTCTTTGGACACGGTACGCCGGCAGCTTCGTTCTTCTCTCCGTCCTGGCCTTACTACTACGAAGGTACGCCCAAGCTCTGGTACGACCCCAAAACGGCCAAGAAAGAAATTGCGCTGTCAAAGTACCCGAACGGTTTTTCTACGACGTACGCCGTTGCTGCGGGTGATGAAATCAATGGCACGATCGCAGAAATTGTTCAGGCAAACCTCAAAGTGATTGGCATCGACGTCGCGATTCAATCGTTCGACCCGAGCACGCTTGCGTCGATGGTCTCTTCGGGTAACTACGACATGTCGCCCGCCATAGGAACCCTCGATATCAGCGACCCGGATGAGAACGTGCCGGCGGCGGTCGGCGAAGCCTACGGCGGGATCTATGACGCCTACACGTTCTACAACAACCCCGAGCTCTTGAAACTCGTGCACCAATCGGAGAATACGATCGCTACTGCGCAACGAACAAAGATCTACAACGAGATCCAAACCATGACGGCAGAGGCGTGCCCGTTCGTGATGCTCTACTACAGCCCCTTTCCCTACGCGGAGCAGACCACCGTGAAGGGTTTCGACATCCCACCGACTGGCGCCTATCACCTCGAAAAGGTCTGGCTCAGTACGTGATCTCCGCGCGCGAGAAGTACGTCGCGGCGGGATCAATATAAAGACGCATAGGAGTACGCATTGTGACACGTGGGATGTACATCAGAGGTCGCCTTCTGCTCGTGCTGCCCACCGCATTTGGGGTCACTCTTGTTACATTTTTCATGATCCACCTCATTCCGGGGGACCCCGCGGTGACCATGCTGGGAATTCGGGCGACCCCCAAAGCGGTGGCGCTGCTTCGCAATGAGTGGGGTCTGAACAGACCCTTGTATGAACAGTATTGGCTCTTCCTATCGCGCATCGTGCGCGGGAATTTCGGCACCTCACTCTTCTATGGCTCCTCTGCGACGGGGCTCATCCTGCGCGCCTCGTTGGTGACGCTTGAGCTCATCGTGTACGCGGTCGTTCTTTCGGTCGTAATTGCCCTACCGCTCGCCGTCCTTGCCGCAACCCATCGCAACCGCCTCGCGGACCAGGCGGTGCGGGCAATCCCGCTAGTGGGCATGGGCATGCCGTCGGCTTGGATCGCCATTATGTTGATCCTCCTGCTCGGCTTAAAGAGCCATCTATTCCCGGTCGCGGGCCTCCAGGCCGGGTTCTTTGGTCATCTCGATTCAATGTTCCTGCCCAGTCTCACCCTTTCTTTGGGCATCGCCCCACTGCTGATCCGCAGTCTGCGATCGAGCCTCATCGACGCTTTCGACGCGGACTTCGTGACCACGGCTCGATCAAAGGGCATTCGGGAATACCGAGTGCTCATTCGCCACGCGATTCGAAACTCACTGGCGTCCAGCCTGAGCATCCTTGGACTTCAGATTGCGTTTCTGATCAGCGGGACACTCGTGGTGGAGTCGGTGTTTGCCTTGCCCGGGGTAGGAGCGTTAATGGTCAATTCCATCTTTCGCCGTGACTTTCCCGTTGTGCAGGGCATTACGTTCCTCTTGGCGATCGCGGTGATTCTCACCAACCTCGGTACCGACGTCATCCACTCGATGCTCGACCCAAGAGTGAGGTTTGAATAGAGGTGGCGGGGATAGCCTCACTGCCACTTCCGCTGACGTCGGACGAACTGCAGCGCGGTCGCGGCTCGCGACGGGTGTCTTTTAATCTCATCGCGGGCTCGGTCATCCTGTTCGTCCTCATTGGCCTGGTGCTCGCGGCGCCTCTCATAACGAGCTACTCGCCAACGGCGATTAATCCGACCCAGGCGTTGCTCGGACCTTCACTGCACCACCTTCTAGGCACCGACGAGTTAGGTCGTGACACGTGGACCCGCCTGCTCTACGGAGGACGCGTGGATCTCGAGATCGCGTTCTTGGCCGTCCTCGCCTCTTTTTTGCTGGGCACAGCGATCGGCTGCGTCGCGGGATATTTCGGAGGATGGGTTGACGTACTTGTGATGCGCGTTGTCGATGTCATCCTGGCGTTTCCGTTCTTTGTGCTTGTCATCGCACTGGTGTTCATTCTCGGGCCCGGTACGAAGAGTCTGTACATCGCCATCATCGCGACCGACTGGGTGTCCTACACCTGGATCATCCGACGAGAGATCGTCGCCATGAAAAAGCACGAGTTCGTCCTCGCCGCCGCCGCGTTGGGCTACAAGCACACCCGGATCATGCTTCGTCACCTCATTCCAAACTGCATTACCCAGGCGATCGTGTACTCAATGTCTGACGTGGTCTTCACGATCCTGACGATTGTTACCCTTGGCTTCTTGGGGCTCGGGGTTCCGCCGCCGACCGCGGAGTGGGGTTCGATGATGTCAGACGGGCAACAGTTCATCACGACCCACTGGGAACTGGCAACGTTCCCCGGCATCATTGTGGTGATAATCGGCATTGGGCTATCCCTTTTCGGTGACGGCATCGCGGACCTCTTGCGGGTGGAGTAGCGTGACCGACCTGCTGCTGTCGGTGAAGAATCTTCGCGTCGAGCTCTCCACGCGGCGCGAGACGGTGCATCCAGTGGAGAACGTATCGTTCGATCTGGCTCAAGGTGAGACCTTGGGCATCGTCGGCGAATCCGGGTGCGGCAAGAGCATGATGCTGCGAACGCTGATTGGGTTGCTGCCTCGAGGTGGGCGGGCCACGGGAGGTCAGATTTTATTTCAAGGCACTGACCTACTCTCGCTCAACGAAAAGCAACTACGCGACCTGCGTGGGCGATCGATCGGCATGATCTTTCAGGAGCCCATGACGGCGCTTAACCCCGTTATGCAAGTGGGCGAACAGATCGCAGAAGGACCAATTGCCCACCTTGGATTTACCAAGAAGGCGGGTCGACAGCGAGCCGTCGAGCTGATGCAGCAGGTTGGCATCCCGGATGCGGTGAGGCGCCTGAGGGCCTATCCCAGTGAACTATCGGGCGGCATGCGTCAGCGGGTCATGATCGCGATGGCGCTCGCCTGCGAGCCGAAACTGATCTTGTGTGACGAACCAACGACTGCGCTCGACGTGACGATTCAGGATCAGATTCTGAAACTGCTGCTCGAACTGCAAGAGTCAACCGGGATCGGCATGATCTTCGTGTCCCACGACCTCGCCGTCGTCTCACAGATCTGTCAGAACGTAGCGGTGATGTACGCCGCGCAGATTGTCGAGCTTGGTTCCGTCGCCTCGGTGTTGGCTGACCCTACACACCCGTACACGCTGGGTCTGCTTCGAGCCGTGCCTGACTTTGACAACGTGAAGTCCGTGCTCGAATCGATCCCGGGTATTCCGCCCAGCCTGGCGGAGCCACCTGAGGGATGTCGCTTCCGCGCTCGCTGCAGCTTCGCGCAAGAAGATTGCGCCGTCGGTGACTTCCCGTTGCTGTTCGCCGATGGAGATCACGCCTCCGCGTGCATCCACTCCGACAGCTGTCGGGATGCGGCGCAGGCCGACCCGATTATTGGTGCGAGGGCGGCTCGTTGACGGACGTCGCGGTGGGAGAATTGGTCCACGCGTAGTGGCACGCCGCGGCTCGCTGGGCGTCGTCGCCTGTGCCGAAAATGAGTGCGGGCTCGGTGACAGTGCAGATCTCCGTGGCGATCGAACATCGAGGATTGAATCGACAGCCCGCGGGCAGTCGAATAGGACTCGGCGGATCCCCTAGCAGCGCGGGCGTCACTGATCGGTGCCCCGGTGTCAGCAGAGGAATCGCGGTGAGCAGCGCCCGAGTGTAGGGGTGTTGTGGGTCGGCAATCAGGCGCTCGGTTGGACCGGTCTCGATAATGCGCCCGAGATACATGACCATCGTTCGGTCACAGACGTGTCGGACAACGGCCATGTTGTGCGCAATGAGTAGGAGCGTGAGGCCGAGTTCTTTTCTCAAATCGGCCAGCAGATTGAGAACCGTGGCTTGGACCGACACGTCCAGGGCCGAGACCGGTTCATCAGCAACCAACAGCTCAGGCTCCACCGCCAGGGCCCTCGCGATGCTGACGCGCTGGCGCTGGCCGCCCGACAGTTGTCGTGGATACGCGTCGGCCACACGCGCGCTAAGTCGAACCAGATCCAAGAGTTCAGCGCACCGACGCTCGGCGTCCTGGCGCTCAACGGTGTGATGGACGTGGAGCGCTTCGATCAGCGTCTGTTTCACCGTCATGCGCGGATTCAACGATGAATACGGATCTTGAAAGATGATCTGCGCGACTCGCGGGTTGGCGTTGCGCTGTCGTTTGCTCGCCGCCACGGCAACACCGTTCAGAAGCACCTCGCCGGCCGTGCTCTTGTAGAGGCCGACAATGCATCTACCTAGTGTGGATTTTCCACACCCGGACTCTCCAACCAATCCGACCGCCTCGCCGCGCGCGATCGTGAAATCGACACCATCGACCGCCCGGACTAACTCGATGTCCTGTCCGCGCACAGCGGAGAAGCCCGTTCGACGGAGTGGAAAATGCATTTCCAGTCCACGTACCTCGAGGACGGGCGGTGCTGTTTCGCTTTCTTCAAGAACGGGCGCTGCTG
>Ga0182024_10022559_pt1 | contig 11340 bp, 10 predicted proteins | sample P32metaG_FD_120480 | JGI IMG/M metagenome (GOLD analysis project Ga0182024, IMG submission 120480) | Permafrost microbial communities from Stordalen Mire, Sweden - P3-2 metaG (Illumina Assembly) | ecosystem: Environmental > Terrestrial > Soil > Wetlands > Permafrost | place: Sweden: Stordalen... | reverse complement strand
AGGTGTTGCTGCCCCAGGTGCTGCCGGCTTTAGCAGGACTTCGATTGATAGTGGTGCCCCAGGCGTTGCTGATTTGTGAATGACTGCCCGGCTGGGCGCCGGCTGGCACCGAATATAGTGCGGGCATCAGCACCAGCATTAAGACCAAGCTCAGCCACCCGGCGATCCTAACCATCTTCAATCCTTTGCACAGACCAGCCACGCGCTGCGATTCATTCGCCCTCGCCATCGACACCGACGAGCTCGCCGAGATACGGCAACTCTCTGTATTTTTCTGCATAATCAAGCCCGTAGCCGATCACAAACAGGTCATTGATCTTGAAACCGGTGTAGTCGGGATTGACCGGAATCACTCGCCGCGATGGTTTATCGAGAAACGCTACCATCTTTAAAGAGGCGGGGTCGAACTGTTCGCGAAGATAGTCGAGGAAAAATTTGGCCGTCCGACCCGAATCAACGATGTCCTCAACGACTAAGATGTGCCGCTGGCAAATATTGGGCAGGTCCAGATAGGGCGCCTGCACTCTGCCGGAGCTTTCCGTGGCGCTGCCATAACTCGATAATCGGACGAATTCGACTTGCAATGCATCGTTTATTTTGATGTTGCGAACCAGATCGGCGAGAAAGAGAATTGCTCCCTTCAACACTCCAATCACCACCGGCGCTTCTACGTTTTTGTAATCGGCGCTAATTTCCGCACCCAGCTCAACGATTCGAGCTTGTATCTGTTGCGCTGAATAGATCGTATTTATTTTTGTCGCCAGAACTTGTTGATTGTCTGTCATTTGCAAAATCCTAAGTGAGGCCAGGTAATACGCTTAATTTGCCGTTTTCCCATTCGCGCTTTGTCGACGTCTACGCAAGATCCATTCACGCGACCAGGTAGTCAAATCTATCAATTTTACGCGTTACTGGGCAAAATCGAATTATGCTCGCAAAAGGTTTTGGTCGCAATGACAATCGAACTTGCCGACTGGCACGACATTCTGCAAGTCTTACACGAAACTTATCGAATTTGGTCGCCGGGGCTGACCAAGGCGGCTCACCAGCAATACGTCTGGGAACAAATGTCGCATCCCTGGAGCAAGAACCATTATCGTTACTTAGTTTACAAACGCAACAGCACGGTAGCCGCCAGTTGTAAGACCTACGCCCTGAGCATGACTGCTCGCGGTCGCGAGTACAGAATCCTGGGCATCGGCTCCGTCTACACGCAGCAGGCCTGGCGCGGAACCGGCTGTGCCACCGATATGCTGCACGACGTAATTGAGTCTGCCCGGGCGCAGAAATATGAAGGATTGTTGTTGTATTCGGAGATCGGTCCCGACTTTTACGAACGCTTCGGGTTCGAGGAGCTTGGCGGAGCTGACTTTTGCATATTCACGGCCAGCGCCGGTCAGCACACTGCGCCTTTGGCTGCAGATACTCTTTCGCCATTAACTCCACCAGTGCCCCTGGAATTCGAGCATATCGCCTGGATGGTCCGGCACCACGCGCGGTGGCTGCGTCGGGAACCTTACGGATGCGTGCGCTCGGAGCAATATTGGCATTACAAACTGACCAAAGAAAAGTTCCTGCAAAGACACTCGCATCTGTCCTGGCCGACGCTGCAACTGATCGCTTTGCCTGGCAACGACTGCAATTCCGGTTACATGATCGTGGAAAAAGGCGGCACCACACTGCGTTTGCTGGAAGCAGTGGGCTCGCAAGAGGCGCGCCTTAAGCTGTGGAGAAACCTCCTGCATCTGTCTGTAGCTTCTGGTTGTAACCGGCTGCGCGGATGGGAATCCGGAATCAAGATACTGGCACCGCGATTTTCCTTGTTGGCTGTGCTGCCGGACGGCATCAGCGAATCTCACTTCGAGCCGGTCGAATACACCGAACGCGATTGGGGTCAAGGGATGCTGCTAGCCCTCAATGCCGACCTGGAATCATGGCCCGATCAGTTCCCCTGCCCGCTTTTAGAACTGGATCACTTCTGAGCCACTCTGTTGGCTGTCAGCTCGTCCTGCCGACACTCTCACCTATTGGTTTGACAGCACCAAAGCTGTTTCAGGGTTGATGCCAGAAATCACGTGATTGTTCTTGCCACCGCCTCTGATGGCATAGCTGGTGGGCTGGTGATTGCCTGTGAATATAACTGAATATTCGACAACTCCCTCGCCCAAAGTTCCCGACGCAGTTTTACGGCTTGAAATGACATCGCTGACATGTCCGACGATCGGCCATTCGCTCTGACTGGTGAACGGATTGGTGGGCGGCTGACCGGCTGTGCTTGGCGTCGTTCCACCGGGATAATAGGATTTGAACTCGGTATTGATCGCCTTCGGATACATGCCATTGTGATCTACTGCATACGATTCAACCGCAATTTGTGCAGTGTGCATGTTAGCTTTGACTGAGGAGTTTCGCGCCTTCTCCTGCGCGCCGATGAAGTTCGGCAGGGCAATGGCAGCAAGGATGCCGATGATTGGTAGCATGGCCAGCATTCCTACTGCCACCACAACCACCACAATTATTATCGTTCTTGTTTTGTCCGATGATCCTCCCGATCGCTGACCACACGATGGACATACTTTAGTTTCCGCTTTCATCTGTTGCCCACAACGCGGGCAAAATTTAATGCCTCCACCTGAAATAAGGGACTCTGTCATTGCTCATTTCCTCGTGCGGTGTCTCACATGGTTTGCCTGGACTGGCTCTGCAAGCCGATTCGGTCGGGTCGCCGTGGCTGCCGATTGATAAGGCAAATCGCCAGATTGTTGTGTCAAGATAATACCCTATGCTTGGGCGCGGTGAGCCCAATTTGCGAAGTAAAAGCAATTTCCTCGATCGTCGTCATCTCTGTGCGCACTTTAAACATTGTCATCCTCATCAGCCTGCATTCGCGTCGAGGCGGACTCGGTGACATAGATAACGGGCTCTTCCCAAGGATGGTTTGCCGCAATGCCATCTTGGAGGAGCCGATGCAAAAGCTGCTGATCACGAGGAATGGCAAATTCTAGCTTGACGGAGCTACCCCTCTCGACCTGATTTTGTTGACCAAGTGTTGGGTTGGAACCAACTTGCGGTCTGAACTGTTCAATTCCGGGGACAGACCACCACGCCACCTGGTCGTAACGGCCGTGCCTGAGAGGCGAGACTGCCAAAATTCCTGCGAGCAGTCGGTCCAAATGTTCTGGTGGAACAAAGGTAGTAATTTTATAAACGGTCTTAAGTTTCAACGATCCCCCTTCACGTATTGTGCTGCATCAAATAGAACTAGACAGAGAAAATTATCAAAGTCAAGTAAAAGGCACCACATGTGGTTCGCCGCTATCGCATCGGTGATCAGCGCGATCGATTTGAGTTCTTCCTGCCAAACCACAATGACAACCGATCACTGTATTGTGCGATCACCCTGTACTATTTATTGGTAATAGCAACGCCAAAAAGATGTCCCAGCACCTAGCCAGTCATTTACTACTCGAGCAGCTCGCTGCTGAAGGCACGCGCTTTATTTTCGGCAGTTTGCGTTCGGCCAACTCACCTCTTATTGCTGCTGCATTGGCTGTGCGCCCGGACATTCAATATGTGGCAGCACTGCATGAGCAGATCGCCGGAGCGATGGCGATCGGCTATGCGCAGGCATCCGGAAGACCGGGGGTGATCAGCCTTCCCGCCGCCACTGGCGTAATCAATGCGTTGTCGAGCATGTACATGGCCAAGCAAGCCCGCATTCCGATGGTTGTGATCGCCGATCAGCAAGACACGCAGATTCTCAATGAGGAACCGCCGCTGTCAGGCGATCTGTTAGCGCTGGTCAGACCAATCGCGAAATGGTCGTGCGAGCTGCGCACAGCAGAGGAGATTCCGCGCATGTTGCGCCGCGCTTTCCATGAGGCGTTGTCCGTCCCGAAAGGACCGGTGCTCGTTTCCGTTCCAGTCGATATTGCTCTCAAGCCCGTCGCCGGGCCGGCAATCGTGCCGCCACAGACCAGCCCACTCGGCACCGCCGATACAGGCTTTGTCCGCAAGGCAGCAAAAGCGCTAATCAGCTCCAAACGCCCTTGCGTCATAGTCGGCAACGAGATCTCTCTTTATCGAGCGCGCAAAGAGAGTGTCACACTGGTCGAGGTGCTCGGTTGCCCAGCCTACTGTGAGCCGCTGGCAACGGGAGTGAATTTCCCCAACCGCCACGCGCAGTTCGGAGGCATGCTGCCGCTGGATGCCTTCAAAGCCAGCGAAATCTTGTCGCACTACGACGTCGTACTGGTTCTGGGGATGCAGACTCGCATGCCGACGCGGCCGAACGAGCCGCCGCTGCTTCCAGCCGAGTCCCTGGTAATTCAGCTCAACGTCGAACCCGGACTGGCAGGACGAACGTTGCCATGTGATCTCACCGCCAACGCCGACATTGCTGAAACGTTATCTCGGCTGAGAACTGAGATTCAGCTGTTAGTAGATTCGCAGTGGGTTACGACGGTGAAACAGAGGGGACAAAAGACAATTACCCGTATCAGCAAGCACCGGCAGGAGCTCGAGGATACTATCTCTTTCCCCAGCCCGATGGCGCCGATTCCATTGTTCTGGCTGCTGCGGCTGCTAGACGCCGTGCGCCCTCAAAAATCGATGCTGGTGTGCGATCTGGTCAGCGACGCCGTCAATCCATATGAAACTCTCAACCTGGAAGGCAGCTCATCTTATTTCTCGTCCAACGCAGGCGTAAGCGGGTATGCCCTGGCAGCGGCTCTTGGCGTCCAGTGGTCGTCGCCGGAGAGTTCCGTCCTCTGCCTCACTTCCGATGAGTCGGCGCTCTCTTATCCCCAGGCATTGTGGACGGCAGCACACTACGGGCTGCACGTGAAATTTGTTGTAGTTAACAATCTCGGCAAAACTAACTTATCTCTCCGACTGGCGCCGATCGACAACAATCCCAATCAGGTCTTGATCGACAACCCACCCTTTGATCTGCCCTCACTGTCGCGCTCAATGCGGGTTCCAGCCGCAAGCGTCAGCACGATATCGCAGCTCGAAACGGCGCTGCAGCAGATGTTTGAAACTCCCGGACCTTATCTTCTCGACGTACAGATTGAGGACAGCCAGGGTTAGCAGCCACATTCCCAGCCTCCAACCCATGTAGTCCACCTCAATTTCACTTTTCGGTCGTAACTTCGTCGAGCGTTAGACCAAAATTGTCATTTCGACCGAAGTGAGCGGAGCGAACGCAGTGGAGAAATCTCTCATAACGCAGCAGCGCCCCGACTCATCTGTACATCAATTCGCAATGTAAACCGCCTTGGGCGGGCGATTCCGGCGTGAGTCAGCGTTTCCACGATCCGGGCCATTTTGAATCATTAGCGAATCTTGTATTTGAGCGCCTGTCGGGGCAACCTATTGATAAACTTTAAACCGTATGGCTCTAAGACAGGGTATTTTCGACTGTGAAAACACTAGCTGCTGACAGCGCTCAACAGACCGGAAGGGGACGAGTCGTCAACGACTTTTCCATTCAAGTTGCGACGGTAAACGGCTCGGGAAGCCAATCGTCCAACAATGTTTTGATGCGCTCTATCTTTCAAATGGGCATTCCCGTAAGTGGGAAAAACCTCTTCCCGTCGAACATTGCAGGTTTACCGACCTGGTTCACCATCCGCGTGAACAAACAGGGCTACATCGCGCGCAAGAAGGAGATCGACATCCTCGTCGCGATGAACGCCCAAACCGCATTTGAAGATGTGAAAGCATTGGAGCCCGGCTCAGTCTGCATCAGTCCCATTGAGCTGAAACTCAATGATGTTCGCTCCGACGTAAAACACTATCAAGTGCCGTTCGGCGAACTGGCTACAAAAGCCACAGAGAATCTGCAACTGCGCAAGAAGGTCATCAACATGATTTACGTTGGCGTGGTGGCTGAGTTGCTCAACATCGAGCAGCCCGAAATTGACAAAGCGATTGTCAAACAGTTCCCCGGCAAACAAAAAGCCGCCGACCTCAACTTGAACGCAGCCAAACTGGGGCGCGAATGGGCTCACGAAAACCTGAAAAAGGAAGATCCGTTCCACGTGGAACGCATGAATGAAACCGCCGGCAAAATCATCATTGATGGCAACGAAGCTGCCGCCCTCGGTTGTATGTTCGCAGGCGCCACAGTAATTAGCTGGTATCCGATCACACCATCGTCGAGTTTGTGCGAATATCTGATCGATTATCTACATGATTTCCGAACAGATAAGGAAACCGGCAAAGCCACCTTCGCCGTCGTGCAAGCAGAAGATGAAATCGCAGCGATCGGCATGGCGTTGGGAGCCGGATGGGCTGGGGCTCGTTCGATGACCTCGACGTCGGGACCTGGAATTTCGCTGATGGCGGAATTTGCCGGATTCGGTTATTTCACCGAAATCCCGACAGTGATCTTCGACATTCAGCGCGTCGGTCCCTCAACCGGGATGCCGACGAGAACTTCTCAAGCCGACATTATGAGCGCGCATTTCCTGTCGCACGGTGACACCAAGCACATTGTCTTGTTGCCGGGCTCCGTCCAAGAGAACTTCGAGATGGCGATGAACGCCTTCGATCTGGCTGAACGGTTCCAAACACCGGTATTCGTCCTCAGCGATCTGGACCTGGGCATGAACAACTGGATGTCTGATCCGTTCACATATCCAACCAAGCCCTTTGATCGAGGCAAAGTTCTGAACGCGGAAGAACTGGAAAAAGCGGGCAAATTCGAGCGCTATAGAGATGTGGACGGCGACGGCATTCCCTACCGCACATTGCCGGGAACGGACCATCCGCTCGCATCGTATTTCGTGCGTGGCAGCGGCCACACCGAAAAGGCGACGTACACTGAAAAACCAGACGACTACAAGAATCTGATGGATCGCTTGAATCGCAAGTTTGACACGGCGCGCAAGTATGTTCCTGCTCCGATCGTCGACATTGAAAAGGAAGCCAAAATCGGCTTTCTCGGATTCGGCTCCTCAGATTTTGCCATCGAGGAAAGCCGCGATCATTTGAAGCAATCGAATGTCGCCACCAGCTACATGCGAGTCCGCGCGCTGCCTTTCACGCAAGAGCTGCGCAAGTTTGTCGAAGCGCACGATCGAATCTATGTGGTCGAGCAAGACAGAGACGCGCAACTGCGTGCTCTGATCACCCTCGAGCTACCTGACTTAGCGACTAAGTTGCGCTCGATTCTGCACTATACAGGCTTGCCCGTTGATGCAAGATTCATTACCGACGCAGTTTTGCAGCAGGAGAAGTAAGGCAATGGTTCAAACACCGACTAACCCTGGTCCAGCACCAGCAAAAAACAGAGCCGGCTTGACTCTGGCTGACTACAAAGGCGCACCCTCGACCTTGTGCGACGGCTGCGGACACGACGCAATCACCAGTCAGATCATCAAGGCGTTTTACGAATTAGGCATCGAGCCGCATAAGGTGGCGAAGATGAGCGGCATTGGCTGCTCAAGCAAAACCCCAGCCTACTTCCTGTCGCGCGCACATGGCTTCAACGCCGTGCACGGGCGGATGCCTTCGGTGGCCACCGGCGCCAACATGGCCAATCACAATCTGAAGATCATCGGCGTCAGCGGCGATGGCGACACTGCCAGTATCGGGCTCGGTCAATTCTGCCATTTGGTTCGTCGCAACCTGGCGATGATTTACATCGTCGAGAACAACGGCGTTTATGGATTGACCAAGGGCCAATTCTCCGCTACTGCAGATCTCGGCTCCAAGCTGAAGTCTGGTGCAGTGAACGAGTTACGCCCAATCGATCTCTGCAGCCTGGCGATCGAATTGGGTTGCAGTTTCGTCGGCCGATCGTTCGCCGGCGATCCCAAACAGTTGGTGGCATTGTTGAAAGCTGCCGCGTCGCATAACGGCACAGCAGTATTGGACGTGATCAGCCCTTGCGTTACCTTCAATAACCACGAGGGATCGACGAAGAGCTACAAATACGCCAAGGAAATGGAAACACCCATACACGAAATGGGCTATGTCCCATTTTTCGAGCAGATCACCGTAGACTACGAGCCTGGCTCAGTCCAGGATGTCGTGCTGCATGATGGTTCACATCTGCGATTGAAGAAACTGGAGAACGGCTACGATCCCACCGATCGTATGACTGCGATCACGACAATCCAGAAATCATCTGCCGATCATCAGTTCCTCACCGGTCTGCTTTATATTGACGAAAGCAAGAGCAGTTTTGCCGATCAGCAGAACCTGCCCGAATCTCCGCTGGCGCTGATGAAAGAAGACAAATTGCGCCCGTCTAAGGAATCTCTGGATAAGATCATGGCCGAACTGATGTAGGTTCTGCACTATGGACACTAAAAAATGAACCTGCAATGGGGCTCAGTCGCTGACTGGGCCCAAGCCATTTCCAGCACCGTCGTCCTGATCTTCATTTATATGCAGATGCGTCAGGTCAACAGACAAATGTTGCAGAACGACGACTACGAAAAATATCGGCGCTCGTGGGAGTTCGTCACATTTTGCCGCGATGAGTTGCGCGATAACGAGCGCACAATCTGCGACTTATGGGATCGATATGACGAGGTGAAACAAGCTCCCAGCTCTGACGACTTCCAACTGCTGATCTGTCATTTCTTCAAACCGCGATTTCATATATTTGTGTTGCTCAATCAACTGGTTCAGCATCAGGAGGTTGACGAGCGGGTTCTATACGGATACCTTGAAGAAGACTTCAATCGGTTTGTCGAACTGGGCATCATCAGCATGGGGCATCAAGCGTTTACGCGCGATATCGGACCTAAGATAGACCTGCTGCTGACGCTGTGGGGTATGAACCCAAGATTGAAACCGATTCTTCTCGCTACTGCATCACAGGTTTAATTATGCTCGGAACTATGGCACCTGATTTTTCGCTTGAAGCCAGCACCGCCACCAAAATTACGCTGTGCGATCTGCGCGGCTCATTTGTGGTGTTGATTTTCTATCCGGCAAACGATACACCTGTCTGCAACAGGCAGCTTGAAGAGATGAGTCTAAGCGCCTCGGAGCTTCTGCAATACAACGCCCGCATTTTCGGTGTGAACACAGCCAATCAGGGCAAAGCGCGCGAATACTGCTCACGCAAAAAACTCGACTTTCCCATCCTCAGCGATCCCGGCGGCACGACCGCCAAGAAGTACCAGTCATTCTGGTCCTGGATCGGCACAAATAAGCGCACTGTGGTGGTGATCAATCCGGAAGGAAAGATCTGCTTCTACCAACGCGGCACACCGACACCGGAACAGATAGTCGAATCCATCCAGGCAGACCGAGCAGTCAAAGCCTGATCCTTGCCCAGTGGTATGGCACGTTCCCTGGGGGCGCGGGCGTCCCGCCGGCACTTCGCTTTGTGGATATGCCCAAGAGTTTGCCTATGAGATAGCAACACATATGTTGCTTGTCAGCATCGAAGCCAGCTGCCTGCCAAATCACTGCAAACTATTGTCCCGTCCGGCTATACGATAAAACTAGACTTTTTGAATCGCGTGATTATTGAGCAACATATGTGTTGCTAACTCATAGGCAAACACGAAGGGAAGGGAAGGTGCGGGCAAGATGCCCTCGCGGGCCAACAGCAGTTCATTGATTGAAGTTCAAGCGCTCGATCACAACCAGATTAGCTACTTTAAGCCCTCGAGTTGGTAGAGCCGAGTGGCGTTGGCGTGGAGAATCATGCCGGCGATGGAGGAGGCGGTTTCGGCATCGAGCGATTCGTCGCGCACCAGAGCCAGCAACGCACTTTCCAGAGACCGCTTGATCGTGTGGGCTCCGTACCAGTACGTTTCCGGCAGTGTATGCCCGTCTGTGCTGGCGAGGATTTTGCTGGCTGGCGCTTGCGCCAGCGCCTCTGCAAAGCATCCTGATACCGCCGGTGATGCAACGAAAGAAACAAGCGAGATATCCATAAATACATTTGGATAAATTGACGACAAATATGCCGCCTCTTTCACATATGGATAGCAATGCAAGAAGATGAAGCGCGTGCGGCTGAAACGCGGAGTTTCGAGGATCCGGCGCAGATGAAGAGGGTTGGCATAAATGAGATCTTGATCTTGATCGCCCAGTCCGGAATGAATCTGAACGGGCAGGTTTTCCTTTTGAGCCAGAGCAAAACTTTCCTGCAAAAAATAGTGGTAGAGATCGCCTCGATTGATTCGCGGTTTACCTCGCACGACCAGCGCATTCTTAGTGCGCAAGAAGTCGCTGGCAGCCTCGTCGCGAGACGTCTGTGCCAGATCGAGTCCGCCTCTGTAGGCGGCGATTGTTTTCAGAGATACGATTTTATGCGGTCCTTCCTCCAACAAAACCTTTGGAAACAACTCTTCAACTTGATCGAAGTTGCTGGATCGCAAGAGTGTCTCCTCCAGCGCAGTTTCAATCCGACGGCAGCGAAAGGTAGGGCGCTCACAGAGCGCGGCAAATTTCGGCAAAGAGATGAAGCGCTCTGAAGCCAGCCCATCATCAATAATGAAGGCACCAATGGAAGCATCGTCGAGAAGCATGTTGACGTAGTCGGATTCATTCATGCGCTCACGCAGTTGCAATATTGCCTCTTCTCCTTTGACATCGAGAAAACGTCCCAGCCGGCCAATGTAGTCGATGTAAGAGACGGAATCAATGACGTGATCCTGCAGCTGCGCTAGACTCCTGGTTTCCGAAAAGGCTTGCCGCATGCCGATGGCATCGACCTGCAAGAAATCGTCGCGCAAAGAGTGCGCATGATGATCGATGAGAATCTGTTTGGAAACGTTGAGAGCCATTAGAACTTGTTGCGGTGATGGATCAGCTCGAAGTCCGCATTGGCGCCAGCGAAAGCACCGCATTCCGAAGTTTTTACCGCTATATAAGTCTTGGCCAACTCCGGTCCCAAAAAATCGATCAGGAATTCATCCTGCTCGAGTTCAATCAACGCTTCGTGCAAAGAGCCTGGCAAGCGCTCTACCTTCTTCTCCACCATTTCCTCGGCAGAGAGTGTGCTGGGGTCGTTCACCACTTCTGGTGGCAATACCAGTTGCCGTTTCACACCATCGAGCCCGCAAGCAATCACAGCCGCAAGCGCCAGGTAAGGATTGGAGCTGTTGTCCACGCATTTCACTTCGATGTTGCAAGAAGCCATCTCTTGCCCCCAGAATGTCGAGGGCACACGAATAGCAGCTTCTCTGTTGTCGAAACCCCAGCAGGTATAGGCGGAACTCCACGCTTTCGGTTTCAGGCGTCTGTACGAATTCACCGACGCACAGGTGATCGCCACTAGCCCGGGCATATGCGCCAGCAAACCGGCAACAAAATGGCGACCGAAATCGCTCAAACCAGTCTCCGACCAGAAAAGATTACGCT
>Ga0182024_10022558_pt1 | contig 11340 bp, 14 predicted proteins | sample P32metaG_FD_120480 | JGI IMG/M metagenome (GOLD analysis project Ga0182024, IMG submission 120480) | Permafrost microbial communities from Stordalen Mire, Sweden - P3-2 metaG (Illumina Assembly) | ecosystem: Environmental > Terrestrial > Soil > Wetlands > Permafrost | place: Sweden: Stordalen... | reverse complement strand
GCCGCGCCGCGCGCCGGCCCGCGAGCGCCTCCCGCAACGCCGCAGCCGCGGCCGCCGCGCAAGGGAGTTCAGGCGCCGGCTGCAATTTTGCCCTTTCGCCTGGCGCTTGGACCAAGGGAATGTTATTGTCACGAAGCGGAATGTCCATCGCTCTTACGTCCTCATGCATGGATGCATCGCAAATCGCGCGTCAACGCGCGGCGCCGACGGTCAGGACGAACAGTCTAATTCGATGGGATCGGAGGCGAGGCGAATGATTCTTTCGCGGTCGGCGCTCTCGAATTTGGCGTAGTCGACAGCGGCGTCTTTGCTGGCGAACAATCCGCCGCAAAGGCCATGCGTCTCCTGAACTACCCAGTGGCCGCCATGATCGCGGCCGAGCACGAAGCATAATGGCTCAGGAACGGCTTCTTCTTGTTCGAGATCGGTATTGAACAACAAACTCTCCATCGTTAAAGGGCGCGATGGTCCCGAGCGGAATCAGGCGATCAAAATGCGATCGCGGGGGACCGGCGCCACATCGAAGATCATGAGCGAATCGATGCGCCGACCCGCCAGTCGGCGCGGAAGGACCCGCCTTTCGGCAGCGCGCCCCACGAATGGGACGCGCTCCCGCATGATCTTCCTACAAACGCGGCTCACTTGGTTCGCCGCGTTGGGGACACTGCGCCCGAACGGCGTAAAGGGTCGATATCGAAAAACGACCGCGCGCATAAAAAGCCCGTAAAGGCAGAGTTCCGGTCCATCCCCGAACGGTTCGCACAGCATTGTTGGGATGAGGGCGGCGAAGAGCATCGTCGTTTCATGCTGGCTGAATCGAGCACCACGGTTCCAGCGCGGCCCGCTCAGCGGCAATCTGCGCCAGGTGCTTTCAAGGGTGCGATTTTGGCTCTTTTCGTCAACGGATAAGGACGAATGGCATGAGCCGATGGATCGACATGGAGCCCGACGACATCGCGCGCGTTGTCGATGAACTTGGGATCGTCGGAAGCTTAAGCCGGCGCACCCGGTAAGGCTTAAGCTCGTGGGCGCGCCAAATCTGCTGAACGGAGCTCACGCGGGGCCAGCGGCATTCGTTTTCACATGCTATGCTTGGCGTGTCGGCGGCGCGCCACGAGCAGGAGGTGAGTGGCGCGTTCCACGAATCCGGGCTTTGTAGCGTAGGTCTCCTCGAGCCGCTCCAGTTCATTGGAAAACTCGTTGTCAACCGCTAAGGATGCGGGGTTCCAACGAGGATCCGGTGCGAAGCGACTATGAAACAAGTCGAGGCCGCGCAAATCCTCGATATCGAGAAGGTCGGCAAAGTAGCTCCGCAGTTCCAATGCGGTGAAGAGATGAAATCTCAGCTCGATATGATGGCCGTCGCAGAGCTCGATTTCGCATCGGTCTCGGATATTGTCGTGACTGAAGCGACGCGCTTTCTCAATCGAATCTACGGAGATAGTCGGAGTGCTGCCGATCGAGCGCACCGTGGCTATGAAATAGCCTGAGGTAACGCGCGCGAGCGCTTCGGAAACGCTCGGTAAGCTTGCGATCGGCAGATGGCTAAGGACACTGTAGAGGCAAAGCGTCAGGTCCACTGAGGCGTTGGCTTCAGGCAGTTCCCCCATAAGGTCTGCAACATCGAATGTGAGGTTAACCCCTGAAATTCCGGAAAGGTCTCTAGCCAGCAATCGCGCTCGTTGAACCTGCGCTCGGGCGACGTCAAAGCCGCGCGCGGTAATGGTGACGAAGCCCAACGCGTGGGCGCGCGCGACGATTCGACGGAGCCATGTGCCCGGACCGCAACCAGCATCGAGAATACTAATCGACCTCGCGCCGGTAGCGCGCAGCTCGACCAATCTCTTCTCGAGGAGATTCCATATTTGTCGGTCGGCATAGGCGTGCAGTCCGTTGAAGGTAAACAGCCGCGTCGGATCGCCATCGGCATACGCCGCATAATCGGCGCCAGCCTGATTATAAGCAGCCGCGACGTTTGCGGACGCATTGTCATGAACCCCCGGACTAGGTTCACGGAACCGATATCGGTTGGACAAATGTGCCTCCATGCAGCATAGGACTTGTGCGCTCACCCGTGCGCGGTGGCCATGAAGCCTCGTTCGAGAGATGAGCAAGACGAAACCTCGAGGCCGGCGCTTAGCCGTTGACGCCGGCTTGGCTTCGGCAACGCCGTCTTGACAGCGGCTATCGTGACCGGCGCTCTTTTTGCTGGGGTTGGAGCTTTGTCTCGGTGACCGTGCGAGTTCTTTTCGAGACGGGACGCTCGATTTGAACGATATTCATGCCCCTCCCCTATGCCTATGTGCTTGGTGTAAGGGGGCTGCGGGTCAGGTGCGCGGTTGAACACCGTCGACCTCCAGCCTGTTTTCCTCACCCGGCGGGAGCCACGATAGCTGAATCATCACGAGGTGGAACTGCGCCATCGATCAGGCCGCTTGATCAAACTTAGCCGCAATGCCGGTAGCGGCGACGCGCTGCAGCGGGGCGCCGCCAATATCGGTGCAGTTGATGCTGTCAACTTCGAAATCGAGACCGACAATCGCGTCGGCCTCATATTCCTCGGCCTCGCGGATCAGCGCGCGCACAGCCGCCAAACGATCGGCCTCGACGGCGGGGGCGTTGACAGCGCGCCAACCGGAGGACGCCTTGACGCGGCCGATTGAATGATGGCGCCGGCCGCCTTCGAGTCTATTAGTGTAACTGACTTGCATGACTTCCATCGTTTGCTTCTTTTTTGCGCCGGCCCGATTTGCTTCCAAAAATAGCGGGCGCCGCTCGCATACGCCGTTACGATGCGAGTTCGCAGGCATTTTGCGGCGTTTGGTTTGACTGAGAGCTGAATCGCAATTGGCTCGTTGAGATCGACTTTGCGTCTGTCGGTTGATTTGAATGGCTCTCATTCAGGGATGCTCGGCGCAGACACGGCCTCCGTTGCCAAAACTGGCGCAATCATCCTCCTGACCAAGGCCCACATTGGATTGGCCGTTGGCGGTGGGATGCTTGGTGCAATAGGCGCCGCCCCTACCCAAGCTGGTGCAATCCGACTCCGCGCCAAGGCCCGAAATTGCTGGCCGTGGTGGATTTGAAAACATCAACCACCCGAAGAACAGGACAGCGGCTGCGCCGAGGGTGAAAATCGCCAACAGAATCTGGGCGACATCCCTGAGGGTCGGAAGGTGGAAATTCGCTCTTCGAGCCGATGCTCTTGCACCGACTCTGGCGCCGAGAGTGTTCTCAAACACGGCAACCTCCTGAACACGGCCGCGTCTATTGGGCCCCCTCCGTAGCGCCGAACGCCGCAAAAATGCCATATCGAATGATGGTCTCCGGCATAAGGATTTCGTAAGGCGCCGTTTCCACACATCCGCGACGGCGCCGACCCAGATGTGACAGATGGGGTTCGCGAATTTGAGCTTCTCGCCATCATAGCGACCACCGAGGGCGACGAACTGCTTCGCGTCGGGCCAGGCGTGCCTGCTCAACGGCTTGAAAGGTCGTTATCGGTGGGTCGTGGTGCGTTCGGCGTTGGTGGCGAGCACGGACGGCAGCCCTCCTGATCGTCATGGGGTAGAACCCGGCGGCGAAACCATGCTCGACGCCGGCGCACGAGCGCCGTCGGCCTGCGCCGGCGGTTGACTACTTCTCATCAGGAATTGAGTAGTCAGCAGAAATGTCATCAGTATCACGAATGTGATGATCCGGGTTTTGGTCGCCGCGCTGCGGGCGAGCAAAGGCTCCCGCTGCAGGGCGCTCGAAGCGCCCGGGCGCGGCAAGAGCGCGATCAAGCGAGCGGCGATCGCCTCGGGATCCCGGTGCGCCGACGTCCTATCAGGTAGCGCCGAGATCAACGAGGTCATTCTCTTAGTCGCAGTTTCCTTCGGCATCCGAGCTAGACTGGCGGCCTCCAGCCAAGGGTCCAGGTCCAGTCGCGCCAGCGCCGAAATGACACTGAGCAACATTCCGTTTCTCTCGTCGCCAATCGGCGCGAACAAGAAGTCGTCGAATTCAGATCGCTGGAGAGAAGCCGAGGCGGAGCGCGTCATCGCAGTCACCGAATTTAGTCGTCTCTGGGGGCAATAAGAAGCAGTGAGACGTGAGGCGCGGCTGCCACGACTGAAGGAACCAGACCATATTGCGCGTCGGCGTGCCGTGTTAGTCTCGCAAGCTGCCAAAACCCGATTACAACGAATCATCGTAAAGTTGCAATTCGCTTTGTCGGCGGTTCGCATAAGCGAGTCATAAAGAAGAGCGGTGTCCCTGTCGGAAATCAAATCCGAACGTACCGATGGTGTAGTCCGCCGAGAATTGGCGTCGGCAGAATGCGTCCGACAGCCTGGACGGCCCGAGATATCGGCGCATCCTTCTTCAGGGATAGATGCGTGCGGGCGCCATTGTAATACTGCATATACGAAAGGAGTATGTGGTGCAGGTGTCGCTCGCCGAAGACGACGACATGATCAAGGCATTCCCGTCGGATTGAGCCTATCAGCCGTTCAGCATGCCCATTCTGCCATGGAGATCGTGGCGCGGTTGGCCGGTCACGGATGCCCATGGCGCGAAGCCGCTGTTTGAATAACACGCCATAGATGCAGTCGCGATCGCGGATGATGAATCTTGGCGCGGGCTCCCAGCCGCAGGCCTCGGTGAGTTGCCGGGCGATCCATTCCGCCGTCGGGTGCGTCGTCACCCCCAGCCATAAGATTTGGCGTCGGCCGTGCTGCAGAATCAACAGGCCATAGAGCAGTCGGAAGGAGATTGTCGGAACGACAAACAGATCGATTGATGCGATTCCATCGGCGTGGTTGCGCAGGAACGTCTTCCAGCCTTGGGATGGCGGCCTCCTGCGCCTTGCCATGTATTTGGCGACCGAGGTCTGGCCAACATCGATGCCAAGCTTGAGGAGTTCGCCATGAATCCTGGGAGCGCCCCAGAGCGGATTGGCCAGGCTCATTTCTCGGATCAGTTGGCGTATTTCAAGCGCGACCTTTGGTCTGCCGACGCGACATCGCGACTTCCATCGCCAGAACAAACGAAAACCAGCGCGATGCCAACGGATGACGGTCTCCGGCTCCACGATCTCCAGGGCGTCCACAACACCGGGCGCAAACCGATAGAGGGTGGCAAAGATCAAACGATCGAAATTGCTGAAACTGAGCCGCTTGGGCGATCTTCGTCGCAGCACATTGAGCTGGTGGCGCAGCGTCAGGATCTCCGCTTCAAGCGAAGCTCTTGATCGGAACAACCCGATGACTGCCCACCAGATCAGCTTGAGCATGTCTCCCATGGAACAATGTTTCGACCGATTCGCGCCGCAGCGCCAGTCGGATTGAGTTTACGGTAGGGACACCCTCCACCAAGCTCATGGTGAGGACGCGTCGGCTCGTGTGGCTCCAATAGACTGCGGGAAATTTGACGTCGACGCGGCCTTGAAAATTGGCGCGAAATCGATCGATGATCCGTCCCTCATGCGAAAAGTCCAGTTCTTGTATGGTGTAGCGCCGGAACTCGGCGAAAAACGCGCGCAGGTTGGTTCGCTTGAGCCGTCGCGGCATCAACCGGCCAACCCATCCCAGCCCCGCCTCCATGGCGTCTAGGTCGCGGCAAACCAGCCGCTCCATATCTGGCCTCTGGACCTTTACGGCGACGATCGCGCCGTCCGGCAATGTCGCCCGGTGGACCTGGGCGAGCGACGCGGCGGCGACCGGCTTGGCGTCGAATGTCGCGAACAGCGTTTCAACGGATTTGCCGAGTTCGCTTTCGATAATGGCACGGATTGAATCGAGCGGAACCTCGGGCGCGTTCTCCTGCAAGCGCGAAAGCGCTTCGATATAGGCCGGCGGGATCAAATCGGGGCGGGTGCTCAGCATTTGGCCGAGCTTGACGAAGGCCGGGCCAAGCGCCGTCAACCGCGCGGCGAACCGAATTGGCGCTCCGTCGTTTGAGCCGTCGCGGATGAACCGGCGCAGAGTGCGATATTCCGGCGCCAGCACCCGCAGGACCACGACCAGTCGCAGCAAGTTTTGTAGCGCACTCGTCCTGGCGGGCGCCGGACTCGGCCTTGGGATTGTAACAGCCATTTCGCGAGCGATCTTCAAGCTTGATAAGGGCCGACGAGACACAGTCTTGCGGCGGGAAACCGACAGCACAAACTCAACTCTCACGCCGCACAAGGGTAATTGAACCGATCTTATGCAGCGAAGCAACCATCTGCCGGCCAACTTAGGTCACGTACTCATAAATCCGGTTCGGTAAGCGCGGCTCGCTGAATATCCGCTTCACTCCGAAAGCGACTGAATTGCTGCCTCGCCGCGAAATGTCGCGATGGGCCAGGAGGCGACGTGCGCGGAGATATGCATCTATTTCTGCACGGGCTAAACTGCTGGAAATGTTGGCCCGAAATTCTGGTGCAGAATTCTCGAATTTTGCATATGAGCACATAGGCCACTTTCTGGGGAACTGCGGGCACGCCCGACGAAAAGCCTTTCGTCCGCATTTTGCCCCCACAATGCGACGAGTGTATTGGCGGGTTGCGTCGGAGCACCGCGCAAAGTGAACGCGTGGAGATGTGAAGGCTTGATCGCCACGCAATCGCCACGTGAACGGTGCGAGGCAAAGACACAAGTCGCCAGCATGTTCGACGAAAGGTTCGTCTGGGCATGATCAACCCGGAGATCAAGACGAACGTCGAAAAGGTCGAGGAGAGTCTCCGTGACGCGCTTTCACGTCGTCGCTCAGGGTCCGCACGATCTCGATCGTCTTGCGGATATCCGCTTCGCTGAGAGGGACACCAATAGTCGCTGCTATCGAAAGAAGCCGAGCGTTGAGTTCGCGGTAGCGCGCGTCACTTTTGGACGTCGGCCGCACGAGTTTCGAGAGCCGGTGCTTCGGATTGTCGACGAATTCCACGAGCCCCTCGGCAACAAGCTCATCTGCCAGCCGCTGCATGCGCTGACGGCTGGTGGGGCGCATCTGGGCGATCTGGGGCACGGTCAGCGGACCAAGCAGCGCGAGGCTTCGCATGAAGCCGAACGCACCGCCGCCCCAACTGGTGATGAGCCCCGACTTCTGGCCGAGCGCCCGTATCCTGAAGAAGCATTGGGCCACTTCGAGCATCAGCTCGGCGACCGCCTCGACCTTGCTCTCAACGATTGGGCCCGCCCCCGTCCTTCGGCGCAATTCGGTCCTGTGTCGTGTCGACGCCATCGCTTCCGTTCTCTTTGTATGTGCCAATTTCTTCTATTGACACCTCTTGCGAAGCGCTGCGTCATAATCCCGCCAATTGGTCACTCGATGCCGCTGACGGGCAATGTGGCGCCGGCCCTTGGAATGAAACTTAAACGGCACGACAGACCCCCGTGATAGCCAGGGCAAACATCTGCCCCTACACTCCTTAAAAATGCCGCCACGGCGCTATCCGTGCACCAAAGTCACACTCGTATTCGCCGGCGGCATTGGAGAGAATGCGCCCAAAGTCCGCGCCACGATTTGCGATGGGCTCAGTTTCCTCGGGATCGAACTCGAAGAAGACCGAAACGCGACGAATGACGACGTGATCTCCACGGCGGCCAGTCCGGCCACGGGTCGCGTTATTGGCACGGACGAAGAACTGGTAATTGCGAGGTCCGTTTACAACGTTCTCGGCCTCAGCGGAAAAGAGGGAATGGCGTGATGAAGACAAATACTCTTTCCGCGGAACTGCTTCACAAAATGGACGCCTATTGGCGAGCCGCCAACTATTTGTCCGTTGGGCAGATCTATCTTTACGACAATCCGTTGCTGAAGCGACCGCTGACGCTCGCGGATGTAAAGCACATGCTGCTAGGGCATTGGGGCACGACGCCCGGGCAGAATTTCATTTACGCGCACTTGAACCGGGTCATCAATAAGTACGACCTCAACATGATTTACGTCTCCGGCCCCGGGCACGGGGGCCCTGCCGTCGTGGGAAATACATATCTTGAGGGCACCTACAGCGAGATCTATCCCAATATCAGCCAGGATGAGGCGGGGCTTCGCAGGCTCTTTGTTCAGTTTTCCTTTCCCGGCGGAATTCCAAGCCACGCATCGCCGGAATGCCCAGGCTCAATCCATGAGGGCGGCGAACTAGGCTATTCGCTTAGCCATTCGTTCGGGGCCGCGTTCGACAACCCTGATCTCATCGTTGCCTGCGTCGTCGGCGACGGTGAGGCCGAGACGGGTCCGCTCGCCACCGCGTGGCATTCGAACAAGTTCCTCGATCCAGCAACCGACGGCGCGGTGCTGCCGATCCTGCATCTCAACGGCTACAAGATTTCTAGCCCGACGGTCCTCGCCCGCATTACTCGCGAAGAATTAGAGCAGTTGCTCCGCGGCTACGGCTGGACGCCATATTTCGTCGAGGGTCACGATCCCGCGTTGATGCACGAGGCCATGGCCGCCACGCTCGACATGGCGCTTGAGCAGATCAAAAAGATACAAGAGGACGCTCGCGTCCACGGCAACCTCGTGCGGCCCCGCTGGCCCATGATCGTCCTCAACTCCCCAAAGGGCTGGACTGGCCCGAAGATCGTCGATGGCCTTCAAGTTGAGGGTACCTTCCGTTCGCACCAGGTGCCACTCTCCGACCCCGCCGCCAATCCCGAACACCTCAAGCTGCTGGAAGATTGGCTGAGGAGCTACCGGCCGGAGGAACTCTTCGATGAAGAGGGGCGCCTGAAACCGGAATTGGCCGAACTTGCGCCCAAAGGCGAACGACGCATGGGCGCCAACCCCCACGCCAACGGCGGCATTCTGCTGCGCGACCTGCGGATGCCGGATTTCCGCGACTACGGAGTCGATGTGCTCTCGCCGGGGGCCGCCGGCATCGGCGACACGCATGTGCTCGGGCGTTTCTTGCGCGATGTGGTGAGGCTAAACGCTGAGCAGCGGAATTTCCGGGTTTTTGGCCCGGACGAGACGCTCTCCAACGGCCTGGAAGCTCTCTTTGAGACAACCAACCGCCAATGGGACGCAGCGACCGCGCCGAACGACGAATTTCTCTCGCCCACCGGGCGCGTGATGGAAATGTTGAGCGAACACCAATGCGAGGGCTGGCTGGAGGGCTACCTGCTGACCGGGCGGCACGGACTCTTCAATTGCTACGAGGCGTTCATCCACATCGTCGATTCGATGTTCAACCAACACGCTAAGTGGCTGAAGGTGACGTCGCACCTGCCGTGGCGGCGGAAGATATCCTCACTAAACTACTTGCTGGCCTCGCATGTCTGGCGGCAGGATCATAACGGCTTCACGCACCAGGATCCCGGTTTCATCGACCACGTCGTGAACAAGAAGGCCGAGGTCGTCCGTGTTTACCTTCCGCCGGATGCAAATTGTCTGCTGTCGGTGATGGACCATTGCCTGCGCAGCCGCCATTACGTCAACGTCGTGATTGCGGGCAAACACCCGGCGCCGCAATGGCTCACGATGGACGCGGCCGTCAAGCACTGCACGGAGGGCGCCGGCATCTGGCAGTGGGCCAGCAATGGCCAGGGCGCTGCGCCCGACGTGGTCATGGCCTGCTGTGGCGACGTGCCTACGCTGGAGACCCTCGCCGCCGTCTCCATCATGCGCGAACATCTGCCGGACCTGAAAATCCGCGTGGTCAACATCGTCGACCTTATGAGGCTGGAGCCCCGCACGGAGCATCCGCACGGGCTGCGCGACAAGGACTTCGACGAGATCTTTACCCGGGACAAGCCGGTCATCTTCGCCTTCCATGGCTACCCCTGGCTGATCCACCGACTGACCTACCGCCGCACCAATCACGACAACATCCACATTCGCGGCTACAAGGAAGAGGGCACCATCACCACGGCCTTCGACATGACGGTGCTTAACAATCTGGACCGCTTCCACCTTGTGATGGACGCTATCGACCGGCTGCCGCAGACGGGCGAAAAGGGCATTTTCCTGAAAGAGCAGCTGAAGGACAAACTTTTCGAGCACCGACAGTACATCAACCGCTACGGCCGAGACTTGCCGGAAATCCGGAACTGGGCGTGGGGCGCCGCCAATTGAATTCTCAAGATATGGGGAGAATATCAATCTTTCTCCGAAACGCCTGGCCCCGGCGTGGCCCTTGAAATGTGAGCACTGAGTGATACCAAAGTCCACCGTTCTGACCTCACGTGAATTCCGCCTTTCGCGACGTGATGCGCGGGAGAGGATTCGCGCCGAAGGCGTCAGCAAAGTCTTGAAGGTACAGAGGCGCGTCTGCATGAACGTTATACGGACCGTGGCGAAGACCATCGGCATCATGTTGGCAATCCTGACCGTGACCGGCCTGACCCTCAGCATTTATCAAAAGATCTTTGCCCCTGCCCGGACGCCAGTCGAAATCAAGGCGGAGCCCGCCAATCCGCGGCGCGACCTGGAACAAGCCAAGCGCGAAACCCGGTCCGCGTGTGTGCAAGCGTGGATCAAGGATGCGACAATCCGCTGCTCCTCGCTTTCGGAAGTCGGCAAATGACGGCGCAAGGGGCATGGTGGATGGCGTCGTCGCCGCCACATGAGTTCGAATTTCGACCACAGACCGCAGGCCCCTGCAGAAATTACGCTCCCTCGAGCGGTGCGCGAACCTCCAGAACTGGCGCGAGTTGTTCGAGCCAACGCCTAGCCATCGCGATGGAGGCGAGAAGCTTGGTTCTCGCTTTCGCCCGGATCGGCCCGATCTTCTTCAACAAGCCGATTGAGCAGCATGAAGGTCACCTTCTCTTACTGACGCACGAATCCTATGCCTCGTGGCAGGCATATTTGCCTTAAAGATGCCATCAAAGACGCCATTTCTGCCGACTATCCGCGATCGGCGGCATAGTAAGCCGTGGCCCTGCTAATCCGCGCCCTAACAGGCCCCGGTCTAGCGCTCGCTATTGCCATGTCCTCGCCAGCCTACTCGACCTCGGCGGTATCTAGCCGCCTTGGCCGCTAGGACATAGTTCGACGCTCGCAAGATCGGCGTCGGCCGGATAGAGCGCCATCAGCTTGCGCGTCACGCCGTTGGTCCAGCCAAAGCCGTCCTGCGTCGGATATTCGCCGCCGCCTCCGGGCCGATCGGTCGCGATGACGTCGTATTTTTCGAGCAACTTGCCGGTCTGGCGATAGACGCGCGAGACATTGACCATCCAGCGGCACGCGACCTGCTCGGCGAGCGCATTCCGCCCATAGTGAGTCAAACCTGCAACGGCGATCCATTGAAGTGGCGCCCATCCGTTGGGCGCGTCCCACTGCTGGCCGGTGTCGAGCGTGGTCGCGACGATCCCGCCGGTCTTCAGCAATTCTCTTTCGGCCGCCTGCGCGACTGAAGCCGCCTCCGCCTCGCTC
>Ga0182024_10022557_pt1 | contig 11340 bp, 11 predicted proteins | sample P32metaG_FD_120480 | JGI IMG/M metagenome (GOLD analysis project Ga0182024, IMG submission 120480) | Permafrost microbial communities from Stordalen Mire, Sweden - P3-2 metaG (Illumina Assembly) | ecosystem: Environmental > Terrestrial > Soil > Wetlands > Permafrost | place: Sweden: Stordalen... | reverse complement strand
GCGGAGTCGATCTTTTTAGCGAACTCCTCCTTGCAGAGGATGATCCCCGCGCGCGGGCCACCAAGCGTCTTGTGGGTCGTCGTCGTCACCACGTCGGCGCCGAACTCGACCGGGTTGGGGTGAAGACCGGCAGCGACGAGGCCCGCGAAATGAGCCATGTCGACCATCAGCAGCGCCCCGACCTCGTCGGCGATCTCGCGGAAGCGCGCGAAATCGAGCTGACGCGGATAGGCCGACCAGCCGGCAAGCAACAGCGTCGGGCGGCGCTCGCGGGCGATGCGGGCGACCTCGTCCATGTCGATCAGGCTCGACTCGCGATCGACCTCGTAGGCGGCGATGTCGTAGAGCCGGCCGGAGACGTTGATCTTCATGCCATGGGACAGATGTCCGCCGTGGGCGAGCGAGAGGCCCATGATCGTGTCGCCGGGTTTGAGTAGCGCGTGGTAGACGGCGGTGTTGGCCTGCGCCCCGGAGTGCGGCTGCACATTGGCGTGCTCAGCGCCAAAGAGAGCCTTGGCGCGATCAATCGCGAGCTGCTCGGAGACATCCACCCACTCGCAGCCGCCATAGTAGCGACGGCCGGGATAGCCCTCGGCGTACTTGTTCGTGAGCACGCTGCCCTGACATTCGAGCACCGCTCGAGGGACAAAGTTCTCCGAGGCGATCATCTCCAGCGTGTCCTTTTGCCGCTCGAGCTCTCCGCGCAGCGCGGCTGCGACCTCAGGGTCGACCTCGGCGAGGGAACGGTTGAAGTAGTCGGGGCTCAGCTCGGACACGCGCGCTCCTCAGAAGTGGACAGTGATCTCTGTGCCCAGGCGCGCGGCGTGTTCGCTAGTCGCTTCCCGATGGTCGATTCCACCTCTGGCGCCAGTCGCGGTAGCGGTCTACGAGGCTAGCAGGAGGCGAGGATCCGCTCTACATCCGCGCGCGTCAATGGTCCCTCCCGTACGACGCTCCAGTCACCGCTCTGCGCGTACTCGCGTAGGTCGAGAACCGTCGAGGCGATGCCCGGCAGCTCGCCGCCGTCGATCACGAGATCGGCCCCGGCGCGAATCGACAGCGGGACGTCTGCAAGACATCGCGCGTCGGGCTCTCCAGAGAGATTGGCACTCGACTGGAGCACCGGAACATTCACTGTGTCCAGCGCCGCCAGCGGGACAGTCCAAGCGGGGACGCGCAACCCGAGCGAGTTGGCGCCGCCCTCCAGCGGACCACATGCCAAAGGAAAACGGTTGGTGCGGTTGGGCAGCAGGAGGGTTGCGGGGCCGGGAAGCAGAGCCTGCAGCGCGGCGCGCTCGCGCGCTCGGATCTCAGGTAGCACACGTAGGAGGGAAGCGAGCGCGAAGAACATGATCGCCGCCGGGCGCTCGGCGGGGCGGCCCTTGAGCTCGTACAGCCGCCGCACCGCTCGCTCGTCCTCGGGGTCGCAGCAGAGCCCGTAGACGGTGTCGGCCGGGAACACCGTCACCCCGCCTGAGGAGAGGCACTCCTCGAGACGCCGGGCATCCTCGACGCCGAGAACCGCGGGCGCGGTCACCGCGTTCTCCCGCGATCGCCCCGCGGCGCTGCCCGGATTGCCTCGCCGTGCGGCATAGCCCGCACCACCACTCTCACCGCTCCCCCACTACCACGCGCTCGATCCCCGCCAGATCGCGCTCGGCGCGCACCGAGGGAAACCCGGCGGCACGCAGAAGCTCCGACACCGCCGGAGCCTGTCCGGCGCCGAGCTCCAGCGCCACCGTCCGCACCCGGCCGCGTGCCGCCACCTGTGCAAGCAGCGCACGAATCGCGCTCAGCCCATCTGACCCGGCGAACAGGGCCGCGGCCGGCTCGTGCCGGAGAATCTCGGGGGCCAGCGACGCGCGCGCGGATTCGGCGACGTAGGGCGGATTGGAGAGGATCGCGTCAAACTCCTCGGGCACGCCCGCGAGCAGATCCGCGCGCAGCCACGCGACCTCCAGGCCGAGCGCGTTTCCGTTGCGACGCGCGAGCTCCAGCGCGTCCTCGCTGAGATCGCTGCCGGTCAAGAGCAGGTCCGGGCGCTCGTCCTTCAAAGCGAGCGCGACGGCGCCGCTGCCCGTGCCCACATCGAGCACCCGCGCCCCGCGCGGCAGGCCGAGCCCCACTTCGACGAGCAGCTCGGTCTCCGGACGCGGGATCAGCGCGCGCGGGTCGACGGCCAGATCGAGCCCGCGAAAGCCCCTGCGCCCGAGGATGTAGGCAACCGGCTCGCGTTGCACCGCGCGGCGGCGGACCGCATTCTGGAAGACCCTGACGGCCGGTCCTTCGACGACCAGGTCGCTGTCGACGACGAGCCGCTCGCGCGAGACGCCGAGCGCGTCGGCGAGCAGCAGCTCGGCATCCAGGCGTGGGGTTTCGCACCCGGCCGCCGTGATCGCGGTGATCGCGCCGTCGAGCGCGTCCCGCGTGGATGTGCCCCTCACGCCGCCGCCTGGGCCTCCAGGCCGCGGCGCTTCTCGTCGGACTGGAGCGACGCGGTCAGCTCGTCGAGCTCGCCCTCGAGCACCTGGTCGAGATTGTGGACGGTGTGCTTCGTACGGTGGTCGGTGACGCGCCGCTCGCCGTAGTTGTAGGTGCGGATCTTCTCCGCACGATCCCCTGTCCCGACCTGCGAGCGACGGTCGGCCGCGAGCTCGGCCTGCTGCTCGGCCAGCGCTTGCTCGTAGAGCCGCGCGCGCAGCACGCGCATCGCCCGCTCGCGGTTCTGCAGCTGGGACTTCTCGTCCTGCATCGAGACGACGATCCCCGACGGCTTGTGCGTGATCCGCACGGCCGAGTCGGTCGTGTTGACCGACTGCCCACCGGGGCCCGAGGAGCGGTAGACGTCGATCTGGAGATCGTTTTGGTTGATCTCGACGTCGACCTCCTCCGCCTCGGGCAGCACCGCTACGGTCGCGGTGGAGGTGTGGATGCGCCCCTGGGACTCGGTCTGAGGGACGCGCTGCACGCGGTGGGTGCCGCCCTCGAACTTGAAGACCGAATAGGCACCTGAGGACCGCGAAGATCCTTTGATCTCGAACGTATACTTGCCCTCGCCGATGTCCATCGCCTCGGTCTGAAAGCCCAGTCGTTCGGCGTACTTGGTGAGCATCCGGTAGAGGTCGCGCGCCCACAGCCCAGCCTCGTCCCCACCAGCCCCGCCCTGGATCTCGACGATCACGTTCTTCTCGTCGTTCGGGTCGCGCTCGACCATCGCCAGGCGGATCTCCTCCTCGAGCTGCTCGATCCGCTCGCGAGCCTCGGTTAGCTCAACCCGTACCTCCGGGTCCTCGCCATCCTCTTGGAGCATCTCTTCGGCGCCCGCCGCGTCGTCCTGGGCGCGGCGCCACTGCACGGCCAGCTTGGCGGCGGGCTCGAGCTGGCTGTAGGCGCGGCCGACCTCGGCGTAGCGCTCACGGTCGGAGATCACCTCGGGGTCGGTGAGCTGCGAGCCGAGCTCGGCGAAGCGGCTCTCGATCTGCGCTACTAGGTCCTCGATCATGCGAGCCAGTCTAAGGGCCGGCGTCGAGGCTGCCCGACTAGGCCACGACCTCGACGCCCATGAGGTCTGCCGCTGAGAGCTCCCCCGGGGTCTCGAGCGCAAGTACCGCCTCCAGGGCCGCGATCGCCACCGCGAGCTGATCGAGATCGGGCTCGCGTGTGGTCAACAGCTGCAGCTTCAGCCCCGGCCACATCACCGCCTGCACCCAGCGCTTGCGCCGGTTGCGCCCGGCGAACTTGATCAGCTCGAACGAGATCCCGGCGATCACCGGCACACCGAGGATGCGCGTCGCCACCAGCCAATACCAGGCCGGCAGTCCGATCGGCGCAAACACGAAGATCGCGACGATCATCACGACCAGTAGGAAGCTCGTGCCACAGCGAGGGTGTAGACGCGAGAAGCGCTTGGCATTGTGGGGCGTGAGCGGCAGGCCGGCCTCGAAGCAGGAGATCGTCTTGTGCTCGGCGCCGTGGTACTCGAATACGCGCCGCAGATCGCGCAGGCGCGAGAGGAGCAGCATGTAGCCGAGGAAGATCGTGGTTCGTATGAGTCCCTCGATGACCCAGAACAGCACCGAGGAGTGAAGTTGGCCCTTGATCAGGCTGGTCAGCCCAACTGGGATCAGGAAGAACAGCACGATCGACAACGCAATCGCGACCACGACTGTCCCGGCCCACACCGCCTTGGGAATCTCCTGAGCCTCCTGGGTCTCCTCTTGGTTTGGGGACTCCTCCTGGTTTGGGATCTCCTCTTGGTTTGGGGACTCCTCTTGGCTTGCCGCCTCAGGCGGCAGTTGCGCGTTTGCGGAGACCTCCAACGCACGGAAGCCAATCGCCATCGAGCCACCGAGCGCGACGACGCCGCGGACGATCGGCAGGCGCAGCACACGGTGTCGCCTCATCGCCGAGTCCAGCGGGAACGTACTCACCTCGATCTCGCCGATCGCCGCCTCCAGCGAAGAGCGCTCCCCCGCGCCCAGCTGCTCGGCGCTCGGCTTGCGCACAGCGACAGCCCAGTTGGATACCCCGCGCATCATCACGCCCTCGAGCACCGCCTGCCCGCCCACCGGCGCGTCACGCTGGGCGCTCAGCGTCCCGTCACCGTTGACAGCGCTCTCCAGCTCGACTGGCAAGGTTGGCTGGCCGACCTGCGATCGGTCCCGATCGCCGTTCCTGTCCGCCACAGAAGAGCCGGCGGCCAGCGGCGCGGGCATCGGGCTACTGGGAGGACCGCGTCTGCGCTGACTGCCGACGGCCTTTGGCCATCCTGCGCTGGAAGCGCTCGACGCGCCCACCGGTGTCCATCAACTTTTGTTTGCCGGTGTAGAACGGATGGCAGTTGGAGCACACCTCGACGTGCAGCTCGTCGCGGGTCGCGCGTGTGGTGAACTCGTTGCCGCACGTGCAGCGCACGTGCGCCTCGGCGTAGTTGGGATGGATCTTGGTCTTCATCGTCTGTTTATTCTAGCGAGGACGAGTTGGTCGGCGGCGCCGGCTGCACGCATTTGGACGTGCGCCGCTCAACGTGCCTGATCACATGACCTTCCTCGTCCAGCCAGTGGAAGCGCACAAGCGCCCGGTAGTCCGCCGGCGATGACAGGTTGGTGACCTGCTTGACGTACTTGTAGATCTTTACTCCCGGCTCCGAGCCACGCCACACGCCAAGCCCCGGAGCACTGACGGTGTGGAAGAGTTCTTCGCCCGGCATCCGCTCCTGCACTTCGATCAGGATCGCCATCCGCCCGGTATCCGCGCTCGCCATCATTTCGCCCGAGAAGGTGGCAGAGCGATCGGCCTGTTCGCCAGTGCCAACGCACTGTTCGAGCGTGACCGAGACTGCCGGGGTGCTGCCTGGAGCACCGATCTGTCCCGTCTGCGAGGGTCCGCCCGCCTGGTTCGTCGCGCCCATCGCCTGCGCCACATAAACCAGCATCAGAGCGCAGACGAGCGAGCAGAGCAGCAATCGGGCTGCCAGGCCACGAGCGGCCGGCGAAGTGTGAGGCGTTTGCATAGCCTCCCCCTAACACCCACAACCCGCACAATGTTGCGCACAAAGTGTGCGGGTTAGTGGGCGCAGTGAGCCGTCAGAGGATTTGGTAGAGAGGGCCGTCGCCACCCTCGGGCACTGTGAGGCGCCCACCCTTCGCCGTGATCGCCCCGCACTGGACGCAGTTGGTGTAGTTGACGATCACGTCGACCGGGCCCTCCGCGGGTGCGTCCTCGGGGATCTCGTAGACACCGGCCGGGCACATCCACTTCCAAGTCTCGGCGATCTCGCGCGGGACGTGCTTCTGGATGCGGATGTGGTTCGGCGCGTCGTCGCGGGTGGCGTTGCCGGTGATGAACACCGAGGAGAGCTTGTCGAAGGTGTATTTGCCATCCGGCTTCGGGTAGCGCTCCTTCGTGTCACCGACGAACATCGGCTCGGCGTCATCGCGGTGCCACTCCTGCCGGCCCGGCGGAACCTTGCCCTTCGACATGATCGACGGGCCCGCCAGCAGGCTGCCGACGAGGAAGCCCTTCTGGAATGCCTGCCGCGTGTTGCGCACCTGGTAGAGCTCGGTGCCGATCGTGGACTGCTCGACCGCCTCCTCGTAGGACTCGAGCGACTGGCCCGTCTTGAGGTTGCGGTAGATCGCCTCCGCAGCGAGAATCCCAGACCGGATGCAGTGGTGGATGCCCTTCAGCGCCGCCGTGTCGACCATCCCGCCGGCGTCGCCGACGAGCACCGCGCCGGGCATCGACAGCTTCGGCATCGACCAGTAGCCACCACCGGGGAGCGCCTTGGCGCCCCAGGCGACCCGCTCGCCGCCCGCGAGGATGCCCTTGACGAGCGGATGCGTCTTGAACGTCTGGAGCAGGTCGTGTGCCGAGGTCGTCGCGTCGCGGTAGTTGAGGTCGACGACGAACCCAATCGAGACGAGGTCCTCGCCCGTCTTCTCGTCCTTCATCGGGTACAGCCAGGTGCCGCCGAGCTGTCCGTACTTGGCCGCGACCTTCAGCGGCCACGGCTGCACGAACGTGTGGATCACCCGGTCGAGTGGCTTGGGGACCTTCCAGACCTCCTTCACGCCGAGCTCCCAGACCTGCGGCTCGCGGCCCTCGGCGAGGTCGAACTCTTTGATCGCGGCACCGGTCAAATGGCCCCAACAGCCCTCCGCGAGCACGGTCGCCTGGGCCTTGATATCGGTTCCGGGCTCGAAGTTGCCGAGCGGCTCGCCGTCCTTGCCGCGGCCCTTGTCGCCCGAGCGCACGCCGAGCACCTTGCCGTCCTGCACGATCAGCTGGGTCGCCGAGGTCTCGGTGAGAACGTAGGCTCCAGCCTCCTCGGCCTGGCGCTGCTGGAAGCGAGCGAGCGCGGAAACCGAGACCACCTCGTTGCCGTGATTCTTGAAGTTCGGCACCGCCAGGATTGGGACCGGGAGCTTGGTCTTCGGGCCGGTGAGCATGTACACCGACTCCTTCTTGACCTCGCCAAACGCGAAGCCCTCTCTGCGCCAGTCCTCCCGTGTCATCTCCGGGAACAACTCTTCGAGCGACTCCGGGCGCATCACCGCGCCGGACAGGTTGTGCCCGCCGCAGGTCTTGGCCTTCTCGATCACCGCAACCGGGACTTCGCCGAGGCGCTCCATCATCTCGGGGTCATCGCCAAGTAGCTGCAATAGGCGATTCGCGCAGGCCAGCCCGGCGGTTCCGCCGCCGACGATCGCCACGCCGACCTCGATCAGCTCGTCCTCGGCGTCGAGGCCGCGCTTGACGAACTCCTTCTGCGAGTCGACCGGGGGCGGGAACGCCGCGGGCGCAAACTTCCCGTTGCTGGAGCCGTTGTGACTCATCGGGCTAGCCCGCCTTCTTCGCCTTCACAGCCTCTGTGAGCTTCGGCAGGATCTTGTTCAGATCGCCGACGATCCCGAGATCGGAGAATTCGAAGATCGGCGCGTTCGCGTCCTTGTTGATCGCGACGATGTTCTCCGAGCCCTGCATCCCCACCTTGTGCTGGATCGCGCCGGAGATGCCCGCCGCGAGGTACAGCTTCGGCGCAACCGTCTTGCCGGTCTGGCCGATCTGCGCCGCGTACGGGTACCAGCCGGCGTCGACGACCGCCCGGGTCGCGGCGACGGCGGAGTTGCCGCCGAACGCCTTCGCCAGGTCCTCGGCGAGCTCGAAGCCCTCGGCCTTGCCGAGGCCGCGACCGCCGGCCACGAGGATGTCGGCGCCCTCGATGTCGACGTCGGCGCCGCGCTGTTCCCCGCGCGTGAGCATCGTCGCCTGCTGAGCCTGCGGACTCAGCTCGAAGCTCAACTGCTCCACGACTGCGTTGCCAGCGCCGGACTCGACGATCTCAAACGCGTTCAGGCGGCCGATGATGATCCCGACGTCCGAGCGGTATTTGATCTCGGAGATCGCCGAATCGCCTAGGATCGGACGCTCCGCGACGAGCTCGCCACCCTCGGCCCGCACGGCCGTGACCTCCATCGCGACACCCGCCCCGAGCCGCGCGGCCAGGCCGGCGCCGATCTCGAAACCGAGCAGGCCGCCGCCGAACAGCGCGTAGGAGTAGTCGCCGCCCTGGATTGCCGCGGCCATCGCGTCGATGAGCGGCTGTGCCAGACCCTCGGGGCCCTCGGCGACGAGCACCTTCTTCGCGCCGTAGTTGCCGAGCGACGCAGCCAGCTCCTGCGGCACGTTCTCGCCGAGCAGGATCGCGTGCGCCTCGCCGCCCAGTTCGGCAGCCAGCTTCGCGCCCTCGGAGACCGCCCCGAGCGAGTTCTTGTTGATCGCGCCGTCGTAGTGCAGCGCGTAGACCAGGATGTTTGCCATTTAGATCAGCTTCCTCTCGTCGAGCCAAGCGACGATTTTTTCGACGGTTTCGCCGGTGTCCTCGTCCTCGATGATCTCCCCGACGGACTTCGCCGGCGGGGCCTTCGCCGAAACCCACTGGGCGGCTGAGTTATCGCCGCCGACTTTTGAGGCGTCGATCTCGACATCGCCCGCGGTGACGGTGTCCAGCGGCTTCTTCTTCGCGCCCATGATCGCCTTCAGCGAGGGATAACGGGGCTCGTTGATCGCGTCGCCCACGGAGATCACCGCCGGCAGCTTGATCTGGACGGTGTCGTAGCCGTACTCGGCCTGGCGCTCGCAACGCAGCGAGGGTGGGTGGGGATCCGATTTAACGTCCATCTTGATCACCTGCGTCAACGAGGGCATGCTCAGATGCTCGGCCACGACGGCGCCGATCGTGTAGCACTCGCCGTCGTCTGACTGCTGACCGAGCAGGACGAGGTCGGGGCTCTCGCGTTGCAGCGTCTTGGCCAGCGCATAACCGGTGGCTGCCACATCAGATCCGGCGACGGCCGGGTCGGAGAGGTGCACCGAGCGGTCGGCGCCGAGCGAGACAGCCTTGTGCAGGGCGCGCACGGCGCTGTCGGGTCCCATCGTCACGGCGACGATCTCCTCGACGGGGACGGCGCCACCCTCCTTGATCTGCATCGCCGCCTCGATGGCGTGCGTGTCATACGGATTCAGGTTCTTCTCTCCGCTGCGGTCCATACGCCCCGTCGAGGGATCAATCCGCTTCTCGACGGCGGCATCCGGGACCTCCTTCACCAGGACGCATATCTTCATCTCTTCGGCAACTCCTTCAGGGTCAGTTGGCTTAATCGTACCCGGTTCAGCGGTTGACTGACGAGTCAATCAATGACTTGGCGCCCGCCCGGCCGGGCGGGCATCGATCGCGCCGCGGATGAAATCGACGATCGCCTGCGTTGGGGCACCCGGCGTGAAGACCTCTGCCACGCCCAGCTGCTTCAACTCGGGGATGTCCTCGGCGGGAATCGTCCCACCGACGGTGACGACCACGTCATCGATGCCCTGCTCGCGCAGCAGTGCAACCACGCGCGGCACGAGTGTCATGTGAGCGCCGGAGAGGATCGACAGTCCAACCGCGTCAGCGTCCTCCTGGATCACCGTCTCCACGATCTGCTCCGGCGTCTGGTGCAAGCCGGTGTAGATCACCTCCATCCCCGCGTCGCGCAGGGCCCGCGCGATGATCTTCGCGCCGCGGTCATGCCCATCGAGGCCGGGCTTAGCCACGACGACGCGGATCTTGCTCTTCGGCTGGGCGGTGGCGGAGGACATCGCAGGCAGATTATGCCCGCGGCTGCATGCGCTCGCCGGCACGCTCCCGCACGACGCTTCCCAGACCACCAAGCGCCGCGGCGCCACCAAGCGCGGCGAGCACCTTCAAACGACGCCCCAGGCGATCGAGACGCAGCACCTCCCAGCCCTCCTGCGCAGCGATACGACGCAGGTCCGGGTCGGGGTTGACGACCACCGGATGACCCACAGCACGCAGCATCGGCAGGTCCGACTCGGAGTCGGAGTAGGCGTAGGAGGAATCCAGGTCAATCCGCTCGCGCTCGGCCAGCTCGCGCATCGTGAGCACCTTTCCCTCGCGATAGTTGAACGGTCCGGCGGGACGCCCCGTGTAGCGCCCTTCGAGCACCTCTGAACGCGAGCCGAGACCGCCGTCGAAGGCGAGCACGTGCGCCAAGAGGTCAGCCATCTCCTGGGAGGCGGCCGTCACGATGTACACCAACCTGCCCACGTCCTGATGGGCATAGGCGCGCTCGAGCATCTGTGGATACAGCCTTGGCAGGACGCCCGCGAGCACACGGGGGGATAAGCGCTGCAGCTCGTGCACCGGCACGCCTGAGATCATCTCCCCCACGCGCTTGCGCACTTGGTCGGCGCGATCGTCGGTGGAACCACGTAGCCGAAAACGCAGGTTCTCGTATGCGTCGCGCGCCAACCGGCGACGCGAGATCATGCCCGTCTCGTAAGCAGCGCGCGCGAAGAAGATCCCTGAGGACCCTGCCATCAAAGTGCGATCGAGATCAAAGAACGCCGCCGCACGCTGCTGGCCGATCTTCGATCGGTCGGCGCCGTTCCCGGCCTCGGTCATCTCAGACCTTGAGGATCAGCGCGTCGCCCTGGCCACCGCCGGAGCAGATCGCCGCGCAGCCCAGACCGCCGCCGCGGCGGCGCAGCTCGTAGACGAGCGCGCCGAGGATCCGCGCGCCGGAGGCGCCGATCGGGTGGCCGAGCGCAATCGCACCGCCGTTGACGTTCACGCGGTCCTCGTCGATCCCGAGCATCCGGATCGAGTTGAGCGCGACCGAGGCGAACGCCTCGTTGATCTCCCACACGTCGATGTCCTCTGCCTTCAAGCCGGCCTTCTCCAGCGCCTTCTTCGCGGCGCTTGCGGGCGTCGTGGCCAGGTAAGCGAAGTCGTTAGCTGACTGCGCGTGGGCGACGATCTCAGCGAGAGCCTCCTTGCCGTTGGCGGTCGCCCACTCAGCGGAGGACAGCACCAGCGCGCCGCCGGCGTCGTTCACGCCAGGTGAGTTGCCGGCCGTGTGCGAGCCCTCCTTGCCGGTCAGGCCGGGCAGCTTCGCGAGTGCCTCGAGCGTGCTTCCGCGGCGCGGGGCCTCGTCGATCTCCACGACCGAGTCGCTCTTGCGGCCCTTGACCGTCACCGAGACGATCTCGTCGGCCAGCTTGCCATCGTCGGTCGCCTTCAAGGCCAGCTCGTGCGAGCGCAAAGCCCAGCGGTCGAGATCCGCGCGGGTCATCTCCAGCTCGTCTGAGACCTCGGTCGCCTCGACGAACATCTGCTTACCGGAGAATGGGTTTGTCAGACCATCGTGGACCATTGCGTCGAGCGCCTTCACGTCGCCCATGCGAAAGCCGAAGCGCGCGCCCGGCAGCAGGTAAGGCGCCTGCGACATCGACTCCATGCCGCCGCCGACGCCGACCTGCATGTCGCCAGCGCGGATC
>Ga0182024_10022556_pt1 | contig 11341 bp, 11 predicted proteins | sample P32metaG_FD_120480 | JGI IMG/M metagenome (GOLD analysis project Ga0182024, IMG submission 120480) | Permafrost microbial communities from Stordalen Mire, Sweden - P3-2 metaG (Illumina Assembly) | ecosystem: Environmental > Terrestrial > Soil > Wetlands > Permafrost | place: Sweden: Stordalen... | reverse complement strand
TGAAGAACAAACTAGGGGCCCGTCACAGGGTCCCCTCCCTGACGGTCGGGGTTCGGTGCCAATACGAGGCCGATTTGCGAAATCGAGCCCCGACTGTAAAGGAGGGGACGACATACTAACCATGCCCCGGGTGCTCGTCCCATCTCGCCGCTCTTCATCACCTTGGGTGAGCCGCAGGCCCATGGGACACTCCCTGCGGTCGCGGTTCGTTAAGCAGAACTGATTTTATATATTGCCGATTCCGAGCCGCGACCGCCCAAGGGGAAACGCCCGGATGGACCGATTGACAATCGTCCGCGGGTTGCCAACCTGCCCGCCAAGAAGTTTCGGATATTTTGAAACGATAAATGGTTGGAACTCACCCTTAAAAGAATATGTGAAAAGTGAGATTAAAACTTGGGTATTGATCCATCGCTGGTTCGGTACTATACTGGCCCAAACTGTTTTCACAAATATAACTCCAATAGGAGGTATTACCCATGTCGGCGTTTACATATCCTGGCGTATATATCCAGGAACTCTCCAGCGGCGTTCACACCATCACGGGCGTAGCTACCTCTATTGCCGCGTTTGCCGGCTGGGCACCAAAGGGTCCCACTACCGAGGCGGTTCTGGTGCAAAGCTTCTCCGATTACCAGCGGCAGTTCGGCGGTTTGGACGCGCGCAGCTACCTGGGTTACGCCGTCAATCAGTTCTTCGCCAACGGCGGCCAACAGGCGTATATTGTCCGGCTGGCATGGACCGACGCAGCCGTCGCCAAGGTTAGCGTAGGCGGACTGACATTGTGGGCGCTCGGTCCGGGTCTCTATGCGAACGGTCTTCAGGTCACTGTTACTTCAACATCGGCGACCGCTTTTAATCTGCAGGTGTTGAACGCAAGCTCGGTGGTACTCGAGACGTTTCTGAACCTCTCGGCCACCTCGGCTGTGGCGGTGATCGACAACGATTCGCAGTATGTAACCTTCGTCAGCCCTGCCACTGGCTTGGCTCCCGTCTCCATCACTGTGCCGGCAGCCACTGCGACCGTAGCGCTCGCGGGTGGGCTCGACGGCACGGTGCTCATGGCGAAGGATGGCGTCAATGGAGCCAGCGGCGATTTCGAGACTGCGCTCAACGTCGCCGGCGCGGTGACCCTTCCCGCACCTCTTACAGGCGTACGTCTGCTGGACCGGGTGGATATTTTCAACCTGCTTTGCGTGCCGGGAGAAGCCGACGAGACGACGGTCTCCGCGCTCACGGGTTACTGCAACACGGAACGAGCGTTCTTCATCGTGGACTGTCCGCAGATAGCGACCGCAGCCAATCTTGGGTCGGGGCCGATTGGCGCCGCCAGCTCGGGATTCTCCGGTAATTTCCTGGACCATTCGGCCTACTACTTCCCTTGGATTCAAGCTCCCGACCCGCTGGCGAACAACCGGCCCCGGCTGTTTCCTCCATCAGGATCGGTGGCCGGGATCTATGCATTCACCGACGCCAATCGTGGAGTGTGGAAAGCGCCGGCGGGAATCGACGCGAGCCTTACGGGAGTGTCGGGTCTCCAGTACGTGCTGACCGACGGGGAGAACGGCACACTGAATCCGCAAGCCATCAATTGTCTGCGCCAATTCCGAGTCTACGGCGACGTGGTCTGGGGAGCGCGGACTTTGCAGGGCAACGATCAGGCCGGCTCGCAATGGAAGTATGTCCCCATCCGGCGCCTCGCTCTGTTCCTGGAATCGAGTTTATACGACGGCACGCAATGGGTGGTGTTTGAGCCCAACGACGAAACTCTATGGGGGCAAATCCGGTTGAACGTGGGAGCGTTCATGCAGGGATTATTTTTGCAAGGGGCATTTCAGGGCACCACGCCCCAACAGGCTTACTTCGTCAAATGCGACTCGGAAAACAATCCGCAAGCCAGCATTGACCTTGGAATCGTGAATATCCTGGTGGGCTTCGCACCGCTGTATCCCGCCGAATTCGTGGTCATCCAGATCCAGCAGATGGCTGGTCAGATCTAATCGGAGACGCAAATCCCATGGCACAATTTTCAGTCAATACCACTCGTTTGGATCCCTACAAGAATTTCAAGTTCCGGTTGAAATGGGACGGCAAGTATGTGGCCGGAATCAGCAAAGTCGGCTCGCTGAAGCGCTCGACGGAGGTGGTCGAGCATCGGTCCGGAGGCGATCCGTCGACGTCCCATAAATCGCCGGGACGGAATAAATTCGAAGCCATCACGCTGGAGCGAGGGCTAACCCAGGATCTGGCTTTTCACGACTGGGCGGGCCTGGTGTGGAATTTTGGTTCCGCGCTGGGCTCGGAGGTATCGCTGGCAAGCTTCCGCAAGGACATTTACCTCGAGTTTTACAACGAGGCGGGACAACTGGTGATTGCGTACAAAATTCACCGCTGCTGGGTTTCCGAATATCAGGCTTTGCCGGATCTGGACGCCAATGCCAACGCCATCGCCATCGAGCACATCAAACTGGAGAACGAAGGCTGGGAGCGGGACACCGGGGTGACGGAGCCCAAAGAACCCACTCTAAGCACCGTCACGACGTAACATGCGGGCTCTTTCCAGCCCCGATTTTCTGGACCTGTGGGAGCGTGGATACGGTCTGCATCCGGTGGATAAGGGTCTGCTTGCCCTCAGTGCGGCTCTGCCCGCGGCTTCGCACGAAGGCTTGGCGGACTGGCCTTTGGGGCGGCGCAATCGGGCTTTGGTTGCGTTGCGTTGTTCCTGCTTCGGGCCGCAGCTTAAAGCCTGGACCTCCTGCAAAGGCTGCGGAGAGAAGCTTGAATTTGAGCTGGACGGCGAGGCTTGGGGGGCTTCATCGGATCGGGTCGAACCGATTGTGGTGAAGGGGCGTTCTTTTCGTCCTCCGACCAGCAGGGACTTGGCTCGCGCGGCTGGAGAAACAGATCCGGGTTTGGCGATTCGGAGGCTGCTGACAGGTTGCCTGATGGACGCTGCGGATTCGCTCGAGGAGCTGTCTGAGGACGACCTGCGTGAGATTGGGGAGCGAATGGCTGCGGCGGATCCTCTGGCGGAAACGCGTCTGACGCTCCATTGTCCCGAGTGTGGAGAGCGATGGGAGGAAAGCCTCGATATCGTCAGCTTTTTTTGGGCGGAGATTGAGGCGAGGGCGAAGCGGGCGCTGTTTGAAGTCCACACGCTGGCTGCGGCCTACGGCTGGAGTGAACGGGAAATTCTTTCTTTAAGCGAGCCTCGGCGCGCTCTGTACCTGGAGAGGATCCTGGCATGAGCGGCTACCTGGAAAGACTGGTCGCGGGCTCCCGTCGACCGCCGTCGATCAAGCCGATATTGGGGTCGGTCTTTACTGCACCGCAGTTTTTCGGAATTCCGGAGGTCTTTGAGGAAACGTTTAAGGAAGCGGGCGCGATCGAGCAAAGGAACGAGGATGCCGCTCCCGGCGCCCGGCAGGAAAACGCTGCGGAGGAGCCCAAACCAGCCGTCGCTGCCGCGCCTTCCCGCGAGACCCACGCGTCATTCCCTGTAGCTACGCGTCTTGTAACTACGCGTCTCGAAGGCGCGCGTCCCGAAGCTGCGCGGGACAATCGTCAATCCATCCCGGTTATCCGGCAGATTGCGGATTTCGAGCCTCTGGTCGGAGAACCTGGCATTGCCCCGGCATCGGTTCGCAATGAAACGGAAGCACAGAGGGAGAGGGTCGAGAGTACGGAGGCTCCTGCGGACACGGTTTCAGCTTACAGGCCGTTGGTGACTGAGAACGGGCGGCACACCGGTTCGGAAGTTCGTCCTTTCAAGTCATCCGATACATTCGTTTCTGCAATAACCAGGACGACTAAACAAGACTTACCAAGGTCTTCCGAGACCGCCTCGCGGGAACCGGATGAGATTCAAATCCATATTGGCCGGATTGAAGTGGTCGCGGTTCCACAGCAGCAGGCGATCCGACCCGCGGCGAAGTCTAGTCGCAAATCTCTGAGCCTGGACGAGTATCTCAAACGTGGCCGGAGGGGTGGGTGAGCAACGCTCTCGCTATTTCCGGCGTGACGGCGGTTCTGCAGTACTTCTTGAACCACGTCTACACGAATAGTCCGCTGGCGGTTTTGGGCACGGTCAAGATTTCGGCGGTCGCGCCGGACCTGGTTCCGGTCGCTGCCAGCAGCGGTTCCAATAATCCGCTTCAGGTCAACGTGTTTATGCATCAGGTGACGCTGAACGCCGCGTGGCGCAACGTCGGATTGGCGTCGCTCGCGCCGGATGGAAGCACCCCACTCAAAAATCCGCCGCTCGCGCTGGATCTCCATTACCTGCTGACGGCCTATGCAGCGGAGGATACAGAAGCCGAAGCGCTGCTGGGTTACGCGGTGACGATGCTGCATGAGAATCCGGTGCTGCCACGAAGCCAGATCCGCACGGCGCTCCAGAATTTGAGTGCCGCGTTTCCGGATAACCCTCTGAAGGGCCTCCTGCAATTCTCCGGTCTCGCCGACCAGATCGAAATGATCAAGATCACTCCCGCGACGCTCGGCAGGGAGGAACTGGCGTGGCTATGGACGGCTTTAAAGGCCGATTATCGCCCCACGTTTCCCTTCCAGGTTTCGGTCGTATTGGTCCAGAACCCTTTGCCCTCCAGTTCCTCGTTGCCGGTTTTGAGCCGCACTGTCGTGGCACAAGCGGGGCTCGCGCAGTTCGCGCAGTTATCGGAGATCCAGCTTCCCACCGGTCAATCCGCCGCGGCGTCAGGGGATACGGTCGTGGTCACAGGCGCAGGATTGTCGACCTCGACGCAAGTGATGCTCGCCAACGAGCGGCTGGGCGTCCAACATGCGCCGATCACGCCCGCAACGGTCACAGATGGTTCGATTTCCTTTGTGGTTCCGGAGGACCCCGCGAATCTGCCCGCGGGGATTTACAGCCTGTCGGTGGTGTTCACGAATTCGAGCGGCGCGCCGCAGAGCACTAATAGTTTGAACATTGGAATCGCTCCTAAATTATCGGGGCTCGGTTCGACGTCGAGCGCCACGGAAACAACGGTGACGCTCAATTGCGATCCGAATGTAATCGCGAATCAGACCGTTTCGCTGGCGTTGGGTGCGACGTCGGTGCCCGCGCAGCCGTTCACCGCTCCCGCGTCCGCGCTCACGTTCCAATTTCCTCTGCTTGCTTCCGGACCACACCTCGCGCGGCTTCGCGTGGACGGCGTCGAAAGCTCGGTCGTTGTGAATTGGAACGTCACACCGCCCGTTTTCACGGGTCCTTTCCTGACGGTATGAAGAAGGCGACGCGCAAGCTCACGTGGATCGAGGCCAACCAGGCATACCTGGTGGCGGAGTTCGGGCGGCTCCGGCAGCGCCTGGGATCGAAGAGTCCAGAAACTTCAGATGCGGCGATCAAAAAAACGCGCCCCACCATGGAGGCGCCGCCGGCCATCGACCGTCTTGCCGGGCTTTTTGAGTTAACCGCCTTCGAGCGCGAGATTCTTTTGCTCGCGGCAGGCACGGAAATGGACTCCCGGCTTGCGGCACAATGCGGCGAAGCGCTAGGCTATCCGCAGAAAGCCTACGCAACTTTTGGACTGGCATTGGCTACGCTGGAGGAGCCTCATTGGAGCGCGCTGACGCCTTCTCGTCCGCTGCGCCGTTTTCGTTTATTGGAACTGGAAACCGGACACGGCATCACGTCCGCGCCCCTGCGCATCGACGAGCGTATCCTGCACTATCTGGCAGGCGTGAATGTCCTCGATCGGCGGCTGCAGTTATTAGACGCCAACTCTTTTCCGGAGTGGGTCGCCGAAGAACATAGAGCCGTTGCGGCGCAGGTGGTTCAGGTTTTTGAAGGGGATTCGCAGAATCGCCCCGTCGTCCATCTTTGTGGCGACGATCCTCAAGGTCAGGAAGATGCCGCGGCTGTCGCGGCCCAGGAACTGGGTCGGCAGCTCTTCACCGCGCGGATGGAGGATCTTCCCGCCCCTGGCTCGGAACTGGATCAGGTGCTGCAGCTTTGGGAAAGAGAAGCGCTGCTGCTGCCGGGTGCGTTACTGATTCAATGCGGGTCGAGCGCGCTCACGGCGTCGGCGCGTCATCTGGTTGAGAGAGTGCCGGGCGTGGCAATTCTGGCGAGCCGGGAACCCGTTTATTTGAACCGGGCCTTTCTTCGTTTCGACGTCGACAAGCCTAAACCAGCGGAGCAGAAGAGGCTGTGGGAACGCGCGCTTGGTGCGTCCGCCGCAAATTGCGAAGGCACGCTGGACGATTTGTCCGAACAGTTCCGTTTGAGCGCCAAAACGATTTTCTCGACCGGCGTGCTGGCTGGTGCACATCCCGAGAACCTGTGGAATATCTGCCGTTCTTATTCCCGGCCGCGGCTGGAAGATCTGGCGCAACGGCTGGTTCCGGCCGCCGGTTGGGACGACCTTGTCCTGCCCGGTCTCCAAATGCAAACGCTGCGCCAACTGGCTTCGCAGGTGCGCCATCGGATGACGGTCTATGAGACTTGGGGTTTTTCCGGGAAGGGCCGCCGCGGCTTAGGCGTGAGCGCGCTTTTCTCCGGCGAAAGCGGCACCGGCAAGACCCTGGCGGCGGAAGTGCTGGCACGCGAGCTGGAGCTGGATTTATATCGCATCGATTTGTCCGGTGTGGTGAGCAAGTACATCGGCGAGACTGAAAAAAACCTGAAGCAGGTCTTCGACGCGGCGGAAGAGGGCGGAGTGCTGCTGCTGTTTGACGAGGCCGACGCTCTGTTCGGCAAACGCGGCGAGGTCAAGGACAGCCATGACCGCTACGCGAATATCGAAGTCGGCTATCTGCTCCAGCGCATGGAAGCTTTCCAGGGTCTGGCGGTATTAACTACCAACCTCAAATCCTCCATGGATAAGGCCTTTCAGCGTCGGCTGCGGTTCATCGTGAATTTTCCTTTTCCGGACGCGAGTCAGAGGGAAGCCATCTGGAGCCGGATTTTCCCGGCGCAGACGCCGACCGAGGGATTGGAGCCCAAGAAACTTTCGCAGCTCAATGTGGCGGGAGGCAATATACGCAATATCGCTTTAAACGCCGCCTTCCTGGCCGCGGATGCGGGCAAGCCGGTGCAAATGGGGCACGTGCTTCAGTCGGCCCGGTCCGAGACGCAGAAAATGGAGCGCCCTCTGTCGGAGTCTGAAATCCGGGGGTGGGCATGAGCGTCATCCACGTAACCATCGACCGGCTGGCGTTAAAGGGCTTCGACCCGGCGGATCGAAAGGCGCTGGTGGAAGGTCTGCAAACTGAATTGTCCCGCGTCCTTTCCGATCCCGCGACGCGCGCCGAGTGGGCCCGATCCCGGCGCACTCCGGTGTTGCGGCTGGGACGAATGCCGCTCGAACCCGGACCCGCCGGAGCGCGTAAGTTTGGCGGAAGCGTGGCGCGAGGCGTGGGAAAGGGCCTGAAGCCATGAGCCGTGTATTGCTTTCAAGGAAGACCGAGGCTGCCGCGCAGGCGGCCAAGACGAAGGCGGCATCGACCGGTCTGCGCATCGGCACTCGCAATGATTCTTTCGGACGCGAAGCGGATCGCGCGGCGAACGGGGTGATGGCCGGCGAAACGCCGCCGTGGTCGCTTTCGAGGATCGCGATGGGCACGCCTTTGCAGCGCAAGTGCGCTTGCGGGGGTTCGGGCGAATGCGACGCGTGCGGAGAGGAACGGAAGGTTCAGAAGAAACCTCAACTCTCCGCGTTGGCAGACGCACAAACGCGGTCCACGGCGAGTCTGCCCGCGGCGGTCAGGACGGGCGTGGAATCCGCCGGACGGCCCCTCGACACAAAAACCCGAAGGGATATGGAGCAGCGTTTCGGGGTCGACTTCAGCCAGGTGCGAATCCACTCGGGCGCACAGGCGGCGGAATCTGCGCGCGCCGTAGACGCACTCGCCTACACGACCGGGCGCGACATCGTATTCGGATCGGGAAAATTTGAACCTCACACGTCGGCTGGAAGGAAGTTGCTCGCGCACGAGTTGGCGCACGTCGTGCAGCAGAGGGCCGCGCCAGCTCCGGCGGCCACGGAAGCCGGCGTTCAGCGCTCTTCGGACGGAGGATATCGGATTGCCGTCGCTCCCGTGTTCGAAGCTGAACACCTGGAACAACAGGCTGATGCCGCCGCTGAAAGGGCGACAGGCAAGCGCGATCACGCACCGCTTGCCAAGGGCATTCTCTCTGGGATGGGCGCGAAGTCGCTAGCTGTTCAACGGGTTCGTATACCTGTACCGAACAAACCGCTATGCGGGAAGACGCTGACCCATGTTGACGTGCTGCCACCAGCGGTAAAGGATCTCGAGCCGTGTCTGCCAAGGGGCGTTCCGGTGACACGCATTAATATCGTGGGCCGCGACCTGACTAAACCTTCGCCGGGAATGGGAAGTCAGGTGTTCAATCTGCACATCGGGTATTACAAAGATGCGACCGGCAGGTACTGCGTTGTGGTCAGAGACTCCAAGGCGTGCGTTGCGCCGCCCTGTTTGTTCCTCGGTTGCTTTCCCACATTGAAGGAAGTACTTGACGCAATCGTCGCGTTCATCCGGAAGATTCTTCCGATTCTGGGGCTTATCGCGTTGGCGATTCTAATCGCGCTTATAATTGCCCTGCTCGGGCCCATTTTGGTTCCAGTGCCGGCGCTGGTCTCCAACCAAGGCGACCCTGGCAGCGGCGGAGGCGAGCATCCAGCCGTGAGTCCCACCGGGGCCGGTGGCGGACCCAAGGGCGGCGGGGAAGTAGAGGCGGCTGCATGAGCCTGCGTTACATGATCGATGAGAGTAACACTACATCGGAAACGTCGCTTTCCCTGTACCGTGCGGCGGTAACTTGGGCAGCCCGGCGGGGAAGCCGGTTCGAAATGCGCGTTGAAAGGAATCGATACCGGGACCTGGAAGGGCTGAGGAGGCTGACCGCTTTGGGTTCCACGGCAACTGCTCCGGAAGAGCAGTTGTTTGGGAAATCGACGGATCCCGTGTTCGTCACGGGCACGGCCGGGGAGGATCTGGCTCGGGAGCTAACTTGCGTCGCGGCTCCGGCAAACGATTTGTCCGGAGATGTAAGTCCCGTAGAAGCGGTATCGATCTATCTGGGCGAACGCCGTACCTACGCAGCCTTCGATTATGGGAGTACGCAATTATTGGAGCTGACCGACGATGAGCTTCAGGATTTAAGAGAAACGCTAAAGGCTCAAGGGTTGGACCCGGGTTACCTGATCCGAGCGCCCCAGCCTCGAATGCTCAACCAGTGAGAAATACGATGACGGCATCCAGCAGCAACAACGAAGTTTCCTAAGGGGCGAGATGACATCAGCCTCTCCAATTTCCCCGCGCCTCGTGAGAGGAGGCATCGTCACCATGGACCCCGATACCTCCGCAGTCCAGAGCATTATCGCGCTCCAATATAATCCCGACACGTTGACTCGTACTCTCCAGATCCAGGCCGTGCAAGGCGGCCAGGACGGCGTTCGCGTCGACGCTCTGCGGCTCCGCGGGCCCGCCGTCGAGACGATCAAACTCGAAGCCGAGCTTGATGCCACCGATCAACTCGAGTTCCCCAATCAAAACCCCAACGCCATTAAGTACGGCCTCCATCCGCAATTGGCGCAGCTCGAAATGCTGGTCAATCCTAGTGTCGAAACGCTTGAATCCGACGACAGCATGGCCAATGCCGGCACACTCGAAATTATTCCGCTCGAACAGCCGCTCACTCTGTTTGTCTGGAGTAAGAGCCGCGTGGTTCCCGTGCGGTTGACCGAATTCTCCATCACCGAAGAAGCATTTGATCCGAACTTGAACCCCATCCGCGCCAAAGTCAGCCTGGGCTTGCGGGTCTTGAGTATTGACGACCTGGGCTTCCAACACCCCGGCGGCCGAATCTATATGACGTATCTCACCAATAAAGAACAACTGGCATCCCAGGCGGCGAACGTGGCGATCTCGGTCCTGGGGTTGGGAGGCTTACCGTGAACTATCCTCTGCAAGCTTTGATCCAGATGGGCGCACTGCCGCCGGTAACATTTCCGCCCGACAGCCGCTACTACGGCTCCGCGACGCTTCAATTCACCGGTCCCAACGGTCAGGCGATCACCTATCTGGCGCGCCGGATCGTGCCGCAGCCGGGCGCGCCGAATTATGCGACGATCGCCGCGCATACCGTGAAACAAGGCGACCGGCTGGATCTGCTCGCCGCCAATTATATCGGCGATCCCCTTATTTTCTGGCTGATCTGCGACGCCAACGGCGCGATTCGCCCCGAAACACTGGTCGAAACTCCGGGAACTACCCTGAACATTACTTTGCCGCAAGGCGTCCCTGGCCCCAATGCTGCTTAAGAGCGTTCAATTGACCTTGATGATAGGTCCGGCGATTCCACTCACTCCGCCGCGCGCGGTGATGGATGCACTGGCCGAGGTCGAGGTGCAGGTGGAGGACGTTGGACAGAGCGGGTTCAAGCTTACCTTCAGCATCGATAAACAATCGCCTTTGCAGATCCTGTTCCTGCTGACCGGCGGCCTGCCTCTATTGTTTATGCGCGTGGTCATCGTGGCCACCGTCAATGGCGTGAGCAACGTGCTGATCGACGGCGTGATCACTGAGAACCATATTGCGCCGGGCGACAAAGGATCCAATTCCACGCTGACCCTGATGGGAAAAGATCTGACCGTGTTGATGGACCAGTCGAAATTCAGCGGTCTTCCCTTCCCCGCGCTCCCGGCCGAAGCACGCGTCGCGCTCCTGTTGCTGAAATATTCGTTTTTCGGTGTCGTCCCCCTGGTGATCCCGAGCGTCCTGCTATTCGTTCCCCTGCCGATCGATCAGATTCCCAGCCAGCAAGGCACGGATCTGCAATACATCCGATTTCTGGCGGAGCAGGCCGGCTACGTCTTTTATATCGATCCAGGACCGGCACCGGGCGTCAGCAAGGCATATTGGGGGCCGCAGATTAAAGTCGGCACACCGCAGCCCGCGTTAAGCGCGGATATGGACGCTTATACCAACGTCGAGAGCCTGCATTTCTCTTTCGATCAGGAGAAGAACAAGATTCCTTTGCTGTACATTTACAACGAACAAACCGGCATCAGCATTCCGATCCCCTTGCCGCCGATCACGCCTCTGAATCCGCCGCTCGGGGCTATTCCACCGCTGCCGACTAATCTTCTGCCGCCCGATTTAACGCCCTTCCGGGACGACTTGGCCAAGAAGCCTATACCGCAGGCAATCATGATGGGCCTCGCGCAGGCCGCGCAAAATGCGGAATGTGTCACGTGCACGGGGAGCCTCGACGTCACGCGTTACGGCGGAATTTTGAAGGCTCGTCAACTGGTCGGCGTGCGCGGGTCGGGGCCGGCATTCGACGGTCTCTATT
>Ga0182024_10022555_pt1 | contig 11341 bp, 15 predicted proteins | sample P32metaG_FD_120480 | JGI IMG/M metagenome (GOLD analysis project Ga0182024, IMG submission 120480) | Permafrost microbial communities from Stordalen Mire, Sweden - P3-2 metaG (Illumina Assembly) | ecosystem: Environmental > Terrestrial > Soil > Wetlands > Permafrost | place: Sweden: Stordalen... | reverse complement strand
ATCGCCGGGCTCCGACATTATTCAGGTGCAGCGGTTGAAAAAGCGCAAGCTGCTACTGCGCGATCGCATCACCTTCATCGAAGACCAGCTCACCCCGGATATCATCGCTTAGCCGGCGCGCCTTCTTTCCGTTCGGCCTTGCGCGCATACATCGCCGCATCGGCGCGCGCCATCGCCTCGGCGGGCGTATCGAGCCGTCCCAACAGCGCGACGCCTGCCGAGGCGCCAACGGCGAAAGTCGAGGCTGCCCAGCGCACTTCGGTGGAATAGACCGCGGCTTCGAGCGCGTCAGCCTTGGCGGCCGCGGCGGCGGCGTCCACGTTCCACAGCAGCACGGCGAATTCGTCGCCGCCGATGCGCGCCACGACGTCGGAGGCACGCACATGGCGCAGCAGCGCCGCCGCCGCCGCCTTGAGCACCGCGTCGCCGGCGGCGTGGCCGTGACGATCGTTTACCGGCTTGAACCCGTCGAGATCGACATAGATCAGCGCCGCGCTGGTGCCGTAGCGTTTGACGTAAGCCAGCGAGCGCTTGAGCTCGCGCTCAAAACCGCGGCGGTTGAGCACGTCGGTCAAGGGATCGATGTAGACCCGCGCTTCGAGATCGGCAATGCGCTCGCGCGAGGATTTGAGCTGCGCCGCAAGCACCTCGACTTCCGCGGCGAGCCGCATGAAGCTCGAATGTGACAGCGCGCGCGGCGATTTTGGCTCAAGCGATTCGCCGCTTTCCGCGCGGCGCGAACTCGGCTGCGGCCGCGGCAATACGTTCGGTTTGCGGACCGGCTTTGCCGCCCGGTTTTTCATTGCCAAGGAGTCCCGTCGCGCGAATCGCAACGAAAGCATAGCGCACGACGCGCCGCCGATCAGCGTCGCGTTGAATCGAAAAAGCGGGTCAGATTACAAAGATTTAATTTCACGAGACGTTGCCTGGTGGTGACGCCCGGCAGCAGCGAGATTCGCTTTCTGATTCCATCGGTATGACCAGGGCGGTCGGCTTTGGCCCTGGAATAACGGTCTCTACGATTTGTGCACTGCGCCATTGAAAGATCACAGGGCAACGGTAACTGCGGTCCATTCCAATGATGGCTGGATTCAGGCATATTCGTTCAGTCTGCGTTCAGCCATAAATGGGAACTTAAGGACACGAGGGGCGGTTGGGGTGCGGGTCAAACCAATTGTCGAGGTGATGTCATGAGAAGGATCTTGGTTGCTCTTGTTGCTGCGGCGACGCTCGCGGGAGCGTCGGTGGCAGCGTCCCGTCCCGCGCTGGCTTGGCACGGCGGCGGATGGCGTGGCGGCGGCTGGGGTTGGGGAGCGGGCGGTTTCGTTGCCGGCGCCCTGGTTGGTAGCGCGCTCGCCGGTCCCTACGGCTACGGCTACTACCCCTACGGATATTATCCGTCCCCTTATTACGGCCGTCCTTGCGTGTGGCGGCGCTGGTGGAATGGCTACGCCTGGGTGCGCGGCTGCGTTTAAGCGGTACGGCTGGAACCTGTGGCGTGGGAAAGTTGGTGGCGTCCCCGGTGGGGACGCCCGTCACGCGGGATATAGGCGCGAGTTGCACCTAACTTCCGCCAAATAGTCGAACTTTAATGGGTGCGAGTTCGACATAGGATTCGGGGGTATCCGGGGCTTCCCGCTATTCACTTTTGAGATCGGCGCCCGGCCGGTCACATGAGGAACACATGCACAAGACGCTTTTGGGCCTGGCAGCAGCAGCCAGCCTCGGCCTCGCGACCGTGGCCGCCCCTGCGCCGGCGAACGCCTACTGCGTAGGCTGCGCTGTGGGCGCGGGAGTTCTTGGCGGAGTGGTGGCCGGCGCTATCGTCGGCAACGCGATCGCCAACAGCCCGCCACCTCCGCCGCCGCCCGGTTATTATCCGCCGCCGGCCGCATACTATCCGCCGCCCCCGCCGGCCTATGGCCCCGGCTACGCGCAACTCGCGCCCGGCTGTTATTGGGGCAAGCGCAAGGTATGGATCGAGGGTGAAGGCTACCGCTGGCGCACCGTCCAAATCTGCCAGTAACCCCCAGGCGCTGGCGGCCTGCCTGTGACCGCTTCAGCGCGCGTTGAATTCGGCCGGCCGGCTTCATAAGCCGGCCGGTTTCTTTTGTGCCTGTGGTATTTGTTCCGAAGCCGGCAAGGCTCCAGCAACTCATCGGTCCGCCTTTTCCATGCGACGATGCCGATAGATACGACCTCAGACACAGTGCATCCGCTCGCGGCGGCGCGCGAAGCGATCGGCGATGCCAAAGAACAGAGCCGTTCCGGCCAGACCGTCATCGAGAAAGCCCGGCGCTCAGTCGAGGAGGCGCTCGCGTTGCCGGCAGCACTGCTGTCGCGGTTGCGGAGCAAAAGACACCGGCGATCGCTGTCGCGGACAATGATCGTGCTCGGCTGGATCGCCGTCCTGGCAGTGTGCGGCTATATCGGGCTGACGGCAATGATCTATCTCACGCAGCGCTCGCTGATGTATTTCCCGGAGCGGACGCATGTGACGCCGGCCGAAGCCGGCTTGCCCGAAGCCACCGAAGTGCCGCTCACCACTGCCGACGGCGTCCAGATTCGGGTCTGGCATGTGCCGCCAAAGGCCAGCAATCCGGTCATTCTTTATTTCCACGGCAATGGCGGCGCGCTGAACTATCGCGTCGAGCGATTTCGCCAACTCGTCACCGCCGGCGTCGGTTTGATTGGGCTGGAATATCGCGGTTATGGCGGCTTGGGCGGCAGTCCAAGCGAGCAAGGCCTGATCCACGACGCCGAAGCGGCCTATGGATTTGCTGCCGCGCACTACCCGGTGCAACAGATCGTATTGTGGGGTGAGTCGCTCGGGTCCGGCGTAGCGGTGGCGCTGGCGGCAGAAAAGCCGGTCGGCCGCGTCATCCTGGAAGCGCCGTTCACCTCGGCGGTCGCCGTCGGCGAACGCCGTTATTGGTATTTGCCGGTGCGGCTTCTGATGAAAGATCAGTTCCGTTCCGACGAGCGCATCAAGAAGGTCACGGCGCCGCTTCTGATCCTGCACGGCATGCACGACCGGGTCGTGCCCTATGCGATGGGCGAGCGCCTATTCGATCTCGCCAACAAGCCGAAGCACATCGTGCGCTTCCTCGACGGCGGCCACGAAGACCTCGACAACAACGGCGCGCTCGACGCCGTCGGCCGCTTCCTCGCCGGCGATTTGGATTAATAACGGCGTTCAGAACGTCGGATAAGTCTGACCGACCTTGCCGCCGACGCGAGCAAAACCCTCGGCTGCCGGCGGGTATTTTTCGTTGATATTAAGCGCCTTCGCATAGGAGCCGGCGGCCTTGTCCTTCTGCCCGAGGCGCTCGTAAGCGAGCCCCCGGCTGCTCCAGGCCCGCGCGTTCTGTGGATCGAGCTGCACCGCCTCATCGAGATCGCTCGCCGCCGACTTATTATCGCCGATGGCGAGATAGCTGAGCGCGCGCGCGATCCGCGGATCGGCATTGCCGTTTTCCAGCCCGACCGCGGTCGAGAAGTCTTCGATGGCGAATTGGTGTTGCTGGCGGCTTTGATAGAGCAGGCCGCGATTGTAATAGGCGTCGGCATTGTCGGGTTTGAGCGTGATCGCCTTGTTGAAATCGGCGAGCGCCTCGTTGCCATGACCTTGCGCGCGATAGACGATGCCGCGGCCGACATAAGCAGGCGCATAATTGGCGTCGATGGTCAGCGCCTTGTCGTCGTCGGCCTGCGCCAGGTCGAGTTGGTTGGTCTTGCGATAGATCAGGGCGCGATTGGCGTAGGCCTGCGCGTAATTGGGATCGAGGCCGATCGCCTTGTTGAAATCGGCGAGCGCCTGATCATTGCGGCCGGCTTCGCCGTAGACGGTCCCGCGCATATTGTAAGCCTGCGGGTCGTCGGGATGCTTGGTAATGACCTCGCCGAGCGAGGTCAGGTTCGCCTGGGACGTCGCCAGCAACCCCTCGCCGGCTCCGGCGTCTGATGCCGGCGGATTGCCAAGCGTCGTGCAGCCGGCCAACGCCGCCAAAAGGCCCAAGAGCGCGAGGCTGCCGGGCGCTAGACGCGTGATCTGAAAGGTGGCGAGGGCTGACCGGGTCATCGCTGGCAAGATAACATCCCGGCACGCCAAAAAAACGGCGCAGTCAAAGCCCTGCGCCATTGTCGAAATACGCGGTGCCTGTCAGCCGAAGCGGGGGGCGCGCGGCGCAGCGGACCGGCCGGTTCCAGGTCCGGCGTCAGGTCCGGTGGTCGGCTTCGGCTTCATCGGAAGCAGGCCCTCACGCTGCAACTTCTTGCGCGCAAGCTTACGGGCGCGGCGGACCGCTTCCGCCTTCTCCCTCGCCTTCTTTTCGGATGGCTTTTCGTAATGACCGCGAAGCTTCATCTCGCGGAAAATGCCCTCGCGCTGCATCTTTTTCTTCAGCGCCTTGAGGGCCTGGTCGACATTGTTGTCGCGGACGAGAACCTGCACACGTGCTCCTTTCCAGTCGGGTTCAGGGGATTGCAGAATGGCTAGGACGCAATGCCCGAGCCAGTCTGGACGGCCATTTAGCAGAAATGCGCCGAAAAGTCTACCAGGGCGCTTTATGGGATCCTTCAGTCCAGAAACACCCGCGTCACATGGCCCATTTTGCGGCCGGGGCGAACCGCGGCCTTGCCGTAGAGGTGCACTGCGGCTCCGGGCAGGACCAGCCAGCGGCGGTAATCTTCGACCTCATGGCCGATGAGGTTCGTCATCTCGACGCGGCCATACCGCAACGGCTTACCCAACGGCCAGCCGGCGACCGCTCTGACGTGCTGCTCGAATTGCGACACCGAAGCGCCGTCGATCGTCCAATGGCCGGAATTATGGACCCGCGGCGCGATCTCGTTGACCAGAATGCCGCCGTCGCCGAGCACGAACATCTCGACCGCAAGCACGCCGACATAGGCGAATTGATGCGCGATGGTTTCGGCGATCCGCACGGCCTCGGCTGCCCCTTGCGCGCCGAGCGTTGCCGGCACCCGTGAAAATTTCAGAATATGGTCGCGGTGCTCGTTCTCGGTGACATCGAAACTGGCAACGGCGCCGTCGCCGGCGCGCACGGCGATGACGGAGACTTCGCGCTCGAACGGTACGAAGGCTTCAAGAATGCAAGGCTGGCCGCCGACGTCGCGCCAGGCGACCGTTGGATCGCTGCCGTTCCTGATCGCCGCCTGACCCTTGCCGTCATAGCCGAAGCGTCGCGTCTTCAAGATGGCCGGGCGGCCGATCCGCTCGATTGCCGTGGCAAGCTCGGCCGGCGACGCAACTTCGGCAAACGGCGCGGTGCGAATGCCAAGCGCCGTGACAAAATTCTTCTCGGCGAGGCGATCCTGTGTGATCGCGAGGATCTTCGGGTCGGGCAGCACCGGAACGCGGGCGGCAAGAAACGTCGCAGTTTCCGCCGGCACATTTTCGAATTCATACGTCACGACGTCGACATTTTCAGCGAAGCGGGCCAGTGCTTCGGTGTCGGTATAATCGGCGCGGGTGACGCGGTGGACGACGTCGAACGCCGGCGAATCCGGATGCGGCGCATAGACGTGGCACTTGAAACCGAGCCGGGCCGCCGCCAAGGCGAGCATGCGACCGAGTTGGCCGCCGCCGAGGATACCGATGGTGGCCTCAGGTTTCAGCATCGGCGACGCAACGTGCGAAGCCTTGCTCACGCGCCGTCCTTCGGCACTTCGGCGACCGATGCGGTTTGCCGCGCCCGCCACGCTTCCAGCCGCTCGCTCAAGGCGGAATCGCTCAGCGCCAGGACGCTCGCTGCCAAGAGCGCGGCATTGATTGCGCCGGCCTGCCCGATGGCGAGCGTGCCGACCGGCACGCCCGGCGGCATCTGTACGATGGAATAAAGCGAATCCTGTCCCGATAGTGCCTTCGACTCCACCGGCACGCCGAACACCGGCAGGCTGGTCAATGACGCGGTCATTCCCGGCAGGTGCGCTGCGCCGCCCGCCCCAGCAATGATGACCTTGAAACCTTGCGCTTTCGCCCCCTTGGCGAAGGCGTAAAGCCGCTCGGGCGTACGGTGGGCTGAAACGATACGCGCCGCATAGGGCACATCGAGCGCATCGAGCGTCTCGGCGGCCTGCTTCATGGTCTGCCAGTCGGACTGGCTACCCATGATAATGGCGACTGATTTCGCTCCCGGCGGCGGCACGAAAATATCCCTGCACGAAGGAAGCGACGTATTATAGGGCTGCGCGTTACTGGTGCAAGGCGGCTAGTTTAATATAGCCCGTATTGGCGAAGCCACATGTGGAATCGGTTAACGTATAGACCCCGGATATCGCACCGCTCATTCGGGCTAGTAGGTTTTAACACGGAGCAGCGGCGATGGAGATGAGCCAATACCATTATTTGCCGCTGGCGCCCGGCTTCTTCGCCATATTGGTCGGCATTTTCCTCGCCGTTCTCATCCTGCAAACGGTGCGCTTTGCCTATACCAGCCTCGGCATCAGCTCCGGCACCGCGCTGCTTTTGCTGTTCGGCTCGCTCGTCGGCAGCATTTTCAACATCCCGATCGCGCAATTGCCGCCGGAGCGGGTCATGTCCGACCAGGTCGTGGATTTCTTCGGCATGCAGTACGAAGTACCGGTGGTCAGCCATTGGCAGGGCACGGTGATCGCGGTCAATGTCGGCGGCGCCGTCATCCCGACACTGCTGTCGCTTTATCTGCTCTATAAGCGCGATCTATGGATCAAAGGAGCCATCGCCACGGCGATCGTCGCCCTGGTGCTGCATTGGCTCGCCAATCCCGTTCCGGGGCTCGGCATCGCGGTGCCGGTGTTCGTGCCGGTCGTGACCACGGCCGCTGTCGCGCTTCTGCTGTCGCGCCGGGACGCTGCGCCGCTTGCCTATATTGCCGGAAGCCTCGGTACGCTGATCGGCGCCGATCTCACCAATCTCGACAAAGTTCGCGGGCTCGGCGCGCCGGTCGCCTCGATCGGCGGTGCCGGCACCTTCGACGGTATTTTTCTCACCAGCATTCTCGCCGTGCTCATCGCCAATCTCTATGCCGGGCCACGCCGGGTGCAGCTCGGATAGCCCCAACAAGTCCAGGCCAATCGCAATGCCAAAAACCCCTGTCGACGCAATCACGGATTATCACGTCCACGTCTATTACGATCCGGCCCAGAATCGCGATCGCGCCGCGCATCTGCGCGATCGCGTCGCCGCCGCGTTTCCACAAGCCAAGCTCGGACGCTGGCACGACGAATTGGTCGGACCACACCCGCAATCGATGTATCAGATCGCATTTCCGACCGAGATGCTGGCCGCCTTTGTGCCGTGGCTGATGCTCAACCGCGACGGCTTGACCGTTCTCCTTCATCCCGAGACCGGCGAGGACTTCACCGATCACAGCGCGCATGCCGCCTGGTTCGGCGCCGTGCTGCCGCTACGGCTCGAGGTATTCAAGAAATGATCCGCCGAACGCCGCGAATTTGCTCGCCGAACCGCCGTCAAGCGCGTAGGCTGGTGGAGGGTGATATGGGGGAAAACATGCGAACAATCGTGGCCGCCTTAAGCCTTACCGCCGCTCTCGGCGTCATCTGCTGCCAAAGCGCGGCTGCCATGCCGGCTGCGGCATTACAGCAGGCGGCAACAGCGCAGTCACCAGTGCAACAGGTGCAATGTGACTGCAGCAACATGTGTTGCCCGAATGGCCTGGGATATGCCGAGCACCGCACCAAACATTATATCGTCAAATGCTACCGCGACCTCGTAATCGGCACCTACGGATGCCACCAATATCGTTACAGGTAACCTCCTCCCGACAGTTTCAACGACGAAGCGGATTGCCGCGGCTGCTCGCGGCAATGCGACGCGCCGTGGGGTGAAGAACCTTATCGCGCTATGCGCGTTGCCCGAGAAAGGGTAGCGCCATGACAGACAACACAACGGACGACACGACAAGCGAGACGCCAAGCCAGCGCGAGATCAATCGGAAAAACGACAACCGATTACTGACGCCGCTGCTGCTGATGGCGCTGGTCATCGCCGGCGGTATTCTGATCTTCGCGGTGCTTGGACCGCCGGTCAGCTGACGAACGAGAGAACGAGCGCTACAGGCCGCGCTCACGCTTGAGCCGATCGATGTAGACTTCGGCATCGGGCGGCAGCGCGGCCAAGCCTTTTTGGCCGGCGGCGGAAAGATAGGGCCGGAGCTTCGAGCCGGCGAGATAGGCTGGCTGCCGGTCGGCGGGAATGATGCGGTCGAATATCGCGGCGATCAATACGGCGACTAGCAAGATGCGCACCGCACCGAGCAAGGCACCACCAATGCGATCGGTGAGCGGGGGATCCGTCCCTACGAATTCGTTCGCGCCGTGGCGGAAGAGCGCGCCGAGGATCACGCCAATGACGAGGAAGATCGCAAACGGCGGCAACCACGCCATATCGGAAGGCAGTGTCGCATTTCCCGTCAGCAGAGGCGCAACATCGGGCGCGACTGCAACGGCAATCGGTGCGGCAATGAGATAGGCAAGGATTGTTGCCAAGCTGCGCACCAAGCCCGATATGAAGCCCAGCACGGCGCCAAGAACGACGGCGGCGGTGACCGCCGCGTCGAACGCGTTCATCGCGGCTGCCCGTCCTCGAACTTACGCTCGAAAATCTCGCCCAGGGCGGCATAGAAAAAACCGTTGAGCCGTCCAATGGGATCGAGCTTCTTCATATCGATATAGCCGTTGGTCATGCAGCGCGGATCGACGTGCATATAGACCACCTGGCCGATGACCAGCGGATGCCGGTTGGGGCCGAGCTCGATCACCTGGTGCAATTTGCATTCGAAATGGATCGGCGCCTCTTTGACGCGTGGCGCCGCGATCTTCACGCTCGGGATCGGCGTCAGGCCGGTTTCGGCGAATTCGCTGTCGTCCTCGGGAAAGGCGTTGGCCGAATCGACCATTTCCTTCCAGACCGGGTGCGTCACCACGTTGAAGCAGAACTCGCCGGTCTCGCGCACGTTTTTCAAGGTATGCTTCTCGGTGCCACCGGGATTGCGGGCGATGGTCAGCGAGATCATCGGCGGGACGACGCAGACCACGGTGAAGAACGAGAACGGCGCCAGGTTAGTGACACCCTTCTGGTTCACGGTCGACGCCCAGCCGATCGGCCGCGGCACTACGGAACCGGTAAGCAGGCGATAGACCTCGCGCTTGTCGGTGACGGCGGGGTCGAATTCGAGATAATCGGACATGGCGAAAATGTAACCCGGATTGAGCGTAAGCGAAATCCGTCGCTACGCCTAATGCACCCGGACTGGAATGATTTCGACCGATAGCAAGACTTCGTCGCCCAGCCCGTAATAGTAATAGGCCGGCTGCGATACCAGGCGGAGGAACATGAACAGCCGGAAGCGCAGCCGCTTCAAGAGGTTCATGCGGCGCACCGGCAACAGGTTTTCCTGCGAGGCATGCACGATCCAGCGATGGCGGTCGGCCGGCAGGTCGATTTCGCGGTGCCCCGCCATTTCCTCCAGCACGCGCTCAACATTGGGCTCTTCCATGAAGCCGAAGCTCAACTCGACGGCAATGATGCTGCCGCGGTTTTGATCGCGATCGAACACGGTGACGCGATAGCGGTTGTCGTGGATGTAGGGCACTTTGCGGTGCTTGACCTCGACCAGGATCAAATTACGCGGCAGGATGCCGTGCCGCTCCCACAGCATCTGGATCAGCGCCGGCGCGCGGTCGCTTGGCAGGTTCATCGGTTTTGGCGACATCACCAGCGCATTGCGTTCCATGAAGACTTTGCAGTCGCGATGCAGCGCGACCAGCTCCGCCATGGTCATGGTCGGTTTCGCCGAATAGGCGGCGAAGGTCGCCTTGCGGCCCCAGCGCCAAGTCGTCATCACCAGAAAGACCGCGACGCCGACCGAGAGCGGCACATAGCCGCCCTCGACGAATTTCAGCGAGCTGGCGAGAAGGAACGACGCATTGACCGCCGTCAGCGCGCCCCATACCAAGCCGGTCGCGAGCGCTCCCCATTTCCAATAATAGCGCGCGACAGGAAACATCGCGAGCGAGGTGATCAGCATCACGCCGGAGACGGCCAAGCCGTAAGCGGCGGCAAGCGCGGAAGCGGAGCGGAACGTCAAGACCAGAAGCACGCAGCCGGCGAACAGCGCCCAATTGATGAACGGCACATAAATCTGCCCGGCATGTCTTTCGTGGGTGTGCAACAGCACGAGCCGCGGAAACAGACCAAGCCGGACCGCTTGCGAGACCAGCGAAAACGCTCCGGAAATCAGCGCCTGCGAAGCAATAACGGTCGCCACCGTGGCAAGCAGCACCATCGGAAAAAGCAACGGTGCGGGCACCATGCTGTAAAACAGCTTGCCGGCCTCGACCGGTGCGCCGCTGAGCACGTAGGCGCCCTGGCCGAGATAATTGAGCAGCAGCGCCGGAAAGACCACGGCGAACCAGCTCGCCTGGATCGGCCGCGCGCCGAAATGGCCGACGTCGGCATACATCGCTTCGCCGCCGGTGACGACCAGCATCAGCGCGCTGAGAATAAGGAGCGTATCGAAGAGGCCGGCGCGATGCAGAAAGGTCAGCCCGTAGATCGGATTGAACGCGGCAAGGATGTCCGGATGGTGTTGGATCTGGACGACTCCCAGCACCGCGATCGCCGCAAACCAGACGATGAGGACCGGACCGAACACAATGCCGATGCCGGCCGTGCCCTTGAACTGGATGGCGAACAGACCGGTCAGGAGACCGATTGTGATCGGGATGACGGCGTTGCCGAGAGCCGGCATCGCCACGTGCAATCCTTCCACCGCCGACAGCACGCTGATCGAGGGCGTGATGATGCCGTCGCCGAACAGCAATCCGGCGCCCAGCATCAGCGCCCACAGCAACAGCGTAGTGCCGCGCCGGCGCTGTTCGTGCAGCAGACCGTAGAGTGCGAACACGCCGCCCTCGCCGTCATTCTGCGCGCGCAAAACGAAAAGCGCATATTTGATGGCGACGATGATGGTGATCGTCCAGATCACCAGCGATACTCCGCCAAGGACGTCGGCTGGCGTTTGCGTTGCGCCGGCCCGGCCAAAAAACAGTTGGTCCATCGCATAGAGCGGCGAGGTACCGATATCGCCGTAAACGATACCGAGCGCGCCAATACTCAACCCGGCAAAGCTGCCGCGCGGCACGTGGCTTGACGGCGCGCTCGGCTTATCGGCAGGGCGCAATCGACGCAGTCGCGTTAAAGCATTCATAAACCAAGACCGGGCGGCCACGGCAAACGGCCGTGGTCCAACTAGCAAGAATTGGAACCGGACCTATTGATGCACGTCAAAAACGCGTTCATCGCGGCGGGGCGTTT
>Ga0182024_10022554_pt1 | contig 11341 bp, 7 predicted proteins | sample P32metaG_FD_120480 | JGI IMG/M metagenome (GOLD analysis project Ga0182024, IMG submission 120480) | Permafrost microbial communities from Stordalen Mire, Sweden - P3-2 metaG (Illumina Assembly) | ecosystem: Environmental > Terrestrial > Soil > Wetlands > Permafrost | place: Sweden: Stordalen... | reverse complement strand
GGTCACGTCGAACACGAACTTGGCGGGGAAGGTCTGCCCACCGCCGGGGTCTGGAGCGGCGCTCATATTCAGGGTGAAGGGCGTGCCGGTATCCTGATAGGGATAGCTGTTACCGTTGGCGGCGCTGGAGCCGTAGAAGAAATAACTGTTCGCCGGGGCGCCGTTGCCCCACATGTTGATCTCAAAGCCGCTGCTGTTGATGAACAGCGGCCCGCCGGCGGTGGAAAGCACCGAGTTGCCGCCGGGGTAAAGCAGATTGTCGTAATTGAATCCGCCGTTGGGGCTGAGGGTGACGCTGGGACCGCCAGGATACACCGTGTACAGGCCCAGGTTATTGCCGTCGTCGGTGGCGGTGACGGTGAGGGTGCCGGCGGTGGCCAGAAAGCCGCCATTGGCCTGGGCGGCGGTGCTCCAGGTGCCGTAGCCCGCGGCGGCGCCGATGGTGAAGCTGAAGCTGGCATCGAACTGAGGAGCAAAGCCGAGCGTACCCAGGGATTCGCTCCAGTCGCGCTCGACCCCTTTGGCGTTGCGGCGCAGCGTGCGGCGCTCTGGCCACCAGGTTTCGGGATGGCGCAGAACCCGGTTCTGGCTCCAGCGAGGATCTTTTTGGATGCGGGCCAGCACGGCGGCATCCTTCGCCTCCGCGTAGAGCAGATGATGGTGCGACCAGTCGGACACGGCTCCCAGCCGCGCCTGCTGCGCAGGAACTTGGCCGTGTAGCGCCGGCGAACCGGCGAAAAGGATCCAGAAGACCGCTATACCGCAGGAAAGGGTGGCAAAAGACCGCAGTGTATGGTTCACAGAAAGCTCCTAATCTACCTTAATCCTCATCTTCAACCTGATAACGGGACGACGCCGCGTTCTCTGACGGTAATGCAACCTCAGGCGGGAGCAACGATGCTAGATTGTTTCATCGGTTTAGTCTGAAGAGTGTGATGGGCAGCACCGTAGGCGCGGTCACCTGCATCGCGTCGTATCGTTCCTTCCGACTTCCCAGAGGAGCTGTTCTCAGGAATGCCGAATTTCCTGTGAAGCTTTCGGCAAGTTCGAGGGAGGTCCCAATATGTTGCCTGTCGATATCCATGGTGCTACACGTCGTTGATCCGTCCCGGCCACTGCGCCACCCCGGTCTTTTCAGAGGACCGAAGCTCTGCTAATCAGGTCGAGCTTTTCCTGTTCGAGCCCGTTGAGATCGTCTTCGGTCAGGTTGCCATCGCGAAGCAGGCATGCAAAGACGAGTGGAAGTATGGAGTAGCGGTAGTCGTACCTTCCGTCGATCTCCCGCCGACGCTCGGTCAGCCAGCGTTCCAAATCCCACAGATCAGGCGGCTCCTTGATCCTTGCGACTCGGCCTTTAGCTTCCCGGATGAGGGCTTCCAGCTCTTCGCCAAGCGCCTTGTCGAAGGCTTTTCGGGCAACTGTCTTTTCGGCATGAGACCACTTTAGTTCATGCATCGGGATGCTCCCGCCCGGTATTCTATCGCCTTTAGTGCAGACTGGTTTCAACGTCGCTGAGCTCGCCGCCTGCCCGCCAAAGTTATGCATTCTGAAGTCCCCTGTTGGCTGTGCTCCGGGGCTGCGGTCTACGTCGATCAGAACTCACTCGGCTCACTGTAAGCCATCTTCAGCAGCGAGACGACCACTGGGCGATCATCGACCTGTTCGGAAAGGGGCGGACACGTCCGGACCGTTCCCGTCCCGGTCTGGGTGAAGGTGGCTGTTGACACGTGGCTCGTTAGTGCCGGGATTGAGGCTGGAATCATCTTCCGCTGCGTCAGTAGAACTGGCCGCGTGTGGGGCAACCACCTAGCTAAGTGAGAAAGCGGTCTGGTGGGTCGTACGTGAATACGCGAAACTCGCGGGCATCGACAATCTGGCTCCGCATGATTTGCGCCGGACTTGCGCACGATTGTGTCATTCCGCAGGAGGGGAACTTGAACGAATCCAGTTCCTGCTCGGCCATCGTTCGGTAGAAACTACAGAACGATACCTGGGTTCGCGGCAAAGACTGGTGCATGCAGTCAACGATCACCTTGGGATCGAACCGCAGGACGGCTCGGCATGAGCCGTTTGGTAGCGATGGCTTCAGGAGAGATCCGTCACTCCCTAGGAATGTGTCGGAGATAGATTGCCTTTGGGGTTAATTTCAAGAAGGAGGCTTGCATCTCAGTTTAGGATGCTGGGTGTGGGCAAGAGCTTTCTTGCTGACGATGTGAACCAGACGTTGCTGTTGCCTGCTTGGTTGCAGGATTGGCTTGCGGAAGGTCATTTGGCGCGATTTCTGGTGGACATGGTGTCGGCTCTGGATCTGAGTGCGATCTATGCCTCGTATGAAGCGAAGGCTGGCCGGGGCCAATCGGCGTACGCACCGGCGATGATGGTGCGGGTGCTGCTATAAGGCTACGCGACGGGCGTGTCCAGTTCGCGCAAGATGGAAGCCAAGACCCACGACGACGTGGCGTTCCGTTATCTTTCGGCGGACGCGCATCCGGATCACGACCCCTTGGCGGAGTTTCGCAAGCGTCATCTGGAAGCGTTGGCTGGGCTGTTCACCAAGCCTTGTCGTTGTGCGAGAAGGCGGGGCAGGTGAAGCTGGGGCACGTGTCCATCGATGGAACCAAGATCAAGGCCAACGCGAGTAAGCACAAGGCGATGAGCTATGCGCGGATGGGAGAGACCGAGCAGCGGTTGAAGGCGGAGGTCGAAGCGTTGCTGAAGCAGGCCGAAGATGTTGACGCGGCCGAGGATGCACACTATGGCAAGGGCAAGCGCGGCGACGAGTTGCCGGAAGAGTTGGCGCGGCGCGCGAGCCGTTTGAAGAAGATTGCGCAGGCCAAGGCGGAGTTGGAGCAAGAGGCACGGGAGAAGGCGAGCGGGAACGCTCCGAGGCGGAAGCCAAGCTGGCAGAGCGGCGCGAGCAGCAAGAGCGGACAGGCAAGAAGAAGCGGGGCCGCCAACCCAGGGTCCGGGACCCGGACAAGGCTCAGCCCGAGGCCAGGGCGCAGCGCAACTTCACCGATCCTGACAGCCGCATCATGCCGGACGGGGCCAACAAGGGCAGCTTCCTTCAGGGCTACAACGCGCAGGCGGCAGTGGACTCGACGGCGCAGGTGATGGTGGCCGCGGAGGCCACACAGCAGAGCACCGATAGCTGGCAACTGTTGGCCATGTTAGATCAGGTGAAACAGAACCTGGGCCGCCAGCCAGAGGCGGCCAGCGCCGACGCGGGCTACTGGAGCGAGGCCAATGTGACGGCTGAAAGCGTGGCGGGCATCGATCTGCATATCGCTACAGGGCGCGAGGAGCGCGAAGAGCCTATCGCGACAGCCAGCGAGCCGCCGCCGGTCCAGGCAACGGCGAAGGAAGCGATGCGGCACAAACTGCGTACCCAAGCCGGGCGATCCATTTACAAAATGCGCAAGGCGATCGTGGAGCCGGTCTTCGGACAGATCACAAGGAGCGGCGAAACTTCCGGCGCTTCAGCCTGCGCGGCCTGGACAATGTTCGCAGCGAGTGGAAACTGGTATGCCTGACGTCCAACCTGCTGAAGCTGTTCGGCTCCGGATGGACCCCACAAGCCGCCTGCACAGTAGGAGGAGCCTTTTCGGCGCCTCGGGGCCATGCATGACCAGAAATCCCATCGAAACGAATCACCCGCAGCCCACTGGCTCTTGCCTGCCGAATCGTCGGCAATCTCAAAACCGGCAAGCTAAACTGCTATCCCCGACAGACTCCTAGAGCTGAGGCACTGATACAGCGCCAGGGCGCCCGTTTCGAGCCAAGAGACCGCATTCGAGTTCTCCTGATGCGGGCGGCGAAGCGCGGGAGATCGGAGTATGACTGCCTTTTCTTGTGTGAGTACATATCTGGGTACGGTCGCGGACAATCCAATGTACTTGCTTGTTTTCAATGCGAGTGAATCCCTGGGGTGCAACCAATAGCACGCTTCCTCGCACTTCCCTGCACCTCCTCGTTCAACGAATTCCCAGTAAAATCAACCGATTTAACATCTGGTAGACGCAGGAAGCTGACCTCTTCTGCGGCACTTCGCAGAGCAGAGCGGTCGGCGTCCCCATGCGCGCGATCGGACGGCCTCTTGGGTGGGAGATTGTGATCGGACAGCAAGCGGACCTCCGGGGGCGAATAGCACCTTCGGTCATACTGCCCGGCTTATGCGCCGCCGTCCAATACTTTATTGCGACGAATATCCATGCTCAAAACGAGATGACCCTCCATCTGCCAATCCGGATCGAGTGCTCGATTAAGACCTGAAATTGCGAGCAGTTGGGGAACGTGATGGGCATCACACAATCACGGACTATTCAAGTCGTATATTCTAGTAGACTTGAATACGCAATCAAGGACTCATTTGATCGTATATCTTCCGGGAGATTTGACGTTGCTGCTGCCTCGGTTTCCGAATAGCGTTTACATTGTGTGCTTTGCGCTTCCTGGTCTGCTGTCTTTGGGCAGCTGCACCGCGTCGCCGCAAACCGTCCGGGCCACCGTACCGGCGAATGCGGTGGTGATAGACCCGCAGGGGGCTGCGGTGGCTCTGGCTCAGATCGAAGTCTCCCGGCCCGGGGCAGACGGCGCGCCAGCGGAGAGTGAGACTGACGGTGCGGGCGTGTTCCATGTGCTGCTCGAACCGGGGCAGAGCTATTTGCTGTCGGTGCGGGCGGACGGATTTGCGCCTTTCTTGGAGACGATTGTCGGCGGGGAGGCTGTGGCGCCGATCCAGCTGAACGTACAGAGCATGGCGGAGTCGGTGACGGTGGAGGCGACCGGTTCCGCGGCGATCGATCCGCAGGAGACGCAGAGCGGGCTGACGCTGAGTGAGAACGAGGTTGCCAGTGTGCCTCTGAATGGGCGCAGCTTTACTGACCTGCTGGCGATCGGCAGCGGAGTGATTCCGGTGAGTTCCGGGCAGCCGAATGCGGTGGTGATGAGTGGTGTTGCGAGCACACCGCCGTCGGGCGATCTGGACATTGGGGCGCTCTCGGTGAGCTGGCAGCGGGAAACGGCGAATGCGTTCCGCGTAAACGGCGCGAATGTGCAGGAAGACGTGAACATGGGCGTGGCGATTGTGCCGACGCTGGATTCAGTTGCCGGGTTGAATGTGCTGATCGACAACTTCGACGCAAAGCTGGGCAACCAGAGCGGCGGACAGATCCAGGTGACGACCCAGAGCGGTACGGACCGGCTGCGCGGCAGCGCGTACGACTACTTCCGCAACACGGCTCTGGACGCGCGCAGTTATTTCTCGTCGACGCGCGCGGGGTTTCATCAGAACCAGTTCGGCGGGACGCTGGGCGGTCCGGCGCTGCGGAAAGGCGTGTTCTTCTTTGTGGATTACCAGGGCACGCGGGAGACAGAGGGGATCGATACCAATGTGATTGCGGTGCCGACGCTGGCGGAACGGGGTGGGAACCTGAGCGGCGTCGAGCAGGAGCTGACGGGCACGGTGAGTGGGGCTGCCTGGGCGCAGCAACTGAGCGCGCGGCTGGGAACGACGGTGACGGCGGGCGAGCCGTACGCGCAGGTGTTTCCGAGTGGGCAGATTCCGATGAGTGCGTGGTCGGCGCCGGCAAGGAACTTATTGCAGTACATCCCATCGCCGAATAAGGGCGCTGCTTCGTTTGCGACTTCGGGCTACGCGCAAGGGACGCGGGATGACAAGGGCGCGGTGCGGTTGGATCTGCCGACGCGGCCGGGAGCACTGGCGCTTTACGGATTTGTGGACGATTACTCGCTCGAAAATCCGTATCCGGCGGCGCAGGGCGGTGCGAGCGTGCCGGGGTTCAACGCGCGGGACGACGGGCGGGCGCAGTTGTATGCGGCGAACCTGACCACAATGCTGAGCACGGCGGCGGTAAACCAGGCGCACGCAAGCTATATGCGGAACGCGGCGCTGGTGGGGCAGCCGGTGGGCTGCCTGGGGACGACGCTAGCTTCGCAAGGGTTTGAGACGGACGAGAATACGCCGGGGATCGTTCCGCTGCTGCCACAGATCGAGGGCGTGGAGAATGTGGTGTTCAACGACTTTACGCTGGGAACGACGGTGACCGGACTGTGGCAGGCGGAGAATATCTCCGAGGGCACGGACGACTTCAGCCGCAAGCTGGGCACGCATACGTTTGCGTTCGGCGCGAGCTTCCACGCGGACCAGATCAATACGCATCCAGATGTCTACGACAATGGGAGCTTCAGCTTTACCGGGAGTGAGACTGGGCTTGACTTCGCGGACTTCTTGCTGGGGATCGACACCAGCTACACCCAGGGCGAGGGACGGAATTTCTACAATCGCAACCACTACATCGGCGTGTATGCGCAGGATAGCTGGAAGGCAACGCAATCGCTGACCCTGAACTATGGCGTGCGCTGGGATGTGCTGCCACCCTGGCGAGAGAAGTACAACCAACTGTTGTCGCTCGATCCGAATGAGCAGTCGGTGGTGTTCCCAACGGCACCGAAGGGAATTCTGTTTCCCGGCGATCCGGGCGTGCCGAGCACGATCTCGCCGACGAAGTACACGAACCTTGCGCCGCGGGTGGCGCTGGCGTGGTCGCTGGGCGGGACGGGACGGACAGTGATTCGCGTGGGCTATGGCATGTACGCGAGCGCGTTCGAGGGGTTGTCGGCGGGCATTATGAGCGGGAATCCACCGTACGGGTTTACCGATACGAGCGCGGCGCCGACACTCTTCGACCAGCCGTTTATTACAGCGGCAACGGGGGTGAGCGTGGGGCAGAGGTTTCCGCTACAGACGGTTCCCTTCGGCGCGACGGCATCGCAACCGGTGGCGAATGTGGACTGGGCAAACTTTGAGCCACTGACGGGAATTCCGGCGTTTGCGAAGGACAACGTGCCGCCGTACGCAGAGAACTACACGGCAGGGGTGGAGCGGCAGGTGGGGGCGCGTACGACGCTGAGCGCGAGCTATGTGGGCACGCAGGCGCACCATCTGCTGGTGATCCAGGAGGTGAACCCGGGCAATCCAGCGCTGTGCCTGTCGCTGAACCAGCCGCAGGATGTGGCAGCGGGCTCGGCGACGTGCAAGCCGTTCAACGAGAGCAGCCCCTTTGAGAGCGCGGCAGACCCGACCGTGACGATCAGCGGAACGCGGAGTGCGTTCAACAGCAACTTCGGCAGCGTGAACCTGCAGAAGACGATTGCGAACTCGCACGACAACGCGCTGGAACTAAATATGCGGCATGTGAGCCAGAGTTTGTATATGCAGCTGGCGTACACGTGGAGTCGGTCGATCGATGAGTCGTCGAGCCTGGCGGAGGCGGTCTATCCGGGAAATGCGGGGATGAGCAGGGCGCTGTCGGCGTTCGATATGACGCACAACTTCAGCGCGACGTATCGATATGAGCTGCCGGTGGGGCGGTTGCTGCACGGGCGGACGAGGTTATGCGAGGAATGGCAGGTGTCGGGGCTGACGCGGTTGGGGACGGGGCTGCCGGTGACGCTCGTGAATAACAACGATACGTCTCTGCTGGGGACGGCGCCGAACGGGATCAATACCAACGGCGTGGATGAGCCGGAGTTTGCGCCGGGGAATCTGGAGATTCGACACAGGCCGGGGGCGAGTGCCTTCAACACGGCGCTATTCGGGCTGCCGGCGTTGGGGACACTGGGCAACGCGCGGCGGCGATTTTTCGACGGGCCGGGCGAGGACAACACGGACCTGGCGCTCGAGAAGAAGACAACGCTGGGCGAGGGTAAGACGCTGGAGATTCGGGCAGAGGCGTTCAACGTGTTCAACCACGGGCAGTTCTTTGGCGCGAATGCGGTGAATGGAAACATTTCGAGCGCGAACTTCGGGCAGATTCAGACGGCGTCGGCACCGCGGCTGATGCAGATGGCAGCGCGGTTTACGTTCTAGAGCCGAGAGGCTCGTAGTTTTTTGCATGACCCTGTGGAGGCGCGCGTAACGAATAGCACTCTCAGACTGCTCCACTAGTCGGCGTTGCAAACGGCAACTCATCGAACTTCCCTGAAAACGCCGGGCGGGATCAACCGGTCGATGCAACACTGGCTTGCAGTTTACTTGCCGAAGTTTGAAAACCCAAAGTTTCTCGCGGGCGTTGATTGAGATGCAGGGCTACTTTGTTGAGATCGGCTTGAGGGTAGCCGGACAAGTCGGTTTTCTTGGGGAAGTACTGTCTCAGTAGGCCGTTGGTATTCTCATTGGTGCCGCGCTGCCAGGGGCTCTCCGGATCACAGAAGTAGACTTTAACATTCTCTGTAAGGAAATTATGTTGTGTTAAAACCCCACCAGGGCGGAGATTTTCTTGCGAAGTCCGCGGATCTCAGCCGCACCTGCGAGGAGCTACTGGAGATCATCATGCGCCGCTATGAACGTGCGAGCACCCTGCTCACGTCCAACAGACCCGTAGACGACTGGGGCAAACTGGTCGGTGACAGCACCGCCGTCACCGCGATGCCGGATCGTCTCCCGCATCAGGGACACGTGCTCAAGTACGGCCCGCGCAGTTGGAGAACTAAAAGCAGCAGTTCTGCAGAAAGCCAATGAGAAAAATAATAAAGATGCCGGGAAAAAACACGATCACCACCTTGCCCAAACGCCCTGCGGTACGGTAAAACAATCACGTCTCAGGCCAATCCATATGGCGGGTTTTGAAGTGACCACGTATGGCCGCTTTTACGGTGACCACCGAGGGCTCTACGAAACAATGATACGTTCGGCCGTCATCTTCAATGTGGAAGTGAACCAAGTAGAGGATGAGGCCGGCGGTTTGATCGTTTCCCTGAAGCTAAAAGATGAGCGTGTCTGGAAGTTTTCGTTTGAGGCCGGCCAAGTCCTGTCAGTAGAATGTTTCCTGGGTGCTTTGGAGCGTTTAGCCGGTTCTCAACAGGTATTGCCGCCAGATACATCACTGCGAACGAGCATCTCGTCTCCCTAGCGGACGGCCCATCCGATAGTCGACATAGAGGATGTGGGCTTTGATCTGGTCGTCCATTCTGTATTGCGGAAGATGCGCCATTTTCAACATGACGAGGATCGAGCCTCGGTTGCCGTTGCTCCATTCTACAAACGATGGCAAAACCGCTTCCGTATTGGAAGCCCAAAGTTGAATTCTCTCTGCATTGCGCCGGGCAAATTCCAATGCAATGGGATGCGGTAAGTTCTTTAGTTCCAGACGCTCCGATTTGTTCGCGCATAGCGGACGCAGTGCGCCAATATTTTCCATATGCGGACATCGCGATGCAGAGATCACAGGTGTTCGCCCGTAGTAGTGCAGGTCCTTGATTATGCCCGTAACGACACTAGACGGGGCCTCAAGTTGATCGAGAACTATCAGAAACTGCTTGGTATCAAGGGCGCGGTGCACAATGCCCTTCAAGGAACACGCGGATAACGCAGCGGCGTTTCCCGGGACTCTTATTCGGTCGTCTGCTGAATGCAGAACATGGAGCAACGTGAGTACGAGGTCCCGCGGTGACCGGATCTGGCCGACATACAGGGCAAGCGACTGACAGGCAACAAAGGTTTGCAACAGTCTTGACTTGCCGACACCTTCCGGCCCGAAAATCAGCAAGGACTTGCGTGATTTGGCGTGGCTTAGAAGCCGACCCATCTCTTCCTCGCGTTCGACGCGAGTCCGATATTCATCGATCGGTTCGCGTTGGACTGAAGATAGTGGCAATGTTGCGAAATCCTTTGCGCCGGTCACAACTTAGCAGCGTTGGTGATGGATCGATTGATTTGCGTTATCGCTCTCCGGCTGAACGGGAGTAGATGAGTGCCGAAACATCCTGTTCTAATCGGTTGAGCCGTTCAATTGCCGACTGTACGGCGGGAGTTCCTTCTTCTTGGATTTTGCGCGCCCGGTCAAGCGCCTGTTCTGCAATGCGACTGATTTCGTGCAGCAGCTTGCGAATCTCGACCTCCAGGCGGTCCCGGCTTTCCTGAATGCGGTTGAGAACATCGCTTTGCATGCGCGCGCTATTGATTTCCAATAGGTGCTGCAGGAATTCTCGAGCCTCGTTCGTAATTACTTTGAGTGCACCCACAAACGGCAAGAAGATGTCGGCGAGCCAGCGCAGCGGCGATGGGGGTTGCGCAGTTCCGATGAAGCCCTCGAAAATGAATCTGGAACGTACGCGGAAGCCTTTCTCCGGATCGAGCGCATGGGGGCATCCGCGTCAGTTCGCCGAGGCCAGCATCCGCCTGCTTTTTCAGGAAGTTGTTTCCCATCTCCACAAATCGAAGTGCAACCGTGCGATATTGACGCTCGCCCTCTTCCTGCTCAGGTTTCAGCCACGGCATAACCTTGCGGCGCGAGATCTCCTGAGCGAGGCGCATTAGTCGGCGTCGATAGTGCGGGCCAAAGCCGAGGGGTTCGGACGGTAGCTTTTGACCAAATTCTTTTTCCGATGCCGTCCACGCGGAACGGAAAAACCGCTGGTGCCTTCCAACGAAGAGGCCCGAGATTCGCTGCTGCTCCGCCATAAATAGGAGATTCAGCTCGCGCACGGAACGCTCAGCCTGGTTGAAGAACTTCTCGTACTGCTTGACGAAGGCATTGCGACAGTAAGCGCGGAAGATATGATGGCCGTGTTCGACCTGTTCCAGGACCGTGCCCAGCTTGCCCTTCATCCTCTTTGTAATGCGGCGTCCGAAGACCTCGGCAATCTTGTTGGCGGTCAGACGCCACAGACCTACTTCACAACTGCGCTCGAAAATCTTGTGGATGGGGAAATGGCGTTTGAAGATGAAGTTACGGCAATATTCGATCTGGCTGACGGCATAGAATCGCCGCAGGTTCATGGCCGCCCGCTCCCGTTTGGAAAACTTCGGTCCGAGCAGCAGCGTCCAGTAGTCGAGCCGCTTGCGGATCACTTCGGAGGTGAAGCGGTCTGCGCCTGCTTGCAGTGCCTGCGGGTTGGAGACGGACAGGAACGCGTTATCGTTCTTGCGGAAGCTCACCTTCTCGCGGTTCAGTTCCTTCTCGATAAAGCTGTGACCGTTCAGATAGTAGGTGGCCTGAAACGGAAAGAACGAAGCCACGCGCATGACCATCGGCCCCAACTGCTCGTCGCGGATGTAGAAGTAGTAGTGCGTGAAGCGGCTTCGCTGGCGAGCCAGAATGCGGTAGTTGGGATCGGCGGTGGCGAAGCGGAGTACCATGGAGCGGAACGTCTGGCCCTGCTCCATGCTCTTGAGAATGAAATACACGCCATGCCGCCGGGCCCGTTCCATGCGGCGCAGGGCGGGACGCACATAGTCCTCCTTGCGCACCTTCGGCTCCGCCCATTCGATGGCGATGGCGTGGTTGCGTGCAAACGCCTCCACCCATCCCTGATACTC
>Ga0182024_10022553_pt1 | contig 11342 bp, 9 predicted proteins | sample P32metaG_FD_120480 | JGI IMG/M metagenome (GOLD analysis project Ga0182024, IMG submission 120480) | Permafrost microbial communities from Stordalen Mire, Sweden - P3-2 metaG (Illumina Assembly) | ecosystem: Environmental > Terrestrial > Soil > Wetlands > Permafrost | place: Sweden: Stordalen... | reverse complement strand
GGCGGCGTCGGCATGAACGCCTCCACCGGCGAGGATTCCACCGACTACTTCTACAACTTCCCCGCCAACCGCGTCGAGCTCTGGTTCTATCTCGAATCGGCCCGCTTCCTCCATCCCGTCTACCGCGAGTTTTACAAGGAGCGCAACGTCGTCCGCGAAGAGCGCCGCATGCGTGTGGAATCCGACCCGCAAGGGAAGCTCATGGAGCAAATGCTCGCCACCGCCATTGCCGCGCATCCTTACCGCAACATGCCCGGCGGCTGGGCCAGCGACATCGAAAACCTGCGCGTGAAGGATGCCGAGAAATTCTTTAACGAATACTATGTGCCCGGCAACATCACCATGGCGGTGGTCGGCGACGTGAACCCCGCGCGCATTCGCAGTCTCGCCGACGAATACTTTTCCCGCATCCCGAAGCGCCCGTTGCCCGATCCCATCCTGACCACTGAACCCGTGCAGGAAGGCCCGAAGCACACGGAGGTCGCATCGCCCGCCCAGCCCATGGAATTCATCGCCTACCACCGGCCCGATCAGTACGATAAGGATGATCCGGTCTTCGACGTCCTTTCCAGCCTGCTCTCCGGCGGACGCACCAGCATTATGTATAAGGACATCGTGCGCGACAAGAAACTGGCCCTCGCCGCCGGCGCGGAGTCGGAATTTCCCGGCGGCAAATATCCCAGCCTGTTCTTCTTCTACCTGATTCCCGGACTCGGCCACAGCGCCGAAGAAGGCGAGAAGGAACTCGATACCCTGATCGCGAATCTCAAAAAAGAAAAGGTGGATGAAGCCGCCTTAGCGCGCGTGAAGACCCGTACCCGCGCTGGCCTGATCCGCCAACTCGACGACAACGCCGGCCTCGCGCAGCTTCTCGCCAGCTACTACGCCAACTACGGCGACTGGAAAAAGTTGTTCACGTCGTTAGACGAAATCGACAAAGTAACCGCGGACGACGTACAGCGCGTGGCAACCAAGTATTTCACCACCGAAAACCGCACCGTAGCCGTAACCTTCCAACCCGAAGGCGGTGCCCAATGAAATCCTCCCCTCCCAATTCCCACCAGCCCATCGTGGCGCACGCACTCGTGCGTGCTGGCCAGTCGCAGCGTATTGGACAGGCCTTATCCCCGGACAAGGTGATCCATTGGTTAATGCTTGTGGTCGGGGCACTCGTGCCGACACTTGTCCTCGTCCTCACCTCCCAGGCCCAAACTCCCATCCCGCCTTCTTACAAAGACCTCAAATACCCGCCCCTGCGCGAAATCCAAATCCCGAAGGTCGAAGAATCCACCCTCCCCAACGGCCTGAAGATTTATCTCCTTGAAAACCACGAACTCCCCCTCGTCCGCGGTCTCGCTCTCGTCCGCACCGGCAACCTCTTCGACCCCGCCGATAAAGTCGGACTCGCCTCCGTAACAGGCTCTCTCATCCGCAGCGGCGGCACCACCGCAAAATCCGGCGACCAGCTCGACGAGGAACTCGAAAACATCGCCGCATCCGTCGAAAGCCAAATCGGCGAAAGCTACGGCTCCGTCTCCTTCTCAACGCTCAAAGAACGTACCGACGAAGTGCTCACCACTTTCCACGACGTCCTCACCAGCCCCGCCTTTCGCGAAGACAGACTCGATCTCATCAAGACTCAATTGCGCAGCGGAATCGCCCGCCGCAACGACGATGCCCATGGCATCTCCGAACGCGAGTTCGACAGTCTCGTCTACGGGCCCAAAACTTCCTACGGCTGGCAGGAAGAATACGCCACACTCGACAACATCAAGCGCGACGATGTAATCAAGTTTTACCAGCGCTACTACTTCCCGGCCAACATCATCCTCGCCGTGCAGGGCGATTTCTCCGCACCCGAACTGAAAGCCAAACTGGAAAAACTCTTCGCCTCATGGAACGCTTCTCAACCGGCAGTACCTGCATTTCCGCCTGTCGATCCGAAACTGTCCGCGCCCGGAATCCACGTTGCCACCAAGACCGACGTCACGCAAACCAGCCTCGTCCTCGGCCATCTCGGCGGCGAACTCAAAGACAAGGATTACCCGGCCCTCGAAGTGATGTCCGACATTCTCGGCGGCGGTTTCCAGAGCCGCCTCTTCCAGAAGGTTCGAACGCAGCTCGGTTACGCCTATGAAGTCTCCGCCTCCTGGGGCGCCGACTACGATCATCCCGGCCTTTTCCAAATCGCCAGCAGCACCAAATCCGCCAGCACCACCGAAACCCTCAAAGCCATCCGGGCGGAAGTCGATCGCATTCGTACTTCTGAAGTCACCGCAGAGGAACTCGAATCGGCCAAGCAGACCGTCATCAACGGTTTCATCTTCAACTTCGATACGCCATCGAAAACTCTTAACCGTCTGCTCACCTATCGCTACTACGGTTACCCCGACGACTTCATCTTCCAATACCAGAAAGCTATCCAGCAGGTCACCCGCGCCGATATCCTGCGCGTCGCGAAAGAATATATCGACCCCGCGAAGTTCGTCGTTGTCGCCGTTGGCAATCCGAAAGACTTCGGAACTCCGCTCACTTCACTCGGCCTCCCGGTCAGCGACATCGACCTCACTATCCCGCAACCCAAACGAGCCACCGCTGCGGCTCCAACGGCAGCAGCCGGACCGCCCCAACCTAAAGGAGCAGCGCTTCTCGCCAAAATGGCGCAAGCGATGGGTGGCGCAGCGAAGCTCGCCTCGGTGAAAGACCTCACCGAAAAAGCCGAGCTGAACCTCGAAGCCGGACCAGGCGGCCTCAAAGTCTCGCAAACCGAATTCTGGATCGCATCGGGGCATTACCGCGAAGAGAATGTTCTCCCCTTCGGCAAAGTGCTGTCCTATTCCGACGGCAAAACAGGATGGGTTTCAAGTCCTCAGGGCGTTACTCCGATCCCCGAGCCCGAACTCAAACAGGTCACCTTCGAGATGTTTCGCATGTGGTTCCCAATGCTCACCGGATCCGACCCGAACCGCACCATTCAGGACGAAGCGAACGGCGTAATCCGCCTTTCCGACAAGTCCGGCAACTTCCTGCTGCTCAGTATCGATCCCGCCACCGGCCTCCCCCTGAGCGAGAGTTACGCGGAACCCGGATCGACCGGGTCGGATGTCACCGAAACCTACGCCGACTGGCAGGAAACCAACGGCGTGAAACTGCCCCGCAAAGTCACCATCACACAAAACGGAAAGCACTTCGCGGACGTCAAAGTAACCAGCGTGATGCTCGATCAGGGTCTCACGCCGGAACAGCTTTCGAAGAAGCCATGACCCGCAGAACGTTTGCGCTTTCTTTGGCGGCGACTACAACATTTGCCGCTGAGACTTCCAAAGAGCGCGGCAGGCGCCTGGTCGAAAAAGTGGTTGCAGGCCTCGGCGGCGACGCCTTCCGTAACATGCAGACCCGCACGGAAACCGGTCGCGCCTCTTCGTTCTATCGCGACCATTTGACCGGCTACTCAATCGCTCACCTCTACACGAAATATCTCCCGCCCAATGCTCACGCCGGAATTCTCGAGCTGCAGCGCCAGACCTTCGGCAAGAAGCAGGATGACGCCGTCCTCTACACCGAGAACGACGCCTACGAGGTTACCTACCGCGGCGCCAAGCCGTTCGCCGAGGACAAGATCAAGCAGTTCCGCGAAGCCACTCTGCACGACATCTTCTACATCCTTCGGCAGCGCCTCTCCGAACCTGGTCTGGAGTTCGAAGCAGCCGGCATCGACGTGGTCGAGAACCAGCCCGTGGAAGCGCTCGACATCTTCGATTCGGAAAATCGCAACGTAAGAGTGTGGGTCAACTCCGACAGCTTTCTTCCCGTTAAACAGCGCTACTACCGATGGGATCCGACGATAAACGACCGCCGCGAAGAAGTGACCCGCTACACCACATACCGCGATGCCGGCAACGGCGTGATGTGGCCACACACCACCTCGCGCGAGCGCGACACGGAAAAGACTTCCGAGATGCGTTCCGAGCGTGTCACCGTCAACGACTCCCTGCCCGACAGCATGTTCGAGCTGCCGAACGGGATTAAGATTCTGAAGCCGTAAGAACCGGTTTGTCTTCGAACACTGCCGCAGTGGGCGCCGGCAGATCGATCTCGACCAGAAGTCCCGGACGTTGGTTCGATGCGCGTATCAAACCATGATGCAGCTCGACCGCGCGTTTGGCGATGGCGAGCCCCAGCCCCACCCCGCCACTGGTACGGCCGCGGTCCTCTTCCACCCGGTAGAACGGATCGAAGATTTGAATCAGCGACTGTTCGGGAACACCGGATCCGAAATCGCGCACTGCGACTCGGAACAACTGGCCGGCGCGTTTCAGCGCGACCTGCACGCGGCCGCCGTCCGGCGAGTACCGGATGGCGTTGCGAACGATGTTCTCGATCGCGCGGCGCAGCAGTTCCGGATTGCCTTCCATCTCCGCCTCGCAAACGTCGAGATCGAGCGAGATGTGATGGCGTTCCGCTTCGATGTGAACGTCGTCGACGATCATTCGCACCAGGTCGTCCAGCCGCAACGATTCCGTAGTAAGACCGGCCGGGTCGCCTTCCGCGCGCGTGACCTGAATCAACTCGCCAACCAGCACATTGAGCCGGTCTGCTTCGCGCTCGATACGGCTGAATGCCGTGTCCGGATCTCCACCACCGCGGGCCAGTTCCACGGCCACTCCGAGCCTCGCCAGCGGCGACCGCAGTTCGTGCGAGATGTCCTGCAGCAATCGGCGTTGCGATTTGAGAAGACTCTCGATTCGCTCCGCCATCTGGTCGACAGCTCGACCCAATTGGCCCAGCTCGTCGGCGCGCCGTGAGTTCACGCGCGCGGTGAAATCGCCGCGCCCGAAGCGCTCGATCGTCTTCTGCATCCTGCGCAGCGGCGAAGTCAGCTGTCTCGCGAGGCCATAACAAAGGATGGCGAAGATGCCGAGCATCCACCACGTCTGGCTGGGCACCTGCACCGACCAGCCCTCCCGATTGGGATCGCGCACCGGATAAGTCGCCACGAAGTAGTACTTCTTGTCCCGCGACAGAGTCACAGTGGTGAAGCCGCGCCCGCTCTCAATCCGCACAAATGGCACGAACGGAAGAAACCCGCGCGGACCACGGTTGGCGGTAGAGTGGATTTCCTTCGACCAGTCGCGCCCGGTTAGCAAGTCTCGCCCCTTCGCGTCCGTGAGTCCGGCATCGGCGCCGGTTGCGTCCTTGAGCCGGGCAAGGAAGCGCGTCAGACCGGAGCTTCCGTCGGCTTCCCACGCCGCGCGCGCTTCGCGCAGCTCGAAAGTAAAGCGGCTGAATTCGGGCTGCCGGGAACGGACAAAGATGCTGGAGACATAGAACGTCACGGTAAACGTGACGATCACGGTCAACAGAAACCAAAGCAGAATCTTGGTAAACAGGGTTCTCATGCGTCTTTACCTTATGCAGCCAAGCCTTCCTCGGGCGAGCGCACGAACTGATAGCCAACGCCCCGCACCGTCTTGATCAGCGGCTTGTCGCCTTCCAGCTTCTTGCGCAGATGGCTGATGTGCATGTCGACGGACCGGTCGAACGGAGTGGCCTTGCGCCCATAGAGTTCTTCCATGAGCTCGTCGCGGGAAACGACACGGCCGGCGGAGCGCATCAACGTCTCCAGAATATCGAATTCGAAGGTGGTCACTTCCACGCCGGCGCCCTCCCGCATAACTTCGCGAGTGCCGGGATCGATCGCAATACCGTTGATCTCGAGCCGGCCGCCGGGGTCGCGTTGCTCGAGCCGCCGCAGAATCGCCCGGATGCGCGCCACCAGCTCCCGGGTGTTGAACGGCTTCGGAAGGTAATCGTCGGCGCCCAGTTCGAGTCCAATGATGCGGTCTTCGTCCTCGCCGCGGGCGGTGAGCATCAGGACGGGCAAGCGCGTTTCACGCCGGATGCGCCGCAGGATCTCGAAACCGTCCAGCCCCGGCAGCATGACATCGAGGACGAGCAGGTCGAAGCCGCCGTTCAGAGCGGCTGCCAAGCCCCGCCGGCCGTCGTTCTGGCATTCGACGCGGAATCCTTCTCGAGTCAACAACTCGGTCAGAAGAGTGGTCAGTTCCTCGTCGTCATCCACGATAAGGATACGCACGTCACGAATCTACCACTGCCCGCGCTATCGTGCGGTAAACCTTTGTAAGCCAATGCGGTACAGCATTAAATCGCAATCGGCGTTTGGAGCCCTTCGGCCCGCGCCAGCGCAACCTGATTTCTATCGAACGTCAGCAGCGTATCGGCACGAAGCGCGATTGCAATCGCCAGCTGCAGAATGTCGAGCGAGCGCGTTCCGAGCGTGGCCGAGTGCTCCTTCGACAACCTCCGCGCAACGTCCCAGGCGGAAGCCGGAACCGGCAGGGTGCGTAAGACGCCGCGTTGGGCGTCCGCTTCCAGATCGTGAGTGGCCTTGGCGGCATTCAGCCGGGTTCCCTGCCCGCGGAAGATCCGAAGTTCAAAAGCGTTGGTCGCTTCGAGCATCACAAGGGAACTGATGAGGATGGGGCCGGGCTGAACTTGGGCCGCCCCTACAATGGCTCGTTCGGAATTCGCATCCGGGACGTAAAGCGAGACAACACAACTGGTGTCGGCGTATGCGCTCAGAAGCGCTCTCTTTCCTCGGCAAGCAGCTCCGCATTGCTCGGTTTGAGGATCTTGTCACCCCAATTCCGTCTCATTCGACCAAGGAAGTCCGGCATTTGAGTCGGCGGTTCGGGGACAACCGGCACCAGTTTCGCTATCACTTTATTGCGCTTGACGATCTCAATCTCCTCGCCTTCGGCGAGCCGGGCTTCAACCTCTTTAAAGGAGTAGCGCAGATCGCGAACCGTAGCCCTCTTCATATGTGACACATTTTAGCATCACAAATGCCCCTCAGCGCCGTTCGACAAGGTCGGGACGAATCTGCTATCCTGTTGACACTGCAATTGAAGTTTGGATATTGTAGTAAGGTTTGGCTGTAGCTTGATTCAAAGCTTCCGGCTACCATCTCCGGCGTCGGAGATCCGGCCGGGGCGAGGCCCCGAGGTTCGCTGCAGACGCGCTTGAAATTGAGCGTTGCACTGTGAAGTGAGCATGGACCTGTCCAAAGCCAGGGCGGCAGAGTCGTTCAAGACCGCTCTCAATCGACTGACGCAGTGTTTTTTGAGGATTTTTAGTGCCTACATTTAATCAACTTGTGCGTAAAGGGCGAAAAGCGCCCGCATGGAAAACGGCCAGCCCTGCTTTGCAGAGCTGTCCGCAGAAGCGCGGCGTTTGTACGCGTGTCTACACTTCGACGCCGAAGAAGCCGAATTCCGCGCTGCGTAAGGTCGCGCGCGTGCGGCTGACCAACGGGATCGAAGTGACCACGTACATCCCCGGGGTGGGGCACAATCTGCAGGAGCACTCGATCGTGCTCATTCGCGGCGGCCGCGTGAAGGATCTTCCCGGCGTCCGCTATCACGTGGTGCGCGGAGCGCTCGATACCGCCGGTGTCGCGAACCGCAAACAGAGCCGGTCGAAGTATGGGGCGAAGCGTCCTAAAGCGGCCACAAAGTAAGGTAGAACATGCCAAGACGCAGAGGCGCAGAAAATCGTGAAGTAGCCGCGGATCCGGTGTTCAACTCGACGCTTGCCGAGAAGTTCATCTGCTCGATGATGTGGGACGGCAAGAAATCCACCGCCCAGAAGATCTTTTACGCTTCCATGCAGAAGCTCGAAGAGCGCGGCGGCGGCGAAGAGGCGATCAAGCTGTTCAAGAAGGCGGTCGAGAACGCCAAACCGCTGCTTGAAGTGAAGACCCGGCGCGTCGGCGGCGCCAACTATCAGGTGCCGATCGAAGTGCCGCAGAACCGCCGGACGAGCCTTGCGATTCGATGGATTCTCTCGAACGCGCGCGGCCGGGCGGAAAAGGGCATGGCCGACAAGCTCGCCAACGAGCTGAACGAAGCGGCCAACCTGCGGGGCGGAGCCATCAAGAAGCGCGACGATGTGCACCGCATGGCGGAAGCCAACAAAGCGTTCGCGCATTATCGCTGGTAAGGTTTCTTAAACAAGGTTTTTTAGAAAAAGGTATAGGTATTTCGGTTTCATGGCACGCACAGTACCCCTCGAGAGGATGAGAAATATCGGCATCGCTGCCCACATCGATGCCGGTAAAACCACCACTACGGAACGCATCCTCTATTACACGGGAAGATCGCACAAAATCGGTGAAGTCCACGAAGGCACGGCCACGATGGACTGGATGGAACAGGAACAGGAACGCGGCATCACGATCACGTCGGCCGCGACCACCGCTTCCTGGAAAGACATGCAGATCAACATCATCGACACGCCCGGCCACGTCGACTTCACGGCTGAAGTCGAGCGCTCGTTGCGCGTGCTGGATGGCGCAGTAGCGGTGTTTGACGCTGTCGCCGGTGTGCAGCCGCAGTCGGAAACAGTTTGGCGGCAAGCCGACAAATACTCGGTGCCTCGGATCTGCTTCATTAACAAGATGGACCGGGTGGGTGCGGATTTCTTCCATTCGGTGGACACGATTGTCGAGCGTTTGCGCGCGCGGCCGGTTCCGATTCAGATTCCGGTGGGCGCGGAAGAGAAATTCCTGGGCATCGTCGATCTGGTGGAAATGAAGGCCGTGATCTGGCGCGATGAGACGCTGGGCGCCGAGTTCGATATCGTCGAAATCCCGGCGGACCTGCTCGAACAGGCGAAAGTCTATCGCGAGCAGATGATCGAAGCGGTTTCGGAGTTCGACGACAAGCTGTTCGAAAAGTACGTTGAGGGCAAGGCGCTGACGGTCGAGGAAATCAAGGCGGGTATCCGCAAGGCGACCATCGCGATGAAGATTTTCCCGGTGATCTGCGGGTCGGCGTTCAAGAACAAGGGCGTGCAGACGATGCTCGACGCCGTGGTCGATTACCTGCCCTCGCCGCTCGACGTTCCGGATGTCGAAGGAACGTCGGTCGACGACAAGAGCGTCGTTTTGCATCGCAAGGCCTCCGACGACGAGCCGTTTGCGGCGCTCGTCTTCAAGATCATGACGGACCCCTACTCGGGTCAGTTGGCGTTCTTCCGGGTGTATTCGGGCAAGATGAACGCGGGCGAGTCGATCTACAACGTAGCCAAAGGCCGCAAGGAGCGAGTGGGCCGGCTGCTGCGCATGCATGCCAACAAGCGCGAAGACATTCAGGAGATCATGGCGGGCGATATCTGCGCCGCCGTGGGCCTGAAAACGGTCTCGACAGGCGACACGATCTGCGATGAGGATCATCCGATTGCGCTTGAGCGGATCGATTTTCCGACGCCCGTGATTCAGCTGGCCGTCGAACCGAAAACCAAAGCCGATCAGGAAAAGATGGGCATGGCGATCGGCAAGCTGGCCCAGGAAGATCCGACATTCCGGGTGAATACGGATCCGGAAACAGGCCAGACCATTCTCTCGGGAATGGGCGAACTGCATCTCGAAATTATTGTCGACCGCATGATGCGGGAGTTCGGCGTCGAAGCGAACGTGGGCAAGCCGATGGTCGCCTATCGCGAAACGATCCGGTCGACTGCGGAATATGATTACACGCACAAGAGGCAGTCGGGCGGGCGTGGTCAGTATGCACGCTGCAGCCTCCGCGTGGAACCGATTCCCGGCGAAGGATTCCTTTTCGAAAATGACATCAAGGGCGGCGTCATTCCGAAGGAATTCATACCGGCTATCGAAAAGGGCGTTGCTGAAGCGCTCGAGGGCGGTATTTTGGCGGGCTATGCGATGGAAGACGTCCGAGTGACGGTTTTCGACGGCGCCTACCACGACGTGGATTCCTCGGAAATGGCGTTCAAGATCTGCGGCTCGATCTGCGTGAAAGAAGCGCTGCGCAGGGCGAAGCCTGTACTGCTGGAGCCTGTGATGGCGCTTGAAGTTGTCGTGCCGGAAGAGTATATGGGCCCGGTGAACGGCGACATCATTTCGCGGCGTGGCCAGTTGGAAGGCACGGAGATTCGCGGCACCACCCAGATCATCAAGGCGAGCGTGCCGTTGAGCGAGATGTTCGGGTATGTGACGGAGCTGCGCTCGCGCACGCAGGGCCGCGGCAGCTCAACGATGCATTTTGCGCGTTATGAAGAAGTGCCGAAGAGTATCGCGGAAGAGATAGTCACGCGGGTGCAGGGCAAAGTTACCAAGTAAGCAAGAAGGAGATTGGTGGGATGGGTAAAGAAAAATTCGATCGCAGCAAGCCGCACGTCAATATCGGGACGATCGGGCATATCGATCACGGCAAGACGACCCTGACGGCGGCCATCACGAAGGTGCTGGGGAAGCACAATCCGAAGGTGTCGTTCCGCTCGTTCGATTCGATCGACAACGCGCCGGAAGAGAAAGCCCGCGGCATCACGATCGCGGCCTCGCACGTCGAGTATGAGACCAAGAACCGGCACTACGCGCATGTGGATTGCCCCGGTCACGCCGACTACATCAAGAACATGATCACCGGCGCGGCCCAAATGGACGGCGCGATTCTGGTCGTCGCCGCTACCGACGGCCCAATGCCGCAGACGCGGGAGCACATTCTGCTGGCCCGCCAAGTGGGCGTGCCCTACATCGTGGTGGCGATGAACAAGGTCGACATGGTGGACGATCCGGAACTGCTCGATCTGGTGGAGCTGGAGGTTCGTGAATTATTGACGAGCTACAAGTTCCCGGGCAACGATCTGCCGGTGATTCGCGTATCGGCGCTGGGCGCATTGAACGGCGAAGCGCAGTGGGAGAAGACGGTCGACGATCTGATGGAAGCCGTCGACAGCTATATTCCGGTGCCGACGCGCGTGATGGACAAGCCGTTCCTGATGCCGATCGAGGACATCTTCTCGATTCAGGGCCGGGGCACGGTGGTGACGGGCCGCATCGAGCAGGGGATCTGCAAGGTGGGCGAGGAAATGGAGATCGTCGGCTTCAAAGACACCCGCAAGACGGTGGTCACCGGCGTTGAAATGTTCAAGAAGCTGCTCGACGAAGGCCGGGCGGGCGACAACGTGGGTCTGCTGCTGCGCGGCGTGGAAAAGACGGAAGTGGAGCGCGGGCAGGTGATCGCCAAACCGGGTTCGATCAAGCCCCATGCGAAGTTCAAGGGCGAGGTTTATGTGCTGTCGAAGGAGGAAGGCGGGCGTCATACGCCGTTCTTCAAGGGTTACCGGCCGCAGTTCTACTTCCGCACGACGGACGTGACGGGGGTGGCGGAGATGCCGGAAGGCACCGAGATGGTGATGCCGGGCGATAACGTTCAGCTGGTGATCGATTTGATTACGCCGGTCGCCATGGACAAGGGACTGCGCTTCGCCATTCGCGAAGGCGGCAGGACCGTCGGCGC
>Ga0182024_10022552_pt1 | contig 11342 bp, 9 predicted proteins | sample P32metaG_FD_120480 | JGI IMG/M metagenome (GOLD analysis project Ga0182024, IMG submission 120480) | Permafrost microbial communities from Stordalen Mire, Sweden - P3-2 metaG (Illumina Assembly) | ecosystem: Environmental > Terrestrial > Soil > Wetlands > Permafrost | place: Sweden: Stordalen... | reverse complement strand
GAAAGAGACGCCGCATCTACCGCGGAATTCGTAAGGATTCGCGTAAAGGCGGGCGACCCATTCCGCTGATAGGCACGGATTAGTTTCGCCTGCCTACGATAGAATGCGCGTGCCAAAACATTTCCCACAACTAGCGCGCGCCTCTCTTTGTTCAGGGCCGCGTCATCGCACATATCGAGAATGTGCATCCGGGCTTGGACATCGGCGGCATATCCGGCCATGCAAACCCCGCCGAAGACGAGGCAGGCGTCATACTGATTTCGGGCACTCAAGGCCGCAACAGCGTTGCGCATCAGCTCAGAGCGATACATGATCGACCCCATTGGTCTTGAGGAAAGCAAACTTTCCAGGGCCACAATTTGCTTGAGAGGCGGAGAGTGCCGGATCACGTTCAGACTTCGGGCACCGAGTCGCCGCCGCGTTTCTCCCGGATCGACGCGGACAAGAGGAGGAGCAAGCGTCACGACATCAAACTCGCAAAACTCGCCCATCAAGCGGATCAACTGGTGAATTCGTACGTCTGACCCGTTCCTCACCGGCCAGGCGGGTTCGGGAGTGATGACGAGAGCGGTCAGAATCTTCCTCATGATGGCAATCTTAAGAAGAATTTCTGGAAATCAACTCGGTTACCAGTTGGGCTGCGGGATCGAATCTTGCCACTTCCCATCCCCTGGACGGAGACCGGAAGCCAAGGACCGTCCGGAAAAGAATTTCGAGATCCGACTGGAAGGTTCTGGTTCTTGAATACTTCAGCGCAATGGACAATTTAATGGGCAAGATGATTGCGATGTAGTGCTCCTCGATGGAATTCTCATGAAACAGCAGTTCTTCATCGCGGAAGCTGAGAGACGCCAGGTCCGTGATTCCGGGCGGCGTTTGCAAAAGCTCTCCATATTCGTCGGGGAAAATATTGACAAATTTCTCGACCTGGGGACGCACGCCCACCAATTGCATATCATCTTTCAAGACGTTCAAGAGCTGCGGCAGCTCATCCAGTTTATATTTTCGCAGAAAGCGGCCGACACGTGTGACGCGCTCGTCCCAGGGCGCCGTCAGCAAACACCCTGCCGCACAGTTGCAGTGCATGGTCCTGAATTTGAGGAGACGAAACTTCTGAAGGTCTTTGCCCACGCGGAGCTGGGAATAAAAAATTGGGCCGCCATCATGGAGCTTGATCACCAGGGCAATCATTGCAAATAAAGGGGCTAAAAACGCGAGCCCTGCCGACGCGCATACCGCGTCAAACACTCGGCGCAGCACATATACCCCGACGCTCCGACGCGGTTCTTTCGGCAGAAGCGGCACGGAACTCCTTCGCTGTTCTTCGCAATGGGCCACGGGAAAATCCTCCGACGGTATTCTTATTTTTCGCGTCAAGGCGGGCGAAAATGGTTGGGAATAAAAAATTACCTGTTAATGGCCGTAAGGACTCTGCGCATGGGATTTGGCAGATCCAATTTCGCGGGGGAATACAACATCGCCAGAAGAGAACCGAGCGCGTAAGACAAATGGTAGGTGGCAAAAACGACGGGCAAGAATGGAAGGAAGCTCCACCCTTCCCGCTTTGCGACAGAGAAAGCTGCCGCGAAAGATGCGATCAAATACAAGCCGGCTGACGCAAGCCAGCTGGCAAGAAATAATTCCCGCCACTGGACCAATCCGGCGAAGCTCGCTGCCGCGGCTCCTAGCGGCAAAACGACTCCGACGAACAGGCACGTACCCGGCACCAGATTTCGCCAGGATGTGACCCTTGGATATTTTCGAAGTACAGCAGCTTTCCAGAACCCGTACTGAAGGTATTGCCAGAACAGCCGTGAAAGACTGGCCCTGGGCCAATACCAGGAAGTGATTTTGGGCGACTGCCAGACGGTTCCCCCGCGGGAAATAATCCGCAGATTGAATTCATAGTCCTCGCTTCGGACCTGCCTTTCGTCAAACATGCCGGTGCGTTCCAGGGTGGACTTTCGCCAGCAGCCGTATGGCACCGTGTCCACGGCGCCTTCGTACCGCCGATCGCGGAACCTTGCGCCGCCCCTCGCAAAGGGAGTGTGAAAGGCGTGCGCGATGGCCTGCGCCTTATAACCGTCCGCGCGCGTCAGTGCAGGTCCACCTACGTTGTCGGCATTGGTTTCATGGAGCACTGCGACGCAGCAACGCACGTAGTTCGGGGCGTAGATTGTATGAGCGTCCATTCGAATGATGATTTCTCCGTGCGCTTCGCGGATCGCCCGATTCAAAGCCGTGGAAACGATTTGCTCGGGATTGTCGAGAACGCGGAGCGCCGCATATCTGCTTTCAAATTCGTCGAGGGCCTGCCGCGTTCCGTCGTCGCTCATGCCATCGGCGACCAGGACTTCCATCTCGATACGGCCGAGATCCTGCCGGAAAACGGAATCGAGAAACGCATGAATGTGCCGAATCTCATTCCGGCAGGGGACCACCACCGAAACAAAAACCGCATGGCTTTGCGGCATGGACCCTTCCTTTTCTTGCGGGGAACGAGTGGTCAAGAAATTAGTCTTTTCCAGCGGCCAAGAAAGGGTGGCCTGCAATTAAACAAATGACCACGTCCCAAAGGAAAATCATGAAGCAATAGACAGCAAACCCAAGGATGGAAATTAGAGTTAATTCCATTGGCTCCAACTCCTGAGATTCTTTTCACAGCGAAATGAAATTACGAGTGTTGCCTAAATGGCTCGTACGAAAGCGTGGGAATTTCACTTACCTCTACCTCCTGATCCATCCTCTTGCACAGGCCAACGACCACCACAGCGAGGGACATGGCAATCGTCGGCAGCTTTTCCCAATAGAGAGTAGACAAGCCGAAACTATCGAGAACGAGCGCAAAGATCAACGACACGATCAATGCCCCTTGCATCTGATATCGCGGATTTACATACAGGGACCATCCGGCGCGGAAGAATTGAACGATGGTCGCCAGAAAAAGGAGAAGGCCACCCAGCCCCAATTCAATCCAGACCGTCAGATAGGCATCGTGTGCGCGGCCTTCGCTTCCCGCATTTTGCAAATAACTCCACTCCTGTCCAAACCCCTGGCCCAGGAAAGGGTTCCTCTCAATCGCCTGGATGGCCGAGCCCCAACGCGCGTACCGATCGCTCAAGCCCTCGCCTGTCGTCAAGTCCACGTTGAACGCACCGTCTGCCAATGTGCGATTCGCAGTCCGCAAATACAAAACAACGGCCACGCAAACGGCGAGAAATAGCAGGACCCATTTCCATCGCCGCGACAGGCAAAGAAACAGAACGAATCCCGCCGCAATGCTCAGGCTCGTGCCACGCACGAACATCATCGCGGGAATCAGCGCAAATCCCACCGCGAAGCAGGGCCAAATGATTCGGGCCACTCGCGATCCAGCGAAGCCGATCCAGCCCACGCCCGCGGTAAAAACAGCAAGCATCGCGGCCTGGCCGATGGTATTTGGATTCCATGTCGTGAATGCCGCGGCGCTCTTGTAGACCTGAAAATTCTTGGTAGCCTCCGCCGAATTTGCACCAAGATGCTGGACAATCTGAATCGCCAGCGCAATCCCTCCACACAGCAGGCCCACAATCAAGAATCGGAGACGCCTTTCCGATTGCACAAGCCGCGGAAGTACAAAGAGAATCGCGGCACACCCGATCATTTTTGCCGTTACGTATGCCTCCGGAGGGGCGCCGCTCGCAAATTTATAAACTGCCGAAAAGACGCAGACCGAGAAGAGAACCACCTGCCAGCTGAGGATCTTACGCTGTCCCGCTGCCAGAGGAGCCGGCGTCCATAAGACGGATCTAAGCAGGAAGAAAAGCATCACGCCATCATCCAATCGAATGTTGATGGTAGTTCCGAGCGGGAGCGCAACGTCCGGAAACCCAAGTGTCAAGCCGTACAGAAACAAACCGTACTCGGGTTTTATGCACAACACCCAGAGCACTACGAGAATCGTCATGACAGCTTCGAAACCGAATGTCAGCGATGGAACCATTTTTTACGGGCCGCGGAAACGCCTTTAACTCGTCATTCCAAGCGAAGAAATCCTCTTTGCCGCAAGTTCTGAGTGAATTCCATAAAGCCGCGTCCCGATGATAGGCCAGTCATAAATCCTTGACATCAGGGCCCGCGCAGCTTTAGAAAATCCACTTCTCGTGTCAGGCGATGTCAACAAGCGACTCACTGCCGCCGCGAACTCTGTTCCGTTATCCGCAAGTAAAAAGTGAACACAATCCTTGGCTTCAATCCCTTCGGCTCCCAAGCGAGTGGACACGACCGGGACGCCGGCGGCCATGGCTTCAAGGATCTTGTACCGCGTGCCACTGCCGTAACGAATCGGGACAATCACTGCTGCAGCCGATGCGAAGAATGGACGAATATCATCCACGGTACCCGTTACACGGATACGATCGGAGGCGAGCCTGCGGACTTCGGGCGACGGGTTGCGGCCAATGATCGTAAATACCAGCTCTGGGTGGGCTCGGGATATCTCCGGCCACACCTGTCGCGAAAACCAAGTCGCCGCGTCGATGTTCGCGTGATAGTCCATGGAGCCGATAAAGAGGATTGTTGGGTTCGAGTTCGCTTGGCCAGTCCCGCTGCCGGACTCGGCGATCTTCTTTGCGGTGTAAGCGTTTGTGTCGACGCCGTTGGGTATGACGTGGATATTTGCCTCCGGGCATCGGGCGAGCAGTTTTTGCCGTTCCCGTTCGCTGGTCACGGTGTGCGTGCCGCACATTTTAAGGATTCGATCCTCGGCGCGCTCAATCAGTTTTGCCGTTCGCCTCGCCGCGGTCTTCTTTGCCCAGTTGCTCGTGTTCTCGGCATAACGCCACATCAGTTCGGATTCAATATTGTGCCAATCCACGACGACCGCCGGAGATCTGGGCGCTTCCATGATGACTGGCAGGTATTTCAGCAGGTGCACTCCTTCCATCTGGATCGTGTCGAACTGGCCGGAATGCAAAACACTCGCAAGCTGAGACCTTGCTCGGAGCGACCAACAATTCAATACGGTCATCGGCGTAGGCCCTGCCAAACCGCGCAGAACTTTGAACGGGGTGTATGTTCGATCCTTATCGAGGGTCACAACGGCCGCCAGACCGGAATCGTCAGGAAGCGTGCAGGGTTCTTCCCCAGCACGGCACATTTGGACAAATGTGACGGAAGCGCGCGCGGCCAATTGCCGTGCCAACTCATAATCGCGCAGCCGAGCGCCGGTATTAGCGGGCCAAATCTGGTGTGGACAGAAATAAAGTAGTTTCATGGAGCCTGGCGGCCAAATGTTTATCGGCGGCGAATCGCAATTCCCTGCACAAGTTGCAACGGTATTTTGAAAATCCAGGAAAGGAGGAATTCCTTGCTTTGCCCGAAATTATGGAGTCTTGAATTGCCTGGCAATCGATTCGACCCGAATGTCGCGCTTTATTTGGATTTATCTAATTCCGAGTTTCAAACAACGAGCTCGATTCGTGTTTTTTGCCGAATCACACGCGCCGGCACGCCACCCGCCACGACGTATGGCGGAATGTCGCGTGTCGCCACGGAATTTGCAGCTAGCAGAGCGCCGGGCCCAACGGTCACACCCTTGGTGACGGTTGCGTGCGCAGCGACCCACGATCCTTTGCATAAACGAATTGGCGCCAGGTTGCTCGGACCGTTCCGATATGACCCGCGGTCCCCGGTGTGGTCCCCCGTAGCGAGAACCACATACGGTCCGAGTTGCACATCATCCTCAATAACGATTCCACCCCGAGCGTTGAGCCAGCAGCCTGTGGCAATGTACACATCGCTGCCGAGTTCCAGGCGATTGGTAAAATTGATCGTGACGCGCCGCGCCACCTGGAAATTTCGCCCGCACATCTTAAAGGCTGGCCGGACCAGGAATCCGCGCAGCCGCAAAAAAGGCCGAAGGTCCGGCAACCAAAACGTCGCCAGAGCAATGAAATGAAACCAGAGATATTGAAGCGCTCTCATCTTCTCGTCCCTATTTCTGCGGAATCGCAGATTCCACCGTTTCCAGACTTGTTTCCAGCAACATCCGCACGCTGTCGATAAAGCATTCCAAAGTTTGCTTGCGGGCCGACGCTAATCCATTGCGAATTAAGGCACGGCGTAGTTCGCCGTCACGGACGACACGCTCGATCGCCCGGGCCAAAGCGTGCGGATTCTTGGGGGGGACCAGTAAAGCGTCGAGTCCATCTGTTACGGCGGTGGGCACGCCTCCCACGGTCGTTGAAATGCAGGGCAGGCTATTAGCTCGCGCCTCGACCAGAACGTGCGGTGTTCCCTCGGAGAGAGTGGGGAGAACGAAAATATCGGCAGCCCGCATGCGTTCAAACACGGTTTCGGCGTACGACGCGTATCCCGTCCAGCGCACGCGATCATGAATTCCCCGCGCGGCAATGATTTGATCGAGTTGCCAGCGGTACTCAGGAAATTCGTCGGGCCCGGCAATCTCGAGTTCCCATGGCACGTCTGCCTTCAGGTTACTCACAGCGTCGAGCAGGTATTCGATTCCCTTCTCCGGCCGGATATAACCCAGGAATAGAATGCGGACCGATGAGCCCTGACAGGTGTCCGCGCGGGCAAAGAATTCGCTCTCTTGCACCGTGCTCGAAACCGTGACAGTCGTCCTGCGCGACGCATACGCGCGGGCCAGTTCGCGGCCGTTGCAAATGAACGCGCCGCCCGTGAGCCGGCGCCCCAGCCGGCTGAACATCCGGTGCTGCAACGCGTAAAGCAATGCCACCCGGTCTAGAATTGGCCCTTTGCGCGCGCTGGTTCGTAACAGGGCGACGGGATCGCCAACAATCCAATGACAAACCGGCCGACGGAACGCCAACGCGCATAAATAAAGCAGCGCAATGTAGGGACACATTCCCCTGACGAACAGGACATCGGCGCGCCGGCACGTTCGAATGTAAGCGCTTACAATTCCGAAGAAATGAGGGAGCGACTCCACTGTAGAACGCCAGGATGGCTGCGAGATGAATTCAAGGTTGGCGGTGTCGAGCAACAAATCGGCGGTCGACGGTGGCGGGCCAGGCACGGCTGGAGCGCAGACGTAGACCTGATCAAAATGCTTCGCGAGTTCATCGGGGACGCGGCCGGATGTCGCTCGCATATAGCTTCCCTTCGTGCTTAGGAATGCGTGGACGGGGGTGACGTATCCGACAGTTCGATTCATGGGTTAAGTTTCGGGAGGCCGGTCACGCAGGCGATCGCAAATCCCGTAAACGCAATGCGGCCACTTGCTGGAAGAGCAACCTGACATTTCCTGCTCCAAACGGCCAGAAACGGAGCGGCGAAATCTTCAACCATCTCGCCGCGGCGGCAACCAAAATCAGCAACTGCGCGCAAGCGCTCAACGAAACGGCGAATGCCATGCCCATCAGGCCGAACCGCCGCAAGAGGACCAGAGCCGCGAGCGCCATGACGCCAGTTCCAAGCAGTTGGCTGACCAGCCCTGCGTGAGGACGTCCGGCGCCACGCAACCCTTGATTCAGGATGTTCGTCGAAGCCGTGAGGGAAGCCGCCAGGGCCAAGACGGCGCCTGGCCAAATTGCACTTGAGAATTCAAATCCAAATAGCGGCACGACGATGAACGGGATCAAGCAAGACAGCGCAAGCCCCACCCCGAACGAAACCAATGTTGATTGGCGAAACGTTTCGGTGATGATTCTTTCCTGGCTTCCCGTATTTTTTTCATTCGAAAGAACCGCGAAGGAAGTGATCCCCAAGGCTTCGCCCAGGGACGACTGCCCGTTGGCAAAGGCGGTGGCGATGGTGTAAATTCCGGCAGCCTTCACGCTCAGCAGGCTCACAACCAGGATCGTGTCGAGCTGAAGCGAGACGAGGCTGCTGATTGTCGCTCCAAGAAAGGGCACGCCCGCTCGCAACAAATGACGGCAGTCCGCGATCTGAAATTTTCCGGCGATCAAAGACTTCCTCTGAATCCAAAAGCGCAGGAGGGCGGCCAGCAGTTGGCTGGCGAGAAATGCAGCGACGAACCAGCGCACCTGCACCTTTCGAGTCACACCGATGAATCCGATGAAAACGAGATAAAAAAGAAAAAAGGAAAGCCGGAGGAGATTGTAGCGGCGCCAGCGCATCCGGCCGTGGTCGAAGGCCAGCAGGACTTGATTGAAAATGTCGAGCGGGACAAGGAGCATGCAGAGCCGTGCGACCGAAAGCAAATAGCTTCTGTCCGAAGGCAGCAGCAACGGAATCAGGAAATATCCGGCCAGAAGATACACGAAAGCGGTAACCAGTCCGACCGCGACTCCGACCGCAGCCCAATCGGACTCGCGTTCGGGATCCTTGGCGACCTCTCGCGCAAGAACCCAGTTGCAGCCCAACAATCCCAGATTGCTCAATATTGGCGGCCACAGCATCACCGTGGCGAGTTCGCCTCTAGCCACTGGACCCAGCAGGCGCGCGGTCAGAATGCCAGTGGCTGCGCCGCAAGCCTGGATGACCAGGCTCGTGGAAAATGTCCCGAAATTGGCTTTGGAAAATATCACACGCACTTAAGCGGACTCTGCGAAGTTCGCATCTTCGTTCGGACGGGCGCAGGCGTAATACGAGTAGTCATTCAACGACGAGTCGAGGTTATTGAGCACCACCCCTATGAGATTTGTTCCCACGGAGCGCGCTTGCGATTCCGCGTACTGAACGACCTGACGCGGCGTATCTCCGCCTTTTACGACCAGAATCGTCGCACCGACCATGCTTCCCAGAATGCGGCTGTCCGCCCGGTTTAGAATAGGCGGCGAGTCTAGAATGACGAAGCGATAAGTCGCCATCGACTCTTGAATCATGGCCCGCATCCGGTCCGAGGAGAGAAGCTCGGATGGATTCTCCGGGATGGGGCCGCAGTGCAGAACGGACAGGCGGCTGATCGACGTCGGGAAAACCATTTGTTGCCAGGCACCCTGGCCCGCCAGATAACTGCTCAACCGTGAGCCCCTTTGAGGAAAATACTTTTGAATGGTTGGACGACGCATGTCCGCATCGACCAGGAGGACCGGTTGGCCGAGTTGCGCCAGGGAAAATGCCAGATTCACAGCCACCGTGGTTTTTCCTTCACCGGGCTGCGCGCTGGTCACCAGGATGGAATTCGCGAAACGTCCGGAAGCGGAAAGAATCACCGAAGTTCGAAGTTCGCGGAAAGCCTCCGAAAACGCGGACCCTTTGTGAATCCCAAGCGCATGCCGTGGATGGTCTTCCATGAGCGCCCCGCCGGCCACGGTCTTCGAATCGGCCTTGCCGAGGATGAGTTCCTGATCCGTGCGAGCGATACCCTTTTGCTTTCTTCCGTTCAGTGGACGAATCGTGGGAATAAAGCCGAGGACCGGAACTCCCAAATACTGGAATACATCTTCGCTATATCGAATCGTCTGGTCCAGATGTTCCTTCAGGAACGCCATGCAGACCCCGAGCCCCAGCCCCAGGAAAGCCGCCAGGCCTAAGCCAAGAGGATAGTTTGGTGCAATCGGCCTGTATGGGACGGTTCCTGGATCGACGATCCGGATATTGCTGGCTTTCAGACCCGCCGAAACTCCCGCTTCCTTGAGCCGTTCCAGCAATCCTTCGTACAATCCTTTATTAGTGTCCACTTCCCGGCTCAGGATTCCGTACTGCACGGATTTTTCGGCAATCTGGTTTGCTTCTCTCTGCTTTTCCGCGAATGCCTGCCGAACCAATTTTTCGCGCCGGAGCGCGGCGAAGTAATCATTGCTGATTTTCTGCGCCGCGCGCCAGCGCTCCCTCTCCAGGGAACCTTGTATTTCCATGATCTGGCTCTGGGTTTCCTTGACCTTTGGGTAGTCTTCCGTGAAGGTGGTGGCGAGTTGCGCATGCTCCCGCTGAAGTTCCGCCAGCCGCACCGAAAGATCCTGCAACAATTTGTTTTCAAACACGCCTGGAAGCGAACCGTAGTCACCGGATTGTACGAGCCGGAAAATCGACTCCTTCTCATAGCGGTCCGCCTCGGCCCGGGTCAACTCTTCCTGCACCTCGCGAACGCTCTGGTTGACTACGCTCTCTACGTCCCCCTTTCCGGTCTCTAGGTAGAGAAGGCCATTTTCCGCCGCATATTTCTGCAGATCGTCATCTGATTTTTCGAGTTTGGCTTTCAGGTCCTGCAACTGCTGGGAAAGCCACACGGAAGCCTTTTGCGCGGCGTCCCAGCGCGCTTCGAGATTTTTTTCGATGTAGTTTTCGGCGACCGCGTTCACGGCCCGTGCCGCCAATTCGGGGTCCTCCGAATCAAAGCGAAGCTCCACAGCGCGGCTGCGCCGGATGGGCCTGATGTCCAAACGGGCCTGGAAGCGCGTGAGAACTGTTTCACGAACCGACGGGTCGAGCAGAACCGCATTCCCCGCGGGCGGAGGGGATGAAGGCGCCGGCGCAGCATTTGTGCTCCACGGCAAAACGCGCGCGGAAGGGAGAAATTCGGACTGCCGTTCCAAGCCGAGCTGATGGATCACGCGTTCCGCCAGGTCATCGCTGGTGAGGACTTTGTATTGCGTTTCCAGGTAGGCGTCCGAAACTTCATCCAGTTGGAATAGCTCTTGTGGATTGGCAACGCTGGGATTTTCCTTGTCAATTTCGATCAGCGCCTTGGCACGATACACAGGTTTCTCCTCGATCGATCCAACGAGGACGGTCAGGAACAGGACCGAAAATGCGGTCAGAACCGTCCAGCGGCGCTTGCGGATGACTTTCCACCAGGCCAAAAGATCCGGCGGCTTCTCCAACTTTGCCGGGCGGATTCTCCCTTGTACTGCGTAGCGCCGTTCCGCACGAACTTCGCTCGGCTTGAACACTTCCATCTTGTTCTGGTCGTTGTCGTCGGGAGCCAAGCGTTCACCACCTGTAAATTGCAACGCCCGTTGCGGTCTGAAGAGCTGCTTCCGAGCCGCGGAAGAGCATGTTTTTCGCCGCGCTGTTCGGAATAAAAACGATGTCCTTTGGCTGCAGGAATGCATCCGGCGCTTTACCGGTCAAGATCTTGCCAAGATTCATTGGAATTTCTGTTCGTTTTCCTGTGGTTGGGTCCGTGCGGATGATTCGAGCTCGGCTTGTGGCCGAAGTGTGCGTCGCGCCCTGGGCCAGCGCGAGCGCCTGCAACACGGAAATACTTTCGTTGTTTTGCAAAACAAAGCCGCCCGGCTTCTGGACTTCACCCACCACGTAGACGATCCCAGCGCGGGTAACCTTGACGATGTCCCCCGGGCGGACCGGCACATTCAAAGCGGAATCCGCGGACTCCAGCAATTTCTTGAGATTGATCTCCTCTATTTCACCCGTTTTCCGCGGCGACCCAGCTTGTGGGCTATCGTTTATTG
>Ga0182024_10022551_pt1 | contig 11342 bp, 10 predicted proteins | sample P32metaG_FD_120480 | JGI IMG/M metagenome (GOLD analysis project Ga0182024, IMG submission 120480) | Permafrost microbial communities from Stordalen Mire, Sweden - P3-2 metaG (Illumina Assembly) | ecosystem: Environmental > Terrestrial > Soil > Wetlands > Permafrost | place: Sweden: Stordalen... | reverse complement strand
TGCAAAGTCGCCTGCCGTCGCCGTAAGTCCTTGAGCGATGGTCGGGAGGCCACGATCACTAAACGACTTATGGCGTGCCAAACGGACTTTGCAATTCTCCTGGTGGTAGGGCGGGGGACGGCGAAATCCCGCGCCCGACGCGGTAGAATGAGGGCCGATCCCCCTGGCCCCGCGTCGAGACATGCCGTGGAACGCACCACCCCCTTCGAGCAGCCGCTCCTCGGCCAAACCCTCGCCGGCAAATACAAGCTGGTCGAGGTGCGGGCCGGCGGCGCGTTCGGCGCCGTCTTCCGCGCCGAACAATACTTCTGTGGTCATTTCGTGCGGCCGGTGGCCGTCAAGGTGTCGCGGCAAACCGGCCTCAACGAGGAGTCGGCCCCGCACCTGTTCGGCGACGCCATCCTGCTGGCCCGCATCCTCGCGGCCGGCGATCACGACGGCCGTCGGCACCTCGTGCAAATCTTCGACATGGGCCTGCTGCCGGAACACGACGGCCGGGCCTACATCGCCATGGAATACGTCGAGGGGGCGCCGCTGCTGTCGCACATGCGGGCCGCCGGCCGGGTCGGCGTGGCCATCGGCCTGCGCTTCCTCAAGCAAATCTGCCGGGCGATGAGCCTGGTCCACGCCCAGGGCGCCGTCCACCGCGACCTCAAGTCGGACAACATCCTCGTGGACCGGCGCGGCGTGGTGCGCGTGGTGGACTTCGGCCTGGCCTCATTCGCCGACCGCCGCCTCGGCTTCGCCCCCGGCGCGATGGGCACCTTCACCTACATGGCGCCCGAAACCGTGCTCGGCCGCTCGACGCCGGCCTCCGACGTGTACAGCCTGGGTCTCCTGATGTATGAGCTGTTCACCGGCGGCGGCCCGCACCTGACGGCGCCGTGGTCCACCGACGACCAGAAGGACCACCGCGACGAGCATTATCGGCTGAAGCAATCGTTGCGCTTCCCGCCGCCGTCGGAAGTGCAAAATGAGATCCGCAATGACTACCGTTGGCTCGACGGCCTGATCCTGCGCTGCCTGGAAACGGACCCGACGCGGCGGCTGGCGGACGCCGGAAAACTGCTGGCCGCCCTGGAGACGTGCGAGGCCGGCGGCGAATTGCCGTCCCCGCCCGTGGACGAAACGCCGGCCGTTGAGGCGAAGGCCGACGCGCCGGCCGCGGACGAGGCTTCGGATCAACTGTTCCGCGAGGTGCGCCGGCTGCTGGGCGGCAAGCAATACGATCGGGTGATTGATCGGTTGGACGTACACCGGCCGGCGGAGTGGGTGGCGGTGGACCGGATGGGAGCCCGGACGCTGCGGGCGCTGGGGCAGGCGTACCTTGGTCGCGGCGACCTGCGGGAGGCGCGGGAGTGCCTGGAACACCTGCGCGACGCCCAGCGTCAGCAGCCGCTGTTGGCCCGGCCGGACTACGCGGCCTCGTTGTCGGATCTGTATAGGTGCTACAAGAGGTTAGGCATGGCGGAATTGGCGAAGGCGTGTCAGGAGGAGGCGCGGGGGCTACTGTGAGGGAGACCTACCCTGTCGGCCACAATCCTCTCGTTTTTCCGGCCCGGCTACGTTAGGATGGTTGGGGGAAGAACGGTGCAAACGCCGGCCCCAAACCCAGGGGATGCAGATGTCACCCGAAACACAATCCGTCTACCAAGCGGCGCTAGCTCTCCCGGAAGCCGAGCGGGCGCTGCTCATTGAGCGCCTAACGGAGAGCCTAACTTCCGAACTGGATGAGCTTACGGACGACGAGCTGTACGCCGAACTGGAACGGCGGCGGGCTGAAGTCGAGCAAGGGCTGGTCAAGCCGATTCCCTGGGCCGAGTTTCGGTTCGAGGAGTGAGCGCCCCATGCCCGTCCGTGCGGTTGCCATCAATGCGCGGGCCGGACGGGAAATCCGCCAGGCCTTCCGCTGGTACGCGCGGCGGAGTCAGTCGGCCGGCCAGAGGTTTCAAGCCGCCTTCAATGGCCTCATTCAGCGTGTCGCATCCGTGGCGGAGCAAGGCGCACCATACGGCCAACGCTACCGCTGGATGCGCCTGCCGCGGTTTCCTTACTTGCTTTACTACGAAATTCGAGATCCCCATCCGGTCTTGATCTACGCCCTGGCCCACGTCGGCCGCCGACCCGGATACTGGTTGCGTCGAACACGACCATAGACGACGGCCCCAACGGCCGCAGATCAGGCGTGGGAACCCGGCCGTTCGTTCCCTAGGATAAGCCGCGATGCGTCCGAGTCGCCGGCCCCCTATGAGGAACGAGCCGCCATGCCGGAGGAAACGTCCGCCCCCGCCGCGATCCGCAAGCTGCTGGTCGCCAACCGCAGCGAGATCGCCATCCGCGTCTTCCGCACGGCCCACGAACTGGGGATTCGCACCGTCGCCCTCTACTCCCATGAAGACCGCTTCGCCCTGCACCGCTTCAAGGCCGACGAGGCCTACCGCGTCGGCCGAACCGGCGAACCGATCCGTTCCTACCTCGACATTCCTCCCATCGTCGCCCTCGCCAGGGAACACGACGTGGACGCCGTTCATCCCGGCTACGGCTTCCTCTCGGAAAACCCCCATTTCGCCCGCGCCGTCCGTGAGGCCGGCCTGATCTTCGTCGGCCCGAAGACAGAAATCCTCGAACAGCTCGGCGACAAGGTCACGGCCCGCCACATCGCCCAGAAGGCCGGCGTCCCCGTCCTCGCCGGCAGCGACGAAGCTGTGAAATCGAATGACGAAGGCCGCGTCCTCGCCCAGCGGCTCGGCTACCCGGTCATCGTCAAGGCGGCGATGGGCGGCGGCGGCCGTGGGATGCGCGTCGCCCCGACGGCCGACCAGCTTGACGACGCCCTGGACCAGGCCCGCCGCGAGGCCGGCGCCGCCTTCGGCGCCCCCGAGGTGTTCATCGAAAAGTTCATCCGCCGCGCCCGCCACATCGAAGTCCAGCTGCTCGGCGACAAGCACGCTGGGCTTGTTCACCTTTTCGAGCGCGATTGTTCCATACAACGGCGCCACCAGAAGGTCGTGGAGATCGCCCCCGCCCCCAGTCTCGATCCGGCCCTGCGCCGGCGAATCCTCGACGCCGCCCTGGCCGTCGGCCGCGCCGTCGGCCTCGACAACGCCGCCACCGTCGAGTTCCTCGTGGACGCCGACGGCGGCGATTTCTACTTCATTGAGGTCAACCCGCGCATCCAGGTCGAACATACCGTCACCGAACAGGTCACCGGCTATGACATTGTCAAATGCCAGGTCCTGATCGCGCAGGCCCGTCGGCTCGACGATCCCGAAATCGGCCTCGGCGACCAGTCGGCGGTCACGACGCACGGCTACGCCCTCCAGTGCCGCGTCACCACGGAGAACCCGGCCAACAACTTCCTGCCCGATTACGGTCGGCTCAGCAACTACCGCTCCGCCAGCGGCATGGGCATCCGCCTCGACGCCGGCTCCGCCTTCACCGGCGCCGTCATCACGCCCTTTTACGATTCGCTTTTGGTTAAAGTGACGGCTCACGGCCTGCGCTTCGTGGACGCCGCCCGCCGCATGGAACGGAGCCTGCAGGAGTTCCGCGTTCGCGGCGTCAAAACGAACATCCCTTTTCTCCTCAATCTCATCACGCACCCCGACTTCCTGGCCGGCGGCTGTACCACGCGCTTCATCGACGAAAAGCCGGAGTTGTTCGACCTGCCGACGCGCCAGGACCGCGCCAGCAAGCTGCTCGCTTACATCGCCGAAGTGATCGTCAACGGCCACCCGCTCATCCCGAGGAGGCCGGCCAACGTCCACCGTTCCCCCATCGCCGTCCCCGCCTCCCCCGGTTCCGGAAAGGGCACGGGAATCCTGACGCCGCCGCCGAAAGGGATGCGCGACACGTTCAAGGAACTGGGGCCGGAGAAATTCGCCGCGTGGATGCTGAAACAGCCGCGGCTGTTCGTCACCGACACGACGTTCCGCGACGCCCACCAGTCGCTCTTGGCCACGCGCATGCGCACCCACGACATGCTGCGCATCGCCCCGTACTACGCCGCCCGGCTGTCCGGCCTGTTCTCGCTGGAAATGTGGGGCGGCGCCACGTTCGACGTGGCCATGCGTTTCCTCCGCGAATCGCCCTGGGACCGCCTCGCGGAGCTGCGCGAGCGCGTGCCCAACATCCTCTTTCAGATGTTGCTGCGCTCCGCCAGCGCCGTCGGCTATACCAATTATCCCGATAACGTCGTCCGCGCCTTTGTCAAGGAATCCGCCCGGGCGGGCATCGACCTGTTCCGCGTCTTCGACGCGCTCAACGGCCTGCCCAACCTTCAGCTGGCGGTCGAGACGGTGCGCGAGGCCGGCATGTTGTGCGAGGCCGCCGTCTGCTATACGGGCGACCTGACCGACCCCAATCGCCCCAAGTACGATCTGAAATACTACGTCGGCCTGGCGAAGCGGCTGGAGGAGCTTGGCGCCAACCTGCTGGCCATCAAGGACATGGCGGGTCTTTGTAAACCCTACGCCGCCAGGGTGCTGGTCCACGCGCTCCGGCAGGAGGTCGGCATCCCCATTCACTTCCACACGCACGACTGCGCCGGCGGCCAGATCGCCTCGTACATCAAGGCGGCCGAGGAGGGCGTGTCGGTCGTCGATTGCGCGATGGCGCCGTTGTCCGGCATGACCAGCCAGCCGAACATGTACGCCCTGGTGGAGGCGCTACGGTTCCAGCCGCGCGACACGGGGCTGGACCGCGAGGCGATGCAGGAGGCGGCCGGCTATTGGCAAGCGGTGCGCGAGCTATATTCGCCATTCGAGACCGGCCAACTCGCCCCCGGCGGAGACGTCTACCAGAACGAGATGCCCGGCGGCCAGTACACGAACCTGTACGCCCAGGGGGCGTCGCTGGGACTGGAGGACCGCTGGCCGGAAGTCTGCCGCACCTACGCCGAGGTCAACCGGATGTTCGGCGACATCGTGAAGGTGACGCCGACCTCGAAGGTGGTCGGCGACATGGCGCTGTTCATGGTGGCCAACAACCTGACGCCGGCGGAGGTGATCGACGGGCCGCGCGAACTGGCGTTCCCGGAGTCGGTGGTGGAGTTCTTCGAGGGCCGGCTCGGCGAGCCGCCGGGCGGCTTCCCGGAGAAATTGCAAAAGCGGGTGCTGCGCGGGCGCAAGCCGATGACCGGCCGGCCCGGCGCCAGTCTGCCGCCGGCCGACTTCGCCGCCACGCGCGCCGACCTGGAGAAGCAGATCGGCCGGCCGGTCAACGACCGCGAGGTAGTCACGCAACTGCTTTATCCGCGGGTGTTCCCCGAATACGCCGCCCAGGAGGAGCGCTATTCCGACTTGAGCGTGCTGCCGACGCCGGTGTTCTTTTACGGCATGGAACCCGGCGAGGAGGTGAGCATCGACATCGAGCGCGGCAAGACGCTGATCGTGAAGTACCTGACCGTCAGCGACCCGCACGAGGACGGCGGCCGGACGGTCTTCTTCGAGCTGAACGGCCAGCCGCGCGAGACGGTGGTGATGGACAAGACGCTGGCCGGCCGCGTCGTCGGCCGGGCCAAGGCGCGGCCGGGCAACCCGCTGGACGTGGGGGCGCCGATGCCGGGCCTGGTGGTGCGCGTGCTGGCGGCGGCCGGCGAAGAGGTGGCGGCCGGGCAAAAGCTGTTCACGCTGGAAGCGATGAAGATGGAGACGACGCTGGTGGCCGAGAAGGCGGCGCGCGTGGCCGAAGTGTTAGTGCAGGCGGGAACGCAGGTGGAGGCGGGGGATTTGTTGCTGCGATTCGAGGGATAACGATGCTGACCTACAAGGCCGCGTACAAACAGACCGAAGGCGTGATACTGGGCGAGGTGCTGGATTTCCCCGGTACGGTGTCGTTCGGTCACACGTTGGAAGAAGCCCGCAAGGACCTTGCGGGCGCACTGTTCGACATGGCGGAAACGAACTTACTGGCCGGCGAAGCGTTGCCCCTGCCCGACCCCAAGGTTTCCGACCCGGACGCGGATTTGGAAGAGCCTATTTATCTGACCATTCAAACCGGACAGCACTTATCGGTGCATGTCGCGGCGGGCGCGCCATGAAACGGCGCGACTCGATTCGTCATTTTCTGGCGCGGGGCTGCGTCTTCGTCCGCGAAGGAGGCAGCCACACCATCTTGATGAATCCGGCCACGGGACGGCGGACGGGTAGTGGCCTAATTTGGTCCTTTCGACCCTTATGCAGACTGGACTTACGACTCAAATTAGGCCACTACCCGGCAGGTCGCCGAGGCGACGGTCCAGCAGGCGCAAACCGCCCTGGACCTGCTGGAGGTCCGGGCGCCGTCGGACGGCGCGATCCTCCAGGTCAACGTGCGGCCCGGCGAGGCGGAATAAAGAGGATTATGAAGACCCGTTTAATAGCAACCAGGACGCCATGACGCAAAGCACGGAACGACAGGCGCCGGGCGCGAGTCGCAAACAGGTCGCCATCGCCGGCCTGGCGATCGCGGCCGTCGGCTGCCACCTTGTCATGCGCTACGCGGTGGGCGTCGCCGGCGCCGTCCTCGGTCTGCCGCTGTTTGACCTCCCGCTCGTCCTCGCCCTGGCCTTCGGCGGAGGGCCGCTCGTCCTCGGCCTTCTGGTCAAGCTGTTCCGGCGCGAGTTCGGCTCCGACCTCCTGGCCGGAATCTCGATCGTTACTTCCGTTTTGGTCATCCCCCACCAATATCTGGCGGGCACGCTGGTGGTCCTCATGCTCTCCGGCGGCGAGGCGCTGGAGGCCTACGCCGTCCGCAGCGCCTCGTCCGTCCTGGCCGCGTTGGCCAAGCGCATGCCCTCCGCCGCCCACCGCAAGCGGGACGGGCACATCGCCGACGCGCCGCTCGACGCCATCGCGGTCGGCGACGCCCTCGTGGTCTTCCCGCATGAAATCTGCCCAGTGGACGGCGCCGTGGTCGAGGGCCACGGCACGATGGACGAGTCGTACCTCACGGGCGAGCCGTACCGAATGTCCAAGGCGCCGGGGTCGGCCGTGCTGTCCGGCGCCGTCAACGGCGAGACGGCCCTGACCATCCGCTGCGAGAAGCCGGCCGCCGACTCGCGCTACGCCCGGATCATGCAGGTGATGCGGGACGCGGAGCAGCACCGCCCGCGCCTGCGGCGGCTCGGCGACCAACTGGGGGCGTGGTACACCCCGCTGGCCGTGGCCATCGCCCTCGCCGCCTGGGCCGCCAGCGGCGACCCGACGCGCTTCCTGGCCGTCCTGGTGGTCGCCACGCCCTGCCCGTTGCTGATCGCCATCCCGGTGGCGATCATCGGCTCGGTGTCGCTGTCGGCCCGTCGCGGCATCATCATCAAGGATCCGGCGGTGCTGGAGAAGGTCGCCGCCTGCCGCACCGCCATTTTCGACAAGACCGGCACGCTCACCTACGGCCGGCCCCAGCTGACGGACCTGCTCCCGGCCGAGGGCTGGGAGGGGTGCGAGGTGCTGGCGCTGGTCGCCGGCCTGGAGCGCTACTCGAAGCACCCGCTGGCCGGGGCGGTCCTCGCCGCCGCCGAGAAGCGTAGGGGCGGGGTAACCCCGCCCCTACTGCGGGAGGCCGCCGAGGTGAGCGAGCAGCCGGGACAGGGGCTGACCGGCTCCGTGTCCGGCCGATCTGTCCAGGTCACCAGCCGCAAGAAATTCCTCGCGGCGCACCCCGAAGAGGAAGGAAAACTGCCGGCCGCCGCCGAAGGGCTGGAGTGCGTCGTCCTCATCGACGGCCGCTACGCCGCCGCCCTGCAGTTCCGCGACCAGCCGCGGCCGGACGGCGCCCCGTTCATCCGCCACCTCCGCCGCCGTCACGGGATCGAGCGGGTGATCCTGGCGTCGGGCGATCGGGAATCGGAGGTCCGCTATCTCGCCGAAACTGTCGGCATTCAACAGGTGTACGCCGGACAGACGCCCGAACAAAAGCTGGAGATTGTCCGCGCGGAGACGCGGAGGGCGAACACGGTCTACCTCGGGGACGGCGTCAACGACGCGCCGGCCCTGACCGCCGCGACGGTCGGCGTGGCCTTCGGCCGCAACAGCGACGTGACGGCGGAAGCGGCGGGGGCGGTGATCCTGGACCCCTCCCTGCGGAAAGTGGACGAGTTCCTGCACATCGGCCGCCGGCTGCGGGCGATCGCGCTCCAGAGCGCCGTCGGCGGCATGGCGCTGAGTCTGATCGCAATGGCGCTGGCGTCCGCGGGCCTCCTACCTCCGGTGGCCGGAGCCGTCCTACAGGAAATCATCGACGTGGCGGCGGTGATCAACGCCCTGCGGGCGGCGCTGCCGCCGCGGTCGCTCACCGATTACTGAGCCGCGGGGGTGGAAGCCCGGACGGTCAGGATTCCCGCCACCATTTGCCCGCCAACCGGCGCGCTAGCGGGCCGGTTGGCGGGTAAATGTCCTGTCCTGCCAGGGACTTACGCTTCACCCGCCATCCCGCCAAGCTCCGCGCCGCCCGGGGTCGGCAAGTCGTAGGTCGCTTCGCCAAGTGCGTTCTGGCCGCCGAAATCCGTCACCAGGCCGAGCACGTGTACCGCCCGCTCCAGCGTCCGCCGCGAATAGCCGGCCGCCTGCCCGGTCAGGTAGCACATCGACCGCGGCTTCGGCCCCGTGGCCAGGAGGTCGCGCAGGAAGTCCATCGCCTCGACCAACATGCCGCGCACCTCCTCGCGCTCGGCCCGCTCCGCCGGCGACAGCCGCCGCACCAGCTCGTCCGCCTCGAAGTCCGCTCCGCCCCGCCACAGAACCCGGCAGACGCCGTCGCACGGCTCCAGGGCGAACCGCAAAGGCCGCGGCGGTAGCGCCAGATTGCACTTGGTCACGGCCAATAAGCGCCTTTGCGGGTCGTCGGGGTCGGCGGCCACGAGCAGGCCCGCCCGCGCGGCGCCGATGATGCCGATGCTGCCGCCGCCGCGGTAGATCGCCTTGTCGCCGTTGGTCTTGTTCAGGTGCCGCAGGCAGACCACGGCGCAGCTCCGCCGCTCCGCCAGCCGCGCCAGCTGGAACAGCGCCCGGCGCACGTCCTGGTCGCGGCTGGCGTCCACGCCGGTCAGATAGGCCATCAGCGGGTCGATGACGAGCAACCGGGCGCCGCGCTCCGCCACGGCCGCCTCGATCACTGGCAGGTCGAGTGGGACCTCCGGCGGCCGCTCCTCGCCGTCGTCGCCCCGCACGGCCGAGAGCGTGAACAGCCGCGCCGCATCGCCGCCGGCCGCAGCCAATCGCGGCTTGATCGTGTCCGCCTCGCCGTCCTCGGCCGACAGAAGGACCGAGGCCCCGACCGGCCCGACCGCCCCATCGGGCATCACGCCGTCGCGGCTGACGCGGGCGGCGAGGTCGAATAGGAGCGTCGATTTCCCCAGGCCCGGATCGCCGTCGAGGACGGTCACCTTGCCCAAGGGAATCCAGCCCGGCCACAGCCATTCGACCGGCCGGGCCTCGATTTCGCTCATCGGCCGCACGCGGGCGGCGGTGGAGGGACGCTTGGACATGTGTACCTCGATGTTCCGGGGACTTGGCGGGAAGGTCGAGTGTACCGTGCTGGCGGGGCGTCTGGGCAGGTGAGGTGGAGGAGAAATGTCTGTGCGATGAGCGCCGATGAGGGACCGATGGCCGTGGACAGTCAGGTCAGGGTTTACCAGTTGACGAAGTAGGGACGGACGGCGTGATCCGGTATAATGGGAGGTTGTCGCCCTGGAGGGTTACCCATGACTCCGGTTCCCGCCACTCCGACCGCCGAGAGCATCGAGCAGCGGGTGGTCTGCCTGCTGGGGCGCTGGCGCGAGGAGACGCTGTACCTGTCGTCCAGCACGCGAATCACGGGCCACCCGGCGTATCAGGAGCTAATCGCGCTGGGACCGGCGGCGCTGCCATTCCTGTTCCGCGACCTGGAACAGACCCGCGACGGCCACCTGTCGAAGGCCCTGACGGCCATCAGCGGCGCCCAGCCGGTCCCTGCCGATGAGCGTGGGCAGATGCGCAAGATCGCGGAAACCTGGCTGCGCTGGGCCAAGGACAACGGCTACCGATGGTAGGACGAATCGAGGTGATTTTTCCCGGTCTGCGGACCGCCTCTTACCGTGTCACCAGCCCGGCGACGCGGGACTACAACTGCATCGCCTGGGTGGCCGGCGACACGGCACATTGGTGGTGGCCAGACCCTGACTCCGACGCGGCCGTCTTCTGGCCTCCCCGGATCGGCCTGGAGGAGACGTTGGACGCCTTCGCGGCGGCGTTCGCTTCTCTTGGCTACAAGGTTTGCGAGGGCGAGAGTCCGGAAGCGGGTTGCGAGAAGACCGCCCTGTTCGCGGATGCGGACGGCAGGCCGACGCACGCCTCCCGGCAACTGCCTGGCGGCCGTTGGACCAGCAAGCTCGGCAGAGCGGAGGACATTGAACACGGGTTGCACGACTTGGAGGGAGCGCTTTACGGCGCGGTGGTGGTCATCATGAAGCGGGCGGCGCCGCTCGCGGCGGAACATGCCGCGAAGAGACAATGCGGGCAGTCGTCGTAGGGCAACATGAGTAGCCTTTGAATCACCAAAGGGTTTTCCATCCCGGATAATTGGGATCGAATCATTTCCCTATCGAAAAATGATCTGACACTGGTTTCCCCCGAAGTGGACGGCCGTTGCAACCGCTCCTCCGGAGCGGTAACATTAGCCGTTGAGGTCGTGGTCGAGGCTCCAGAAGGCGTTCGTCAGGGAAAGATCGGATTAGGTTCAATTAAGATGGCTCAGGACAACCTGCCAGACCTTCAGGTCGAAGGCTGGCTCAAGATTTTGGGCATCGAATCGCTATTCCAGTGGGATGTGCTGGTCTTCCTGTACCGCCATCAGTCCAGCCTGGTCAGCGCCGAGCACATCGCGCGCTTTCTGGGCTATGCGACCGCCGAGGTCGTCGCCGCGCTGGACAGCCTGGAATCCTCAGGGCTCGTGGAGCGTTCGCGGGTCTCCCAAGGAGTGCGCTTGTACCAATTGACCGCACCGGCAGACCCTACGCGTCGCGACGCCTTGGAGCGGTTCATGACCCTCGCTGACAGCCACACGGTGCGTCGGCTCTTGGCCCGGAGGCTGCGGGGCAGCGACCGAGTCGCCCAGCCTGACCAGAACAAAAGCGATTTCCCTTTGCGTGGCCTGAAAGGTACTGAAACATGACTGACAGCGCTCTGATCCAGACGGGCATTTACGGCCTGGACCAAATCTTCTTGGGCGGGATTCTCAAGGGCAACCTGATCCTGGTCGAAGGCGCGGCCGGCGTGGGCAAGACCTTGCTGGGCGTGGAGTTCATCTACCGGGGCATTACCGAGCACGACGAGCCCGGCATCATCGTGGTCTTTGAGACGTCCCCGAGGAAGCTCATCCGGGATGCC
>Ga0182024_10022550_pt1 | contig 11343 bp, 7 predicted proteins | sample P32metaG_FD_120480 | JGI IMG/M metagenome (GOLD analysis project Ga0182024, IMG submission 120480) | Permafrost microbial communities from Stordalen Mire, Sweden - P3-2 metaG (Illumina Assembly) | ecosystem: Environmental > Terrestrial > Soil > Wetlands > Permafrost | place: Sweden: Stordalen... | reverse complement strand
CGCGTGGCGAACACGAGGTACTTCGTCTCGGTGAAGTCGCGCGTGGAGAGGACGGCCTGGATCCGCTCACCCTCCCGCAGCGGCAGGATGTTGACCAGCGCGCGCCCCTTTGCCGTGCGCGAGGCCTCCGGCAGTTCGTAGACCTTCGAGCGGTAGACCTTGCCGCGATTGGAGAAGAACAGCAGGTAGTCATGCGATGAGCACACGAACAGGTGCTCGATGAAATCGCCGTCCTTCATGTCCATGCCGGTCACGCCGCGGCCGCCGCGCTGCTGCTGGCGGTAGGTGGCGAGCGGGAGCGACTTGACATAGCCGCTCTGCGTGATCGTGATCACCATCTGCTGGTCGGCGATCAAGTCCTCGATGTCGATCTCGTCCTCGGAATGGGTGATCTCCGAGCGACGCTCGCCGCCGAAGCGCTCGGAGATCTCGGTGAGCTCCTCTTTGATGACGGCCAGCACCCGTGACTCGTCGCCGAGGATCGCCCGCAGCTCGGCGATCCGCTCGGTGACGTCGGCGTGCTCCTGCTTGATCGCGTCGGCCTCCAGCGCCGTGAGCTGCGACAGGCGCAGGTCGAGGATCGCGGTCGCCTGGACGTGGCTGAGCTCGAAGCGCTCGACGAGCTGCGCGCGCGCGGCGTCGCGATCGCGCGAGCCGCGGATCAGCTCGATGATCGCGTCGAGGTGCTCGAGCGCGATCAGCAGGCCCTGCAGGATGTGCGCGCGCGCCTCCTTCTCGGACAGCTCGTGCTTGGTGCGGCGCACGATCACTTCACGCTGATGGGCGACGTAGTTGTGGATCACCGCGCGCAGGTTCAGCGTTCGCGGGACGTTGTCGACGAGCGCGACCATGTTCACGCCGAACGTCGACTGCATCGGCGTGTGCTTGTAGAGCTTGTTCAGCACGACCTTGGGGATCGCGTCGCGCTTGAGCTCGATCACCAGGCGCATGCCGCGCTTATCGGACTCGTCGCGCAGGTCGGAGATCTCAGGGATGCGTTTCTCGTGGACGAGATCGGCGATCTTTTGAATCAGCCCCCCGTCGCCCCCCTTCTTGACCATGAAGGGCAGCTCGGTGACGACGATCGCCTCCTTGCCCTGCTTCAACGGCTCGATGTGAGCGCGCGCCTGGATGCGCACTCGGCCCCTGCCGGTCTCGTAGGCGTCGCGGATTCCCTGGCGCCCCAGGATGATCCCGCCGGTGGGGAAGTCCGGGCCCTTGATGTGCTTCATCAAGCCGTCGATCTCCAGGTCGGGGTCCTCGATGTAGGCGATCGTGGCGCCGATCACCTCGCGCAGGTTGTGCGGCGGGATGTTCGTCGCCATGCCGACCGCAATGCCCGAGGAGCCGTTGACCAGCAGGTTCGGGAATCGGGCTGGCAGGACGAGCGGTTCCTGGCGTGACCCGTCGTAGTTCGTCGTGAAGTCGACCGTGTCCATGTCGAGATCGCGCAGCATCTCGGTGGCAATACGGGCCAGGCGGGCCTCGGTGTTGTGACTGACGAACCCGTTCGTGAGAAAAGAGTGGTCGTCTGTGTCGACTCGTAGGGAGTAGACGGGCTGGACACCGGCTGGCTCGACGGAGGCGACCTCGGCGTAGTAGTAGTCGCCGCTCATGAGTGGCTTTACGACCTCGCGCACCTCCTGAGACTCGATTCGGTCGAGTATCGCCGTGCCGCCGCGTTCCCAACGCTCGATACGATCGACGTTGTGGCGCCGGAGCCAGTCGCGGTCCGAGAAGGCTGAGCCCGTCGCCTCACTGCGGATGTAGTTGGAGACGTAGGGCACGTGGTCGCGGCTGAGGGCGCGACTGGCCAGCGGGACCGTCGACAGATCGTGCTCCAGCTTGGCCTGCTTGGCGCCCATGAACCCGATCCGTCCGGCGAACAGCCGCGCGTCGCGGCTGTTGGTGATGACGACCTTGATCTCCCCGCGCGAGGACGTGCTGAGCCGCGAGACGACTCCGAACTCGAGGAGCAGCAGCTGAACGCCGCGTGCAAGGTCCTTGCTCCGCGTCGAATAAGAGACCTGGATTGTGCTGCGCGGCAACAACGACGAGGATCCATCGCCCGTGAACAATGCCTGGAGAAAGACCCGCTTGAACGCTCCACTTGCGTTCCACACAAAGTCCGGAACCTGCTTGTCCGGGCTCAGCGCACCCTCAAGCTCAGACAGAGGGCTCGACCGCAACTCGGACAGGTTCTGCACATCGAGCTCGTGGCAGACGCTCCCGGAAGCGATGACTCGCGAGTAGACATAACGCGGCCCGCCGACGACGCCATCGTATGCAGCGATCACCGACTCGAAGAACTCCTCGTCGACGTTGTTGAACCCGGCGCGGCGAGCACCGAACCACCCCTCGGATACGAACGCCCCCGCGAGCAAAGCCAGCTTGCGCGACCTCTCAGAGAGCGCGTCGTCGGCAGGGTGCGGCGTGCGATTCAGCAGCACACGATCGCCGGCACGGACCTCCTCCAGAAGCCGCCACATCAGGAGCGGCACCCCCGCCATATCAACGAGACACAGCACCGGATGGTTGCGGGTGCCGGTCAGCTGATAGCCCTCCGCCGTGGTGAGGCGAAGCGTCGGGTGCTCGCCGGAGTGAAAGAGGGTCGAGGCGTGTACCGGACGACCTAGCCTGTCGAGGACCTCCAGCTCAACGCCTGTGTCTGTATTCGCTTGTGCCCGGGGCGCGATTGCATCGATCCGAACCGTCCCCGACGTCATGGCTATGCGAGTGTCCCCGGTCACGCAATAGCGCATCGCCGCAGCCGGGTCGTCGTCGACCGAGCCGAAGTTGCCCTGGCCGTCGACGAGCTCGTTGCGCATCGAGAAGTCCTGTGCCATGCGCACGAGAGCGTCGTAGATCGCGGTGTCGCCGTGTGGGTGATAGTTGCCCATCACCTCGCCGACGATCTTGGCGCACTTGGCGTACGGTCGGGTCGGTCCGAGGCCGAGCTCGTTCATCGCGTAGAGCACGCGACGGTGCACAGGCTTCAGGCCGTCACGAACGTCGGGCAGCGCGCGTCCGACGATGACAGACATGGCGTAGTCGAGATACGCAGTGCGCATCTCCTCCTCGAGTGCCCGCGGTTCGACGTTGCCACCGCCGATGACGTCAGTGCTGGCCATCGGTCACCTCCTAGACGTCCAGGTTGGCGACGGCGCGGGCGTTGTCCTCGATGAAGGCGCGGCGGGGCTCGACCTGATCGCCCATCAGCATCGAGAAGATGCGGTCGGCGGCGAAGGCGTCCTCAAGCGTCACCTGCGCGAGCGTGCGCGTCCCGGGAGCCATCGTGGTTTCGCCGAGCTGGTCGGCGTTCATCTCGCCAAGACCCTTGAAGCGCTGGAGTTTGATGCCCTTCTGCGCGACGGCCAGCACGGCCTCCCGAAGCGCCTCAAAGGTCGGTGCGGTCTCGCGTGCGTCGCCCAGGCGCACATCAAACGCGGGAGTGCCGGCGAGCTCGATCAGCTGGCCGTGGACGCGAGCGAGCTGCCGGTACTCCTGGGAGTCGAACAGGGAGCGCTTGATGCGATGGGTGCGGGCGAAGCCAGTCGTTGCCTCGATGGCCTTCACGCGCAGCTCGCCGTCGTCGTGGCCGATCAGCTCAGTGGCGTGGGTCTCACCCTCCAGGCCGGCACGGCCAATCAACTCGATCGCGGCCTCGACGCTCATCGCCTGCTCGCCAAGCAGCGAGGACTCCTCGAGGAACTGGACCATGTCGTGCCCGTGGGCAGCGCGCAGCGATGACGACCAGCCCTCGTACTGCTTGAGCAGCCTGGAGAAGCGCTGCCAGCGTGCCTCGGTCAGCTTGAACTGGGTGCCGTGGCGGTCGAAGATGTCGATCTTCTCCCACTTGTCCGACAGCAGGATGTCCTCGAGCTCGGAGTCCTTCTCGATGTAGCGCTCCCGTGCGCCCTGCTTGAGCTTGTACAGCGGCGGCTTGGCGATGTAGACGTAGCCGGCCTCGATCAACTCCTGCATCTCGCGGAACAGAAGCGTGAGGACGAGGGTTCTGATGTGCGCTCCGTCAACGTCAGCATCCGTCATCAATATGACCTTGTGGTAGCGCGCGTTCTCGAGGTTGAACTCATCGCGGACGCCGGTGCCAACCGCCGTGATTAGGGCCTGGATCTCGACGTTCTGGAGCACCTTGTCGATGCGCGACTTCTCGACGTTGAGGATCTTGCCGCGCAGCGGCAGCACGGCCTGGGTGTTGCGATCGCGGCCCTGCTTGGCCGAGCCGCCGGCGGAGTCGCCCTCGACGACGAACAGCTCGGCCAGCGACGGATCCTTGACCGAGCAATCGGCGAGCTTGCCCGGCAGCGTGGAGTTCTCCAGCGCGGACTTGCGCCTGGTCAAATCGCGCGCCTTTCGCGCCGCCTCGCGCGCGCGCTGTGCCTGGACCGACTTCATGATCACGGCACGCGCCTCGCTCGGATTCTCCTCGAGGAACTCACCCAAGCCGGTGTTGACGATCGACTCCACGAACCCGGCCATGCCGGGGTTGCCCAGCTTGGTCTTGGTCTGACCCTCGAACTGGGGATCGCGCAGCTTGACGGAGATGACCGCTGTCAGCCCCTCGCGCACGTCCTCGCCGGTGAGGTTGTCCTCTTTCTCCTTGAGCAGCCCGTGGTCGCGCGCATACTTGTTGAGGGTGCGCGTGAGCGCCGAGCGAAAGCCGCTCATGTGCGAGCCGCCCTCGCGGGTGTTGATGTTGTTGGCGAAGGAATGGACGGACTCCTGGTAGGAGGAGTTCCACTGCATCGCGATCTCCGCCGCCCCCTCCTCGCTCTCGCCCTCGAAGAAGATCACCTTGCGGTGAACCGTGTCCTTGTTCTCATTGAGATAGGAGACGAAATCCTCGATGCCGCCCTCGTACTGGAAGGTGGCCGAGTGGCCCTCGCCGCGCTCGTCGACGATCGAGATCTCAAGGCCGCGCGTGAGGAATGCGGTCTCGCGCAGGCGCTCCTCGAGCGTGTAGAAGTCGAGGTCCAGCGTCTCGAAGACGTCCGCGTCGGGAAGGAACGTGACGGTCGTGCCGGTAGGCGCCTCGGCGGCGAGTTTCTCACCCTGCTCGAGCTCGCCCAACGGCGCACCGCGGGAGTAGTCCTGTGAGAAGACGTGGCCGTCGCGGCGAATCTCCACGTGCAGGCGCTCGGACAGCGCATTCACGACTGACACCCCGACCCCGTGCAGGCCGCCGGAGACCTTATAGCCGCCACCTTCGCCGAACTTGCCGCCGGAGTGCAGGACGGTGAGCACGACCTCGACGGCGGGGCGCCCCTCCTTCTCCATCGTGGCCACGGGGATCCCACGTCCGTTGTCGATGACCGTGACCGAGTTGTCCGGGTGGACGGTGACCGAGACCTCGGTGCAGTAGCCGGCGAGCGCCTCGTCGACCGAGTTGTCCACGACCTCGTAGACGAGATGGTGCAGGCCCATGACGCCGGTCGAGCCGATGTACATGCCGGGACGCTTGCGGACCGCCTCGAGACCTTCGAGTACGGTGATGTCCTCCGCGTCGTAGCCGGCGGAGGTGTCGATCATCGACGGATCGTTGACGCCGCCCTTCCTCGCACCTGTTTCAGAACTGTCGTTGCCGCTTGTGGCCAATGGCCCTCCGATGACGTGAGAACGCCCCGGAATCCGCGGCGCGAAAACCGCGGGCCGGGGCGGGGCAAGTTGTGTACATAACAATAGCACGGAGGACGGTCGAAAACCGCCTAAATCCCTGCAAAATGGCGGGAAAAGGGGTAATCGGCGCGCCGATAAACCGTCGCTAGCGTCCCTCGCGTCGTCTACGTTGCCCGAGTGCCCCAGCAGAATCCGCTCACGCGCATCGAGCAGGTCGCGTCAGACCTGAGGCAACTCGCTGACGAGATTGAAGAGTAGCTCGGTCCTGAGGCCAAAAAGGCTCTGCTCTATTGGCACTCCGAGCTGCTGTCGGCGATCAACGAGATCCAGCGAGCCCCACCCGGTGCGTAGGCGAGGACCCGAATGAGCCGGCGCGATCAACCCGTCCGGCAGCGCAGCTCGCGGATCACCTGGCCACCCAGCTCGGCGTTCAGGCGTGGGAGCAAATCGAAGGCCATCAGGTCGAGCTCCTGCGCCCACACGGCGGCGGCGCAGCGCACGGTGAGGACGCCGTCGCGCTCAGCGCTCGGGATGGCGGCGGCGGCGATCGCCGGGCCCGTAGTGCGCTCCCATAGCTCCTGCACGCGCGCCAGCGTCGTCGCGGGCGCAAGCGTCGAGTTGAGATCTTGCAGGGCGATCGACAGTGGGCGGGGAGCCTTCCTCACGCCGCCAGCGCGTCCTGGAGGATGGTTCCGCCCGACACGCGCAAGCGAGCGACACGTGGGTCCGAGGCGCCCGGCACATGGGCGAGGTCGGTCGTGGCGATGACGCTCTGGCCACCGGCACCGAGCTCGGCGGCGAGCAGCTCGCGTCGCTCGGAGTCGAGCTCGCTCATCACGTCGTCGAGCAGCATCAGCGGGGTTCGGTGGCGCTCGCGCGCGAGCACGGCGCGCTCGGCGAGCAGCAGCGCCAGCAGGGCCAGGCGCTGCTCGCCCTGGGAGCCATAGAGACGCAGCTCACGCTCATCGCGCAGGATCGCGAGCTCGTCGCGATGGGGCCCATGGCCCGAGAAGCCGCGCTCGAGGTCCCGGGGCAGTCGTGCGCTCAGCTCAGCGATGAACTCGTTCTCGTCCCGCGCGCGTGAGCGAGGGCGATAGTCCATCTCCGCCGCGCCGCTGAGCCCGAGCTGGGCGGCGCGCTGCGCGAACGGCTCAGCGAGCAGCTCAACCGCCTCGGCGCGGTGGGCGCGCAGCGCGATCGCCTCGACGGCGAGCTCGCGGTCCCATGCGGAGAGGGCTGCGTGCGAGGCCCGTCCGGACCGTATGCGTCCAAGCAGAGCGTTGCGCTGGGCGAGTATCCGCGAGTACTCACGGCGATTGTTTGCACGCAACGGCCAGATCGCCGTGACGACCTGATCGAGGTGGGCACGGCGCACCGCGGGGGGACCCTTCACGAGCTCGAGCCGGTCGGGCTCAAAGACGCTCACCAGCGGTCTGTGCTCGACGTCCAGGAGGCGCTCGACGGGCGCACCGTCGGATGTCATGCGCTTGGGCTGACCGGGCTCGAAGCCGACGCCCAGCTCGTGCGGACCGGCGTCATCCGCCAGCTGCACGACCACGCGCGCGGCCTGCGCACCGAAGCGCACGAGCTCGCGCTCGTTGCCTGTACGCGGCGAGTGGCCGGTGCAGCCGAAGTACAGCGCCTCGAGCAGGTTCGACTTTCCCGCCCCGTTCGGTCCATGGACGACCGTCAAGCCCGCTCCGAGTCTGGCCTCAGCTCGTGCGTAGGTGCGGAAGTCGCGCACTTGCACGCTGACTACGCGCACTGGCCTGCGCTCACGCGTTGAGCCGGATGGGCATGATCAGGTATACGAAATCGCCCGTGTCCGGCGATTCGATCAGTCCGGGGCGTAGAGGACTGATCAGCTTCAGCACGAGCTCCTCAGACTCGATGCTCTCCAAGCCGTCGCGCAGGAACTCGGGGTTGAATCCGATCTCAAGGGGATCGCCGTGAAAGGGAACGGGGATCGCCTCGCTCGCCTCGCCGACGTCGGGGGTCTGCGCCGAGACCGTCAGCGTGCCCTCGCCGAAGCTGAGACGCAGCGGCGCGTTCTTCTGGGCAAGCAAGCTGATCCGGCGCACTACGTCGGTCAGCTCGGGGGTGGACAGGCGCAGCTCGTGATCGACCGACTCCGGCAGCAGCTGACGGTAGTTCGGGAACTGGCCGTCGATCAGCCGCGAGGAGAGGACGATGTCGCCGAGCTCGAACACGACCTGGTTTGCGCCGACGCTCACTGCCACCGTCTCGCTCGCCGCCTGTTGGGCTATGCGCACTAGCTCCTGCAGCGCGCGGGCCGGCACGTTGGCCTCGAGGCTTCCCTGAAGAGGTGCCTGCAGCGCAGTCTCCTTGACGCTGAGCCGATAGGAGTCTGTCGCGACCATGCGCAGCTCCTGCCCGGAGGCCGACATGAGTACGCCGGTCAGGACTGGCCGCGTCTCATCCCGCGAGGCCGAGCGTGCCACCCTCGAGACGGTCTGCGTAAACGCCTCGGCCGGCAGCGTGATGCGAGTGTCCGGCGACGGCGTGGGCAGTGTGGGGAAGTCATCGGCGCGGAGCGTACGCAGATGAAAGGTGGCGGCGCCGCAGATCAGCTCGACGTCCTGCTCTGAACTGCGCAGCTCGAGCGACAGCTCCGGTGCCGGCAGCGAGCGCACGACATCGTGCAGCAGTCGTGCCGGGAGGACGACGGAGCCGGCGCGCTCAGTCTGCGCCTTGAGCGGAACTCGTAACCCGATCTCCATGTCGGTCGCGAGTAGCTCGGGGGTCGAGTCAGCCTGTGCGGCGATCATGACGCCCGAGAGCGCCTGCACGGCGCTCCGCGTTGAGGCAACGCGAGTGACCGTCTGCAGCTGCGCCAGCAGCTCGGTTGTTGAGAGGGACAGCTTCATAACTGCGGCTTTGGAGATGAACAGCAGTTAGTAGTGGGTGTGAACATGTGCATATGTCGTGTGGCGTTGAGAAACCGGGATAGTGGACGGTGCATTGAGCTGTGAATGGGGTGCGTGGCAGTCTTTCAGGCTGATCGGTCGGGCGGTGCGCCGCGCAGAGGAGGTGTGCAAGCGAGGCTCTGCCACAGCTTCTCCACAGCTTCTCGCGAGGCATCGTCGTCGAGTATTCGCGCGGAGGTTCGTCGCCAGGCGTGCAGCACCGTGGTGTGGTCGCGTCCGCCGAAACGCCGGCCGATCGCCGGCAGCGATTCTGCAGTCAGCTCGCGCGCGAGGTACATGGCGACCTGTCGGGGCCAGACGATGCGTCGCGTGCGAGCGGAGGACAGGAGCTCCTCGGATGAGATGCCGAAGTGCTTGCACGCTGCGGCCTGGATCTCGGTGATGGTGCGCGGAGTCGAGCGCGGAGACGCGCCGTGCGGGTAGAGATTGTCGAGGACCTCCTCGGCGAGCCCCTCCGTAAGCGGGCGCCCGGTGAGCGAGCCGAACGCGACGACGCGGATGAGGGCTCCCTCCAGTGCTCGAACATTGTGCTCCACACGTCTTGCGATGACGCCGAGCGCAGTGTCGTCGGCGAGCTCGACGTGATCGTGATTGGCGCGCTTGCGCAGAATGGCCAGGCGCGTGCCGAGCTCGGGCGGCTTGATGTCCGCGACGAGCCCCGCCTGGAAGCGCTCGCGCAGACGATCCTCGAGCGCCTGCAGGTCGCGCGGCGGGCGATCGGAGGTGAGTACGATCTGGCGCCCGGCGTCATGGAGGGCGTTGAAGGTGTGAAAGAACTCCTCCTCCGTCTTGGTCTTGCGCTCGAGAAACTGGACGTCGTCGAGGAGCAGGACATCGATGTGGCGGAAGCGGGCCTTGAAGTAATCGGTCTGCCCGCCGCCCAGCGCGCCGAGGAACGCGTTCGTGAAGGCCTCACCGGTCGTGCAGCGGACCGTGAGGCCGGGACTGTGCGAGAGCAGCAGGCTCGCGATTGAGCTCAGAAGGTGAGTCTTGCCGACGCCGGGCGGGCCGCAGATGAACAGCGGGTTGTATGCCTGTGCGGGCATCTCGGCGACCGTCAGCGCAGCGGCGTGAGCGAGCCTGTTGCAATCGCCGATCACGAACTGGTCGAAGGTGAGCTTGGGATTGCCAAGGGGCCCTGCTCGCGAGTCGACCGCCAGCGCAGAAGCGGACTCGTCGACCGTGAAGGGCGCGTGCCGGGCGCGCGATCCGCGCGCCCGCTCGCTTCCCGCGCTGGGCAATCGCGTGCGGGCATCTGGCTCGCTGGTCGGGGTTGGAGCACGGATCAGCTCGACTGCGGTGTCCGGTCCGAGGACGAGCGCGGTGCTGGCCTTTAGGATCGGGCCAAAGCGGTCGCTGATCCAGCCGCAGGCGTGCGGCGGGGCCTCGATCAGGAGGCGTCCGCCGGACAGCTCGCGGGCGCGCAGCGGCTCCAGCCAGATGCGATAGGTGGACTGATCGACTGCGAGCGCGAGCTCGGTTTGGACGCGCGACCATATGTGCTCGAGCTCGGCGCTCACGCAGCGTTCACCCGCATCTCTCCCGGAGAATGTGCTCACGACTATTCGAGGGGGGCCCGTCAACGACCCGGTCTGGCGACTATAACCGACGTCCTGTGAGCCCTAGGCGGGCTGGTCGCAATTGGCGGGAAAAACTCAGCGAGCAGTCAACGGTCCTATACTTGGGCGGCAGATGGCGGGCAGCGGGGAGCGCCCGCCGTGGCAGGAATACATCGGCGAGCGTCGAAGACGAACGATGAAGCGCACCTATCAGCCAAAGAAGCGAAAGCGAGCCCGCGCGCACGGGTTTCGCGCGCGCATGCGCTCGCGAGCCGGGCGGCTGACCCTCAAGCGGCGTCGTGACAAGGGGCGCAAGCGCCTGTCCGCCTGACCGTGGCGAGCGTGCGATGAATCCGCGCCCCTCAAGTCGCGGTCGCCTCTCGCGCAGCGCGGAGTTCGAGCGTGTCTACCGTCAGGGACGCTCGACAGCAAATCGCCACCTGGTGCTCTACAACTTTCCCAACCCCTCGGCGGCGAGCCCGCGGTTGGGGTTGTCGGTATCGCGCAAGGTTGGCGGCGCGGTCGAGCGCAACCGCGTCAAGCGGTTGCTGCGAGAGGCGTTTGCCGGCGCTGAGGCCGAGCTCAGACCCGGCCACGACGTCGTGGTCGTGGCGCGCCCGGCGGCGGGCGAGCTGGCAGAGCGCGAGGGCCTCGCGGGCGTGGGAGCGGCGCTTGCGGAGCTGATCACCAAGGCGGGGCTTCGCCGTGAGGACGACGAGGCGACCTCGGCCCGATGATCGACGAGGCGTCGCCGGTGACCGGGAGCAGCTCGCTGCGGCGGAGGCTCCCGCGCTTTGCTCGCGCCGTCGCCGTGTCCCCGATCGTCGCCTACTCGCGCGTGGTCTCGCCGGCGATCCCGCGGCGGTGCAAGTACGAGCCCACGTGCTCGCGGTACGCCGTCGAGGCGATCCGCGAGTACGGCATACTTAGGGGCCTGGTTCTCGCGGGGTGGCGCCTGCTCAGGTGCAACCCATGGAGCTACGGCGGATACGATCCGGTCGCGGCCCAGCGAGTGTTCAGAAGCGGCCACCGCGCCGGCGCCTGACCGGCGTTGGGCTCCCAGCTCCACAGCCGAGCGACGAGTAGCAGCGAGCGCCCCCCCAGCAACAAGCCGCCCAAGACGAACGCCGAGACCCACGAGAGCCACTAGAGCGCATGCCAATCCTCGCCAACGTCATCCAGAGTGCGTTCTCGCCGCT
>Ga0182024_10022549_pt1 | contig 11344 bp, 11 predicted proteins | sample P32metaG_FD_120480 | JGI IMG/M metagenome (GOLD analysis project Ga0182024, IMG submission 120480) | Permafrost microbial communities from Stordalen Mire, Sweden - P3-2 metaG (Illumina Assembly) | ecosystem: Environmental > Terrestrial > Soil > Wetlands > Permafrost | place: Sweden: Stordalen... | reverse complement strand
GGCCACACCGATGTCGATCCCGAATTTATGTTCGCGCAGACCCGTGGAGATGTATGGATGCGTCTCCGCGAACACGTCGGGATTCACGCGGAGCGCGATGCGCGCCGGTTTGCCGATTTTGGACGCGCGGGATGCAAGCAGGTCGAGCTCGGCCTCGTTCTCTACATTGAAGAGCAGGATGCCGGCCTCGAGTGCTGCGTCCATCTCCCACGCCTGCTTGCCGACTCCAGAGAAGACGACGCGGCGCAGGGCAGATTTGCTGGCCTTCCGCACACGCTCCAGCTCTCCTCCGGAGAGAATATCGAAACCAGAACCAAGCTGCGCAAGCAGCCGCAGAATGGCCAGCGAAGAGTTTGCCTTGACTGCATAGCAGATGGTGTGGGGGTTTTCTGCGAAGTGTCTCTCAAAGAGGCCGAACCGATGCCGTATCTGATCCGCCGAATAGACATAGAGCGGCGTGCCGTACTTTTCGGCAAGCTTGGCGAGATCCACGCCATCGCACTGCAGCTGACGGGCACTGTATGTAAATGGTCGAAAAGAGTTCAAAGAGTCCTTAACTGTTGACGCGGGTGGAAACAGGAAGCGCGTACGGCTCCTGCGGAATCACGATCCAGGCAATGAGATACGCTACCGCACCCACGCCTGTGAAGAGAACAATCAGAACGAGCACCAGCCGCACCAGTGACAGGTCCCATCCATAATGCAGGGCGAGGCCGCCGCAGATGCCGGCAACCATCCGATGCTCACGCGAACGCAAGAGCATCGTGGAGTCGTACCGGCCATATACAGATGGAGGAGCTATGGCCGCTCCACATCTGGAACAAAAGTTTGAATCGATCTCAAGCCGCTTACCACAGACAGAACAAAACACGTCACACCTCCTGGAAACTTCATTGTGACATACGAACTTTCCCGGGCAGCGGTTCCCTACTCTATTTCCCGGTGTATGGAGCCTTCAGGTAGCGCCGGGCGGCATCAGCCTGCGACTGATCGCCGCCGCCGGCCGCGGCGAGCTGATATTCCCGGGCCGCCTGATCGCGCTCGTGGAGCAGGTCCAGCATCTGGCCAGCGTTCAACTCGGCACGACGCCGCAGCCAATCACTACCATTTGGCAGATCGGCTGCCTGTAGGTAAGCGTTTGCCGCATCGCGAATATCGTTCTGTCCACGCTGGGTGTCCGCCAGTCCAAACCACGCCAGTTGCAGGCGTGGATCGATGAAGTAGCCTTTCTTCTGCGCGTCGGCGAGGGCGGTCTTGTAGGCTGCGATGGCCGCAGGACCGTTGCCCGCGTCCTTGAGGAGGTTCGCTTCCTCCAGGCGAAACAGGTAGTTGTGCGGAAACTCGCGGGAGAGTCCCTGCGCGACGACGAGCGCTTCCGGGTAACGGGCATCATGACGCAGGAAGAGCGAGAGGACGGTCCGCGACTCAACGCTGGTGACGACGCCATTCGCTGCGGCCTCGCGCAAGAGCGCCAGACCCTTCTCTTTGGAGCCGCCCACGCCGAAGATGCCTACCATCAATCGAACAAACCGTGGAAGGCTGGCGACGGCGAACTGCTGAATGCCCATGGCCATCTTTGCGTCGGCGTAATCGGGATCCAGCTTCAGCACCTGCTCGCTGTCGCTGCGGGCCTGCCAGCCTTGACGCGCGGCCGATGCGAAGCTGTGATCGACCAGCGTGATGAAGGCCGCATGCATGCCGCGCGCGTATCCACGTGCGAAATAAGCATCTTTGTCATTCGAATTGGCTTTGATCCGTTGGTCGCACAGGTTGATCGCATCATTGGTCAGCGATTCAATCCGGTTGCGGATCTCACGGGAGACGGGCACATCCCGCTTTGAGGTCAGGAAGCTGTCATGCGCGTAGTATGTCGTGTCGAGCAGGTCCTGATGGTAAAGCTCGCGAAAGATCGTGGCCATCAGAACATAGTCGAGCGCCATCGGGTCCTGCGGGTGGGTCTTAAGCACCTGATCGAAGCGCGCGAGCGCGCTGTCGTAGTCGAGGTTATAAAAATGCTGGTATCCATCGCGGACGACAGGATCGAAGCTCAGAGGATCGGAATGCGCTGCGGATGCCGGCGCCTGCGCAGACAGGCCAACGGAAAACGCCACCCATACGGCAAGGCAGAGCGCCAGTTGCTGGAGCGTTTTCAAGAGGGGCCCTCCGCCGGGACCACGGGGAACGCCGGTGTAATGCGATAACTCCGGCTCAACGCAGCGTCGATACAGATACACTATACCCTCCGCGGCTAAAGTACCTGGAGCCCGCATTATCTATGACGCGTTTGGAACTGATTCAGCTTCTTGTCGGCCACGCTCGCACCAACGGATTTGAGTTCCGGAAGTGGTTCGTGAGCAAACTGGGCCTGCCCTGGCCGGGAGCGAAGGCCGCCCTCGATGTGGTGAGTACGGAGCGGCGATACTATGTGCTGCTGTTCTCGCACGAATTCGCTGCTTCGTTCTGGAAGGCCGGAGAGCGCATTACATTTCAGATCCCTAACCAGACCTTTCAACGCATCAAGCCGGATGGAAGCGTGGTTACTGTGACGCGCAAGGCGTATACGCGACGGAGCGCAAGGGAGGACGTCTGGCGATACCACCTTCGTGAGATGGCGGTGGCCGAAGAGCCGCTTCGGTATATGCGGCGCTATCTGCGGGTGGAGGACGACCTGGAGGAAGAGAAAGCACCCGCTTCTTCGAGTCCTGCGAAACCGCAGGAGCGCGGGCCGCGACTGGTCTAGTAGAATCGACGTTACTTCGCCGGCGGAGCTAACTGTTGAAGGGCTTTTTGCGCGGGCTTCGACTTAGAACCCCGCGGCTCGAGCTTCAGATAGGTTTTGTAGTGCTCCACCGCTTCGTCTTTCTTGCCTAGCTTTTGTGCGAGCTCGGCAAGGGAGAAATTAATATCAGCATCATCCGGCTGGTGGTCCAGCGCGTCCTTGGTGCGAAGGTACGCTGCAAGGAAATTGCCCCTGTTGCGGTAGAAATCGGCCACCTCGATATCTTCGGCAATGCGATCATCCACCGATTGCTGACGGGCCTGCGTTACGATGCCATGGCTTCCCTTATCGGTGAGCTTAGGCTCGTCGGGGTCGGGAGCGGGGGAAGAATCGCTGCTCGAACTGCTGGAGCTGCTGGAATCGCCTGCCGGGGCTGCCGGATCATCCGGGAACGGGAATCGTTTGTCCCCTGGCTGTAAGCGCGGCTGCGGCGTAGGTGCGGAGGGCGGAGTGACCGGGGAAGGTACATCGTCCGGGAATGGGAAACGCTGGGCTGCTGGTATTTCGCTGGATGGGGAACATGGCGTGGGTGCGGGCTGTGTCTGCGTGGCCGGACATGGCTTGGGTGCTGTAGCGGCAGGGTTCTGGGTCTGCGCCGCCGCGATAGCTCCAAGGCCGAAAAGAGCAAAAAGCGCGAGATTGTGAGACGCCGCCATAACACCATATTAGACGCTGCCGTCGCTCGTGCGTTTCCCGTTATGCGGTGTACTCTTCGAATGTTCCTCCAGTTAGTGCTATCCTCCACGAAAATCTACCGGAGCCGACCCCTGCCGATGCTGCCTCGCCTGATCATTCGTTCCTCATCCATTCATGCCGCGGGCTGTTACACAACCGAGCCGATTCGCAAAGGCTCTCGGGTCTGCGAATATGGCGGTCAGCGGATCCCGAAGTCCGTGGCGGATGAGCGCTATGCCGACCGCTGCATCACGTATCTCTTTGGAATTGCCGGCACAAATATCGTGATCGACGGCTTCGGAACGGCCATGTTCCTCAATCATTCCTGCGATCCGAACTGTGAGACAGAGGAGGAGGACGGGCATATCTTCATCACGGCCATTCGCGACATAGCTGCTGGAGAGGAACTGGTCTACGAGTACAACCTCTACGACAGCGACGACACGGAAGCCAACTGCTACTGCGGAGCAACCCGTTGCCGGGGCACTATGTTCAGCGATGCGGAAGTGAAGCGGCGAGAACGGCTTGCCCGCAGGAAAACCACTCCCGGGAGAAACTAGCCGCGCCGGCATTTTAGCTATTCCTTCGGCGACATCCGAGCCGATAGACCCGATCCGTGGAGGCGGTACAATCAAAGTTTGCGGCCCGGCCGCTTTACCTTCCATGGCTTATCAGGTTCTTGCACGCAAATACCGGCCACAGCGCTTCGACGATGTTGTGGGGCAGGATCACGTCACCCGGACGCTGCTCAACGCGCTGTCGCAGAACCGGATCGCCCACGGCTATATCTTCAGCGGCCACCGCGGCATCGGCAAGACGACGATCGCGCGGATTCTGGCCAGCGCTTTGAACTGCCGCAACGCGGTCGGTTCCGAGCTTCGATTGACGCCTGAGCCCTGTGGCGTATGCGATTCCTGCAAGGAGATTCGCGAAGGAAACGCGATTGACGTCATTGAGATCGACGCCGCCACGAACCGCGGAATCGATGAGATCCGCGAGCTGCGCGATGCCGCGCGATACAGGCCATCCCGGGATCGCTACAAGATCTACATCCTCGACGAAGCGCACCAGATCACGGATGCGGCTTTTAACGCCCTTCTGAAGACGCTCGAAGAGCCACCGGATCACGTCATCTTTATGATGGCGACGACGCAGCCGGAGGATATTCCCCAGACGATCCGCTCGCGCTGTCAGCACTTCAGCTTTCATGCGGTGAAGTTCGATGACATCCTCGGACAGTTACGTCATGTCGCGGCCGAAGAAGGCGTACACGCGGACGATGCATCGCTCTCCCTGCTCGCCGAAGCCGGCGACGGCTCCATGCGCGATGCGCTCTCCATCATGGACCAGGCGATTGCCAGCGCGCCGATCGAAGATAGCCACGCCGTTCTCGACCCGGCACAGATACGCGAACTGATGGGCACCGTCCCCAATGCGGTCTTTGAAGAGCTTCTCGAAGCAGTGGCAGGCAATCGCAGTGTGGAGGTCATCCTCGTGGCGAACCGCCTGCTGGATGCCGGCAACAGCCCGTCGCAACTGGCACGACAGTTGGTCCGCTATCTCCGCAACAGCCTGATCGCAAAGATCGCAGGGATCTCTCCCGACAGCGATGTCGATGGCGCCGCAGCCGAACTGCTACAGATATCGTCCGATGAGCGCCACCGCGCCGCGCGCTCTGCCCTGCTCTTCCAGGAAGAAGAACTGACACGGTTTCTTCAGGTCATGTTGCGGACCTTCGACGATCTTGGTTTCCGCCAGGAACAGCGGTTTCATTTTGAGCTTGGGCTGATGAAACTCGTACATCTGCAGCGGCTGCTGCCAGTGGAGCAACTGCTTAGCCAGTTCCCTGTCCGAACCGCAACCGCTTCATCGAAGCCTTCAGCGAGCGCAGATCGAGCCCCTGCACCCCGTTCCTCGCCACCGGCCACAACCTCCGCAGCCGGCCAAAGCGAGAAACGCAGCGCATCGCCCTTTGAAGCTGACCGCAATCGCAAGCAGCCTACCGAACATGGCCGCGCCGGAGTAGCCGCCCCCGAATCGAACTCACCAGAACTCACGACGGGAGCGCTGGCGCTCTCCGTCGAGCCGAGCGGCCAGGATCGGTCTGTTGAAAAAGGTACTAACTCCACTCCTGAGCCTGTAGCAGATGGACCAAGGCTGGTGAAGCCCGCAGCGCCTCCTGTCGCTGATGTCTCGGGAGAGGTCCTGCAGCAGCATGTGGTCGCAGCCTTGTCCGCGGCGAAGGGCCAGCAGTCCGCTGCCGATCAGATGGCAGAGGCTGACTGGACGGTGCAGGAAGGCGCTCTGCGCATACAGACCACCCTTTCCAAAACATTGCTGAACGTCGTTGTGAATGCAGAGGTGGAGAAGATCATTCGCAACGCACTCCGCGAGCATGGCGCGGGACACCTCAGGCTGCAACTGGGGCCTGGCACTGCCGCATCGACATCGCCTAAAAATCCTGCGAAGACATTCGTAGGTAGCGTTCAGAGCCGAGCGACCGAGCATCCGATCGTGCAGCAGGCGCAAAAACTCTTTAATGCCGAGATTCGCAATGTGATCGATCTGCGCGGCAAAGATTGATCCGGGAGACCCTATGAACTTCGCCGACCTTGGCAAGATGAAAGAGCTGATGACGCAGGCCCGCGACATGCAGGAGCAGATGGAGCGTAAGCTCGTGGATACCGTGGTGGAAGCAACGTCAGGGGGTGGCGTCGTGACCGCCCGCATGAACGGACGCAAAGAGCTGCTCCGCCTGAAGATCGATCCGGTCGTCATGGGATCGAGTGAGAGCGACATCGAGATGCTCGAAGACCTGATTACGGCTGCCGTGAATGAGGCCGGCCGGAAGGCTGATGAAGCGATGAAATCCAGTGTTCAGGGAATGATGGGCGGCCTGAACCTGCCGGGAATCTCCTGATGGCTCGATTCGCCGAACCCATGTCTCGCCTGATCGATGAGATGCGCAAGCTTCCCGGAGTTGGCAGTAAGACGGCTCAGCGCTTTGCCTTCCACATCCTGCGCTCCAGTGAGGCAGACGCCGGGGCACTCGTCGAGGCCATTCGCGATCTGAAGTTACATCTGCAGCTCTGCACGCGCTGCAATAACATCACCGACGTCGATCCATGCGTCTACTGCATGCATCCGGCGCGAAACAGCCGGTTGATCTGCGTGCTCGAAGAGCCGACCAATATCGCAACCATCGAAAAGACGCACCACTATAACGGCGTGTACCACGTGCTCCACGGAACCCTGTCGCCCCTGAACGGCATTGGCCCGGAGAATCTGCGGCTGAGCAATCTGCTGAACCGGCTTGCCGATGTGGATGAAGTCATTCTGGCAACCTCGCCCAACACCGAAGGCGAGGCGACCGCAGTCTATGTTGCCGAAGAGCCTCGGCGCGTTTGTCCGCAGCTGCGTGTTACACGCATCGCAACCGGCGTTCCCGCCGGCAGTGACATCGAATACGCCGACGAAGTCACCATGACCCGTGCCCTGGAAGGACGGCGCGAGGTCTAAACCGCTTCACCCGGCAACACACGCAGGTCTCCCCCGCTCATCTGCGTCGGCTGCTCTACCCCAAGCAACCCAAGCATCGTCGGTGAGATGTCCCGGAGCGAACCACCATCGCGAACGCCAAGCTTGCGGCCCCGATCGGTCACAAGGATGAACGGAACCGGATTGGTGGTATGCGCCGTGTGCGGACCTCCGGTAACGGGATCAATCAGCATCTCTGCATTGCCATGGTCGGCCGTCACCAGCATCGCGCCGCCGTATTGCCGAAGAGCGCCATGAATACGCCCAAGACAAGCATCGATCATCTCTACACCCTTGATGGTTGGCTCGAGTTTTCCGGAGTGCCCAACCATGTCGGCGTTGGCGAAGTTCACGATCACCACATCGAACGCGGTGTCTGAGATCGCCCGGATGACCGTATCCGCGATGCCTGCGGCGGACATCTCCGGCGCCAGATCATAGGTTGCCACCTTCTGCGAGGGCACTAACTCCCGCTCCTCTCCGGGAAAGGGCTTTTCGATACCGCCGTTGAAGAAGTAAGTCACGTGCGCATACTTTTCGGTTTCCGCGACGCGCAGGTTACGCAGATTGGCCTGGGCCATTACATTGGCCAGCAGGTTGTCCATGCTCTCCAGCGGCACCACCACCGGCAGCGAGAATGATTTGTCGTACTGCGTCATGCAAACGTAGTGAAGATTCTGCGGCACCTTGTTCCGAGGGATCTCTCGATCCAACTCCTCAGACTTTGGCAGGTCAGAGCCGCCATGCGCATTCAGCCCGCTGTTGCGCGTCAGGACGCGCGTGATTTGCCGAACGCGATCGGCGCGGTAGTTGAAACAGATACAGACGTCGTCCTCTGCAATCAGGCCGACCGGTTTCTTCTCCTCATCCACGCACACGAACGGAATCATGAACTCATCGGTTACCCCGTTGTGATAGCACTCCTGGATCCGCTGCACAGGATCGCGGCAGGTACCACCCTCCGCCTGACCGGTCACCATGGCGTCAAAGGCCTTCGCCTCCCGCTCCCATCGCATATCGCGATCCATGGCGAAGTAGCGGCCGCTGACGCTGGCGAGCTCTCCGACGCCGTGTTCCTCAAACTTCTTCTGTAGCGCCTGAACATAACCCGCGCCACTGGTCGGTAGCGTATCGCGTCCATCCGTAAAGGCGTGGACAAAGACCTTCTGGTGGTTCAACTTCGCCGCCATGCGCAGCAGAGCGTACAGATGACGCTGATGCGAATGAACACCCCCGTCGGAAAGGAGTCCGAGAAAATGCACGGCGCGGCCTGAGGCGGCAGCAAACGCTTTGAGCAGAGTGGGATCTTTAAAAAACTCGCCTGAAGCGATGGCGGCGTCGATTCTCGTAATATCCATGCGCACAATGCGCCCGGCTCCGAGATTCAGATGCCCGACCTCGCTGTTGCCCATCTGGCCGTCCGGCAGGCCGACATAGTGGTCGCTGGCGCGAATCAGCGTGTTGGGATAGTCCGCAAGCAAGCGGTCGTAGTTCGGCTTGCGTGCGAGGGCGATGGCGTTCGCATCCGTCTGGGCCCGGTATCCCCACCCATCCAGAATCGTCAGAACCAGTGGCCTGTTTATCGGCATGCTCCGCTTACTCTCCGAAGTTGACCGATTCGATGCCAAGAAACTCAGCCGTCTGCCCGAGTTCTTCTTCGATGCGCAGCAGCTGGTTGTACTTGGCAATTCTGTCGGTGCGTGAAGCGGAGCCGGTCTTAATCTGTCCGGCATTCGTTCCCACCGCCAGATCGGCGATGAAAGTGTCTTCTGTCTCGCCCGAGCGGTGAGAGATGATCGACGTGTAGCCATACCGGCGAGCGAGAGCGATGGCGTCCAGCGTCTCACTGACCGTGCCGATCTGGTTGACCTTGATCAGAATAGAATTGCCGACACCTTGCTCGATTCCCTGCTGGAGCTTTTTGGTATTGGTCACGAAGATGTCGTCACCCACCAGCTGCACGAGGTCGCCGATCTGGGCGGTCAACATCTTCCAGCCCTCCCAGTCGTTCTCGGCCAGACCATCCTCGATGCTCACAATCGGGTATTGCCGCACCCAGCCCTCAAAAAACGCGACCATCTCGGCTGAGGTCTTCTCGCTCTTGTCCGACTTCTTGAAGACGTAGCGTCCTGTCTTTTTGTCATAGAACTCGCTGGCTGCCGGGTCGAGGGCGATCGAGATGTCTTCGCCCGCATTGTATCCAGCGAGTTCAATCGCCTCGAGGATTACCTCGATCGCCTCGGTATTCGATCGCAGCGAAGGAGCGAAGCCGCCCTCATCGCCGACCGCGGTATTCAGCCCTTTCTTTTTCAGAACCGACTTCAGCGTATGAAAGACTTCAACGCCCCAGCGCAGGGCCTCGGAAAAGCTTTCCGCCCCCACCGGCATCACCATGAACTCCTGGAAATCGACATTGTTATCGGCGTGCGCGCCGCCATTCAAAATATTCATCATCGGCGTTGGCAACACGCAGGCACTGACGCCGCCGAGGTAGCGATACAGCGGGAGTCCGACGGCCTCCGCCGAGGCGCGCGCGCATGCCATCGATACAGCCAAAACGGCATTGGCTCCAAGCCGGCTCTTGTTTTCCGTTCCATCGATGGCAATCATGGTCGCATCGATCAACCGCTGGTTGCTGGCATCCATGCCTGCGAGTTCAGGAGCAATAATGCTCTCCACATTCTCGACCGCCTGGAGCACGCCCTTGCCAAGATAGTGTTCCTTGTCTCCGTCGCGAAGCTCTACGGCCTCATGCTCGCCGGTAGAAGCTCCACTCGGCACCGCAGCGCGTCCTTTTGCTCCGCTCTCCAGAACAACGTCGGCTTCCACGGTAGGGTTTCCGCGGGAATCGAGGATCTCGCGCGCGTGAATGGAAACAATCTCGGTCATGCTTCTCCTTGGTCTTGACGATGTCTCTTGGCGAGATGCGATGCGGTGCGACAGTCGTTCATTTAATCCAGGCCGCCGGTCCACCACAATCTCGCGTCCACTTGCTGCGGCGATCGTATGCACAAGCTCGGCCATGGGTGGGGCTTCCAAGCAAATTCTAACAAACCGTTCTCAGTGCGGCGTGAGCGCTGCAAAATGGCTTTCGTGAAGCTCTTACTCATCAGCCCGGAAAGCCAGCTAACGCAACCACCCTTTTTGGCATCTCACCACACACGAAAGACTTGCACCTGGGCTCTGCTTCCGACAAAATCAATCTTTGAGTACGCATGCATTCGACTGTTCTTCTTATCGACGACAACGCAGTCCAGGCTGCCACCCGGCAAACCATCCTGAAGCGTGCGGGGTATTTCGCCATTGCGGCGCTCAGCCCGCAGAGGGCGCTGGATCAGTTCCGCACTTCCGAGTTTTCCGAAGAGATCGATCTGGTCATTACAGACCACATCATGCCGGGTATGAGTGGGTCTGAATTTGTTCGAGAACTGCGAATCCTTCGGCCTAACCTCCCGGTTATGGTGATCAGCGGCCTGGAGGAGGCAGAGGCCGAGTACGATGGGCTGAATGTTCTCTTTCGCCTGAAGCCCTTGCTGCCTGACAATCTCCTTGCCAGCGTTCACAGTCTCATCTCTCCCAGTTCTTAGTCCCTCTTCAGGGCGATAACCGGACCCGATTGCCCCAAGCGCCCGCGCTTGAGAGAATGAAAGTCCATGACATCTCACCCCATGCCGGAGTTCGGCGACTTCGCCCTTCTGCTTGCTCTCGCGCTAAGCGCCTATACGCTGCTTGCTGGCGCCATTGCTCTGCGGCAGATGGCAGTCGGCGGCGCTACCCGCGTTGCTCCGGAGCGGCTCGCCGAAACCGCGCGCCGTGCCGGCATCGCAAGCTTCATAGCCGTCGCGTGCGCCGCCTTCGCGCTGGTGTGGGCCTCCTTCACCAACGACTACTCCGTTTCCTACATCCTGCACCACACCAACCGCGCCCTTCCTGCGGCTTATAAGTTCTCGGCGCTCTGGTCAGGCCAGGAGGGATCGCTGCTTCTGTGGGCATTGCTCCTCACCGGTTATGGCTTTGTTCTCCGCTTGCGCCATAAGGTGGACATCAACCTGACCGCGTATGCCTCGACCATCCTTGCCGGCATTCAGGTCTTTTTCCTTCTCCTTCTTAACTTCGCCGCGCCGCCCTTCGCGATTCAGCCCGGCCCCATCCCCGCTGACGGCTTCGGCTTGAATCCGCTGCTCCAGTATCCGGAGATGATGATTCATCCACCCATGCTTTACTTCGGCTATGTGGGATTCTCGGTGCCCTTTGCCTTCGCGCTAGGTGCCCTGATGATGCGCTACCCCGGCGAGAAGTGGATCCACATCACCCGCCGCTGGACCATGGTCACGTGGCTCTTCCTTACCTGCG
>Ga0182024_10022548_pt1 | contig 11346 bp, 10 predicted proteins | sample P32metaG_FD_120480 | JGI IMG/M metagenome (GOLD analysis project Ga0182024, IMG submission 120480) | Permafrost microbial communities from Stordalen Mire, Sweden - P3-2 metaG (Illumina Assembly) | ecosystem: Environmental > Terrestrial > Soil > Wetlands > Permafrost | place: Sweden: Stordalen... | reverse complement strand
GCCGCATCATCAATTCGTCGGCATCCGGCAGGTCGAGAAGATCGAGCATCACCTGGGTGGGAAGACGCGCGGCGAAATCGAGATAGGCGTCGAACGCGTCTCGCGATTCTAGCTCGTCGAGGATCGCGTCGACGCGACGCTGCACCATCGGGCGCAGGCGTTCGACAGCGCGCGGCGTCATCGCCTTCAGGAACAGCGCCTTCAGCCGATCGTGATAGGCGTCGTCGCGGTACAGCAGCCACCGATGATAATGCTCGACGACGTCGCTGAAGCGCTCAGGGTTCGTGCGCGGCAGATAGGAATAGAGCGTCTCGATCCGATCGACGCTCAGGTCCGGCCGGTCCTGCAATTCGAACACGTCGCGATAGCGCGTGAAGTACCAAGCCTGCGCCCCTTCCGACCAGTGCACGGGCTCTCGCTCGCGCATCGCCTTGTAGCGCGGATAAGGGTCCTGTACCGCAGCAGCGGTAAACAGCCCATAGCTGTCGCCGTCGGCACGCGCCTCTTTCATACGTGGCCCCACGCCCGGCGGCCGACGTCGACCAGCAGCTCAATCTTGAGCGTTTGAATGTCGGTCGTGAGCTTGCTCGGCAAAACCGCAAATTTCGACATTGCCGCGCTGGCAAATCCGCATTGCGGGCAGATGCCAAGCCGATCCATCGGCGCGTAACGCGCTGCTTCATCGATCCGGCGCATGAGATCGTCGGGCGGTTCGAGTGCGGGGTTCTTGGTGCTGATGATGCCGAGATAGGCGCGCTTGCCGGCGGGCAGATAGCGCAACGGAGCGAAATCTCCGGCGCGGCTCGAGTCGTACTCAAGCAGGAACGCATCGACGTCGCACTGCGTGAACAAGGCCTCGGCAATCGGAGCATAGCCGCCGTCGCCCACCCACAGGCTTTCCATGTTGCCCCGACACAGATGCATGCCGATGGTTAGATCAGCGGGTCGCCCAGCGACCGCACGGTTGAGCACTTCGATGTAGAGAGCGACCAGCTTGTCAGGATCGTCACCCTCGCTCTTCGCCAGTGCACGGATGTTGTTGTCGCACAGGAGCGCCAGGGGAACCTCGTCAAGCTGCAAGTAGCGACAGCCCGCGGCATAGAGTTCTTTGATTTCCTGTTGAAAGACCGCGACCATGTCGTCCCAGTACGCCTCGACGTGCGGATACACTTTTGGGTCGACCGCATCCTTGAACTGACCGAAATGCATATGCGACGGCGTCGGCATCGTGACTTTGACGCGATTTTTCGCCACCGACTTGATGAACTTATAGTCGTCGGTGACGATGGGCTTGGTGCGGCGCACGGGTTTTGTCGCCATCGGCGCCGGAGACGGCGTCGTAAATCCCTCGTCGTTTCGGAATACGAGCTTTGAGGCGCGGAAGTCGAAGCCCTCGACCGCATTGAGAAAGCCGCGCGACCAGCCACCGCGGCGAAACTCACCGTCGGTGACGATGGGCAGGCCCAGTGCTTCCTGCATTGCGACGGCATCGCGGATGGCGCGGTCTTGCACCTCGCGCAGCGTCTCGGGCGGCAGCTTGCCCGCTTCCCAGTCGCGCCACGCCTCACGAAGTTTTGGCGGCCTTTTGAGGCTGCCGACGTGATCGACGGAATTAGATGGAACGCGAGATGAAGCCATGGCGAATCTCCCCGGTTTTAGACGGCGGCGGCCGTTTTCGATGTCCGCGTTGAAGTGTCCTCGGATCGGGCGCGCCACATCCGGCGCGCCAGGACCGCATCGAGCTCGGCCAGCGTCGATGCAACGCCCAAGATGTGCCGATCCGGACGAATGACGATCGCGTCGGCGCTCAGATCGGCCAGATAGGCGGCCGCTTCCCCCTCGGCCACGACCAAAACAACATTGGCGCCATCGAGCTTGGAGCGCGTCACCGCCGGCAGCGCATCGACCAGGCTGCGGTCTGCCAACACCGCGTAACGATAGCCGACATGGTCATCGAGTAACCTGCCGTCGGCCAACCTTGGCTGCGCGGCGCGCGCGCCCGCGGGCGGCGGAGCGTCTCCATGCAAACCCCGGCCCAGAAGCGGCGCGATCGGCCGCAGCATCGTCGGATTGGCGATGAGGTCGCGGTCGCGCTGGCGGGCTTTCTCGGGATCGGTGGTCTGGATCACGCTGCCGAGCTCGACAGCCAGTTCGATGAAAGCGCGCACGTGTTCCATGCGCTCCGTCTCGTAAGTGTCGAGCAAATTGTCCGGGGCAACGCCCAGGATCACGTCGCGCAGCTTCCATGCCAAATTGGCGACGTCGCGCAAGCCAGAGCACATGCCTTGCCCCAGGAAAGGGGGCATCTGGTGGGCGGAATCGCCCGCCAGTACCAGCCGGCCGCGCCGCCACTGTGTCGAAAGCGCCGAGTGGAATGTGTAGACAACGGCGCGCTCGATCGTGGACTTCGCGGGGTCGATGTTCCAAGGCTTCAGCAGCTCGTAGATCCGCTCCGGACGAGTGATCGTCGCCGGGTCGTCCTGCGGCATCAACATAAATTCCCAACGGTGGCGCTTGCCGGGCATCGGGACAAAGGTCGTCGGCCGCTTCGGATCGCAATACTGGATGGCATCGATGACCCGGCCGGTCTCGTCCGCAGCTTCCGGCACGCCGCCGGGCGGCTCATCGAGGATCATGTCGAGCACGATCCAGCGTTCATGCGAACGCAAGTCCTGCAGAGCGGCGCCCATGAAGCGCCTGACCGTCGAACGCGCGCCGTCGCAACCGACGACGTAGCGCGCGGTAACCTCCGCAAGGACGCCCGCTGCGAGATTTTCGTAACGGACGCGGACGTGGTCGCCGGCTTCGTCGAGCGCGAAGGCTTCGCTGCGCAGCCGCACATCGACCGACGGATGGCGCGACACGCCGCGGCGCAGCACGGCCTCGAATTCCGGCTGATAGAAGCGATAAGCGTTGTGCCAACCTTCGGTTCCGATGCCGCTGCGCGCGATCAATAGCAACAGCTTGCCGTCGGCGCTGACGTGGCGGATGTTGCGGCTGACGTTGAGCCGCGGCAGCAAGTCGTCGGCGAGACCCATGGTCTGAACGAGCCGCATGCCTTCGCCGTCCAGCGCTACCGCACGCGGCAGGTGATAGACGGATGGTTCGCGTTCAAGCACGACGGTCTTTAAGCCGGCCTGCCCGAGCAGGTTGGCCAAGCTCGCGCCGACCGGCCCGTAGCCGATGATGCAGACGTCGAAGTCAGGCGATGCCATGACCGGCTCGCATCGTCATCGGACTTATTTCATGCCGATCTTCGCGGCAATTTCGGCCTGGTATTCGGCGATCGGCCGAAAGCCGGGTGCCTTGCGGCAGAACGCGTCTGATTTGGCGCGAATCTGCTCGGCCGGCTGCGACAGATCAAGTTCCTCGATGCAAGGTTGCTCGATGTACCATTGCGTGTCGCAGAAAACTTCGAGGCGGTTGCCTTCAGGATCGCGAAAATAAAGCGACCAGGCATTGCCGTGATCCATCGGCCGCATGTCGGTCACGCCCGGTTCGTTCTTCACGCGCCGCCAGACCGCCTGCAAATCCTCTACCGCCGCGACCCGGAAGGAAATCTGGTTGATGTGATTGAACGCGAGGTCTTTCGGGCGTCCGCTGATCAGAGCGACCTGATGGTGGTCTTTGGGGTCCCAGCTGGTGAACACGATATCGGCGCCGCGTACCTTGCCCCGGTCGGTGACCGTGAACCCGAGCACACGGGTATAAAAGTCTTCCATCATCGGCACGTCGTGAACATAGAGTCCGATGTGGCTCATGCTCAGCGGCACTCGCCGATCTGTGTCACTGCGGGATGCTAAAGCGACTTCGGACATGATGAGTTCCTCCCTTAGTATTCTGCATGGAACGCTACAGCCGGTGGAGCGCGACAACCAGCAGTCTTGACTCGATGTCCGCACAGTGGACAATCGGCCAACCGGGGCAGCCGACGATGGCGCGAAACAATAGCGAGGCACGGGGCGGGAGCGTGCGCTCACTCGAACGCGGCCTCGCACTGCTGGTCGCCATGAACCGACGCAAGCTTCCTTCCGTGGTCGAACTCGCCCGCGACACGCGACTCCCCCGGCCGACCGTCTACCGGCTCTTGGAAACCTTGAGCAGGGCGGGGTTCGTGACGCGGAGCCGGCCGCCCGACCGCTACTGCCTTTCGCGCCAAGTACGAACCTTGAGCGACGGCTTCGCCGAGGACGATTGGATCGCCGATGTCGCGGCGCCGCTGATGACGGAATTCACGCGTCAGGCTGTCTGGCCGGTCGCGCTCCTAACCTTCGAAGAAGGCCGCATGCTGGTGCGCGAAACGACCCATGAAGCAAGCGCCTTGTCGATCGATCACGGCATGGTTGGAAGGCGCCTGCCGATGCTGCGAACCGCCGCCGGGCGTTGTTATCTTGCCTTTTGCTCCGACAAGGAAAGACGCGCCATCCTCGAGATGCTCTCGCTTTCGAGGGCGCCGGAGAACCGGGGCGCCCGCGAGACACAGCGCCTTACGAAGCTGCTCGATGCGATCCGCGCGAAGGGCTACGCTGTGCAGGACCGCGAGATCAATCCGAAGACGACCGGCATCGCAGTCCCGATACGTTTCGGTGCGCATGTACTCGGATGCATGTCTTTGATCTGGATATCGTCCGCGCTGACGATCGAGGGTGCGGAGACGAAGCTTGTTCCGCTGCTGATGTCGACGGCAAGCCGGATTGCGGAGGCCTCCCGGGATCGCAAGCGCGAACGAACCGTTTCCTCATCCGAGCCCGCCTGACGCGAACAACGCCGTCGCGATGCAAATATTCAATGGATCAGGGTATGCGGCAACCAGAGAACGATCCCCGGTAACAGAATCAGAATGATCAGCACGGCGAAGTCGGCGACCAAAAACGGAACCACGCCGCGATAGATCGTGCCCATCGAAATCTTCGGCGCGATCGCGTGCAGCAGGAACACGATGATCCCGAGCGGCGGATGGATCAGCGCCATTTCGACCTGGATCAGACAGATCACCCCCCACCACAGCGGGTCGTATCCAAGACTGACCACGATCGGAAGGACCAGCGGCAGCGTGATGAGGATCGATGACATCTCCTCGAAGAATGTTCCGAGCAGGATATAGACGACCGTCAGGGTGAAGATCACGCCGAGCGGCGGGAAGTGATGACCGTCGATCCAATGGACCAACGTCTCGGGGACATGCGCCAGGTTGATAAAATAGGTAAAGATGGGCGCGGCCATCAGGATCAAATAGAGCATCGCGGTAACCGAGCCCGCATCGTACATGCCACGGACGAGCGCCGCCCAGGTCAATCGGCGACGCGCCAGCGCGAAGATCAGTGCAAGGATCGCCGCAGCCGACGCGGCCTCATTGACGGTGAAAACGCCGCTGTAGATGCCGACGAAAACACCGAGCAGCAGAGCAAGCGACGGCGCCGCGCGCCGTGCCGCTTCGAGGCGCTCCGGCCACGGCATTCGCGGACTGACCGGCGCGACCTGCGGCCGCCGCCGAACGACGATGGCGATGGCGACCAGGTTGAACGCGATCGTGATCAAGGCGGGCACGATCGCCGCAACGAACATATCGAGAATGAAAGTTTTCGCGACTACGCAATAGATGATCATCACCAACGAGGGCGGGATGAGCGACTTGAGCGTTCCTCCCGCGGCGATCGTTCCGGCCGAAAACGCCGGTGAATAACCACGATCCAGCATCTGCGGCAGCGCGACCTTGGCGAATGTCGCTGCGGTCGCGGTGCTCGAACCACAGATCGCGCCGAAGGCCGCCGATCCGCTGATCGTGGCATAGGCGAGCCCGCCGCGGCGATGTCCGAGGAAGGCGGCGGCGGCGCGGTAAACGTCCTCGGAAAAGCCGGCCATGCTTGCAAATACGCCCATGAGCAGAAAAAGCGGAACGGCCGCAAGGTCAGTGCTGGCGAGCACATAAGAAGGCTCTTGGGCGAGGAACGAGAACGCCGGCATCCAGCCGCCGCCCTGCAAGGCGAATCCGACGACCCCGACCGTCATCATCGCGAAGCCGATCGGAACCTGGAGCAGGATCAGGGTGAACAGCGCGGCAATCCCCAATGCGCCGATCACTGCCGGTGCCAAGATCGCCCCCTGCGCCGTCACTCGGCTATTCCCGGACGTTCGTCCGGATATTCGCCGCGAAGAGTCTTGAAGCCGACAACGATCTGCAGCAGTGCGCTGATCCCCAGTATCGCGGCGACTGCGCCCCAGACCGGCGCGCTCGGAATGCGCAGCATCCACGTCGCCGTGCCGGTCAGCCGTACCTGGTTGGCGAAGAGCACGAACTGCCACGTCATCAGGACGAGGACGATCTCGACCAGGACCGCCGCCATCACATCGGCCATCCATCCGGCGCGCGGGCCGATGACAGTTGAAAGGAATCGAATGGTGATGTTGCTGCGCTCGACGATCGCGACAGGAACGCAGCAAGCGACTGCAAAGGCCGCGACCAGTCCGCCCACGTCACGCACGGCGTCGATCGGACGCGCGAAGAAAAACCGCAGCAACCCGTCCGCCATGGTCATGACGGCAAAGCACAACAGTGCGCCGAGGCCGAGAACCGCGAGCGCCTGTGCCACCAATTTGGTTGCGCGATCGAGCCGTGCCATTCCCGTGACTATCCCAGCCGACGCCGCCATAATAAGGCGGCACAATCATGCGCAGAAAAGGCCGACATGACGCAAGGCCGCGCCGGTGCTCTTTGTTGGATTCGACGGGCCGAGAAGAAGAGCCGCCTCGTCTCCTGATCACGGGCCGGGAGCGGATTCCTGCCTTAGCCCTTCTGCTCCCGCACTTTGGCAAGTTCGGCGTCGAGCGCGGCTTTTAATTCCTTGTGCCGGTCGCTGGCCGCGACCCATTTCTCGCGAACCGGCGTCAAAAGCTTCTGCGCTTCGTCAAGCTCGGCCTGGGACGGAAAGACGACCGTGTTCTTCGGGTTGCTCTTCAGTTTTTCGAGATTAGCCGCGTTGTAGCTGGTGATCGAATCGATCCACACCTTGGTCAGCGCAGGTCCGGCGTTGCGCTCGATCGTGGCCCGCGCGGATTCCGGCAGCGCGTCGAATTTCTTCTTGTTCATGAGAATTGTGAGCGGAACGACGCCAAGTCCAATGAAGAAATGATAGTTGGTGACCCGATCGAGCCCGAAATCGAAGAACGGCGACATATGCGAGGTCGTACCGCTGATGGTGCCGCGGCTGATCGCTTCGGGGATTTCGGTCACCGGCATCCCGATCGGAACGGCGCCGAACGCGCGCAGCGCCGCGCTTTCGTTCTTGCTCGACGCACGGATTGTCTTGCCCTTGAGATCGGCGATCGAATTGACCGGAAAGTTGGTGTGGATGGAGTAAGGCGCGGTGCCCCACAATCCGATTATGTAGAAGTCGCCGTAGTCCTTGAGTACATTGCGCGCGGCAAGCCCCGATGCCACGAGCGACGACTCGCGCAGGTCCTTGAACATTCCCGGAAGCTCAAGAACCTCGGTGTCCGGGAAGCGGCCGGGCGAATAGGACGGAATAACCCAAGCCAGGTCGGCGACGCCGTCGATCAGCATTTGCGGCTGCTGCCCGGGATTGCGGCCGAGCGCGCCGTTCGGGAACAGGTCGAAGACGACAGCATTGTTCGTTTCACGCTGTACGGTTTCGGCAAAGGGCTTCATCACCGTACGAAAGGTTACTTCACTGTCCGGGGTAAACACCGCCCATTTCAGGTGATCATCGGCCCAGGCGCGTTTGCCGCCGAGCATCGCAGCCGCGGGCATCGCCGCGGCAGTAGTCAGAAACTTGCGCCGGTCCATGTCTATCCTCCCCTGTTTATCGCTGTTCTTTTCGAGGTACGATTGCGGTTCATGCTTCCGCGTGCGCTCGCTCCCAGGCATGCTTATTCATGGCGTCGCCTCCGTCCATACTTTGTTCGCTGACGACAGACTGCCGCGGCCGCCCGCCCGGTACAATGTCACTGCGGGTCGAGTCCGAGGGGCGGACATGGCGGAGAAAATTGAAAAAATCGAAACCCTTTTGGCGTAGCTGCTCATCAGCCGGAATGCAGCATTTTTGATCTGACTGTCCGCCTTGCATCCGAGTTCGGACAAAAACTTTTTCGTCGTGTCGAATATCAGCAGAACCTTTCATACCTCGGCTTCGTACCTTTGAGACATATTGGTTCCGGTTGATCGATAACCGGTATGTCATCGCCTCAGCCCGACGTGCTTGACATCAAAGCGCCCCGGCGAGAACATTTGTATACAAACGAGGCCAAGGAAGCGACGCCGGATCGGTTGCGCGGGGCGATCCTGGGCGCCGCAGGATAAGAACGAGAATGGCCGAAATTGACGACAAGATCCGCTGCGACGCCTGCCCGGTGCTTTGCTACATCCGCCCCGGCATGAGCGGCGCCTGTGACCGTTACGCCAACCGTAACGGCGAATTGGTGCGCGTCGATCCACATGTGCTGCTCGAACGCACCTTGAAGGACGGTGGCGAGGTCGTGCCCTTCATGAACCGGGCCCGCGAATGGAGCGGCGATATCGTCAACGCCCCCGCGCCCATCGTCACCGCGATCGGCGCCGGCACGACCTATCCCGACTACAAACCGGCGCCGTTCATCGTCTCGTCTGAGGTCGACGGCGTGGACATGGTGACCGTCGTCACCGAGGGCATCTACTCTTATTGCGGCGTCAAACTGAAGATCGACACCGATCGCCATCTTGGGGCGGAATGTGCGACCGTACGCGCCAAGGGCGAACCGGTCGGCCACGTCACGACCGGCGAATATGGCTCGCAAATGCTTTCACTCGGTGGGGTCAATCACCTCACCCATGGCGGCAAGAAGGAAGGGCGGGTCACCTGCGAAACGCTGCTCGATTTGTGCAATCGAAAGGCCGTGGAGCTGACCGTCGATGGGGGCGCAAGCGTCATCGTCGAAGCGGGCAAACCTCCGGTCGTCAATGGTCAGATCGAGGAGCGCATGCGGGTCGGCTGCGGCTCGGCGACGATCGGTATGTTCGCCAAACAATGGTACGGCAAGGTCGACGAAGTCGTCGTGGTCGACGATCACATCACCGGCGTGCTTTCCGAGCATCAGGCGGGCAAGCTTTTGGGGGCGCGAGATACCGGCATCAAGATGAAGGGCCGGAGATCGACTCCCGGGCGCTATTTTCATGTCGCCGAGCCAGGAACCGGCTGGGGTGGCGCCAATATTTCCGATCCGCTCGAAATCGTCGCCGGCTTTGATCGGAAGGTCGCGTGGCCCGGAATGACGATGCTGATGGTCTCGACGACCGGCGACCAGCACGCTTTCTATCGCCTCGACGAATCCTTCAAGCCTATCGAAGCGTCCTTGCCCGAAAATCTACGCATCTCCGTCGAGCGTATTCGGGAGAATTGCGAACCGGCGCTGTGCTCGGTCCTGTTCATGGGTGGGGCCGGCGGTTCGCTACGCGCCGGGGTCACCGAAAATCCGGTGCGCTTGACCCGCTCGGTGCGACAGGCGCTGACGACGGTGACGGCGGGTGGCGCGCCCGTAATCGTCTGGCCGGGCGGCGGCATCACTTTCATGGTCGACGTCACGCTGTTGCCGGATAACGCCTTCGGCTACGTACCGACTCCGGCGATCGTCGCGCCGATCGAATTCACCATGCGGCTCGACGATTATGCGGCGCTCGGCGGCCATGTCGATCACGTCCGCCCCTTGCGCGATATCCTGGCCCAGCACGCCAAGAAGACACCGGACGGCATTGGCGCAACTTCTGCGCCGGAGCGGAGCGAAGCATGAGAATGCCACCGCAGCAAAGCCGGCTGGCCGACGGCCGGCTCCATCTTCACGATGGGCCGATCGATCTAATCATTGACGCGTGGGGTGAGGCTTCTGCGGTCGAGACCGCTTACGCTGCAGCCTGCCGCCGCTTTGCGACGATCCTCGATGAGCTTTGCACCGAGCTTTCTCTGCTGCGCAGCCAAGCGACGCCAACAAGCGCTCGTCCATCCGGCGTTGTTGCTCGACGTATGGCCGACGCCGTCACGCCTCTATGCGTTGCCCGCTTCATCACGCCGATGGCCGCCGTTGCCGGAGCCGTCGCCGAGGAGATTTTGCGCGCGATGACAACCGCAGCCCCCCTGTGGCGCGCTTACGTCAACAATGGTGGCGACATCGCGCTGCATCTTCTCGCCGACGAAAGTTTCACGATCGGCATGGTCGATCGACCGGACCGGCCGAGCCTGATCGGCCGGTCGGCGATTTCCGGGCGCGACGCGATTCGCGGCGTGGCCACGTCGGGCTGGCGCGGCCGGAGCTTCTCACTCGGAATAGCCGACGCCGTGACGGTTCTCGCCCGCTCAGCCGCGCAAGCCGATGCCGCGGCCACCCTCGTCGCCAATGCAGTCGATCTTCCCGGTCATCCGGCTGTCCGCCGCGCGCCCGCGAGTTCGCGGGATCCGCAAAGCGATCTGGGCGAGCGGATAGTGACCATCGACGTCGGACCACTAGCGCAGGATGAAATCGACTGTGCGCTCGCCGCCGGTCTTGATGAGGCCGAGCGCCTGCGCCGCGACTGCGCGCTTGAGGCGGCGGCCCTGCAACTCTGCGGCCGAACTTTGCTCTGCGGCGTTGGCGGCGCTCCGCGTATCGGCAACTTGACGGCGCGCGATAGCGGCAAGGCCATCCGGTTCGGTGAATTGGCGCTCGGATTGCATCCTGTTCAGGTCGGGCGCCGCGATGCGGCGGAAATCGGCGGACTGGACGGTCACAGATGAAAGCCAAGATCAGGAAACTACTCACTTTCTTCGAAGAAACCCGACTCGAAATGGGTCAGCTGATCGAGCCGCCGACGCGGCGCGCGGCCGCCGTCGCGGTGATCGAGAATCCTTTCGCCGGCCGCTATGTCGAAGACCTTTCCGAGCTCATCGATATCGGAGAGGAGCTCGGCGAATTGTTGGCGACCCGCGCGGTGACGGCGCTCGGGATCGAAGGCCGTCGCGCGGAAAGCTACGGCAAGGCAGCGGCCGTCGGCGAAAACGGCGAGCTGGAACATGCGGCGGCGATTCTGCATCCGAAGCTTGGCGCGCCTGTTCGTAAAGTTCTCGGCACAGGTGCAGCGTTGATCCCTTCATCAAAGAAGCGCGGCGGACCGGGTGTCACGCTCGATGTGCCCCTCGGCCACAAGGACGCGGCTTTCGTGCGCAGCCATTTCGACGGCATGGAGGTGCGCGTCGCCGACGCGCCGCGCGCCAATGAGATCATGGTTGCGGTCGCCGTGACCGATTCGGGCAGGCCGCTGCCGCGTGTCGGCGGTCTGAAGAAAGACGAGATCAAAGGGATCGACGGGCTTCGATAGCGCCGCGG